>Ga0181352_1000731_pt1 | contig 13555 bp, 20 predicted proteins | sample Fa13VDMLBSN_FD_130103 | JGI IMG/M metagenome (GOLD analysis project Ga0181352, IMG submission 130103) | Freshwater viral communities from Lake Michigan, USA - Fa13.VD.MLB.S.N | ecosystem: Environmental > Aquatic > Freshwater > Lake | place: USA: Michigan | collected 2013-09-23 | reverse complement strand
GGGAAAACGGAAACATTAGGTTCGCCAACCTTGAAACCTTTGGTTTGACCAAACAAGGCAGCAGCTTCCGTATCGTCGTAGTCGCCTCGATCCACAGCAGCACCACCAGCACAGCTGATGACTTGCACAGCTTTGAGCACCAGGCGGGTGCCAACGCTGTCAGGGGTGGTGTAGGGCTTCTGGACGAAAGCAAGCTTCACCATGCTGCCGCTGTAGAGCGGGATCTCCTCTTTGATCGGAGTACCCTCTGAATCAACAATGGGGACAACCACATCAGGTTTCCAGCTAAAGCGGACCTGATACTGACCGTCACTCACACTTTCCCAGGGCTCAACCTTTACGGTTGCACGGTTGGGATTTTTATGTTTGGACTTTGCCCACTTGAGAAGCTCTTCACGATCTTGCTCAAGACGATCAACGATCTTTTCAGGGACAATAGCCTGCAGACCACGCTTACCAAACTTGCTTTCCTTGAAGAAGTTTTGATACCCCTCAAGAACAACAGGTTCAGTGACAATTGTGGGATTGGACATTAACAGAAGAAATAGGTGGAATTAATCACGGCCTCTGGTTCCAGATCTCCAATGATTGGAGGCTCTGTTTCCGCACCGATCTGAGCTGCAAAGTCACGCAGGTAATCGTGCTCTGCAAAGATATGCATGTAGGTTTCACGAACCACTGTCGACAGTTGCGACATGTCCGTGGCACGACACAATACGGAGTCGTGGATCACACTGAATGGTGCATCAAACCTGATGAAAGACAAATGCAAGATGGATGCATCCAGTGAATGAATGAGGTTGGGAGCTGTTGCTGCTTTGTGCCTGTTGATGTCCACCTCATTGGTGTCACCATCAGCAACAAGCAGGTCACAGGATCCAAGCAGCTGGAGCTGGATACGAACCTTGTTGGGTTTCATCAGCTTTTGATTGACGACAAACCCACTGGGTGTTGTCCAGGTCAGCTTGGTTTTGCCTGCCTTGATGGCAGCAGAGACCTCATCTTCAATCCAACGCATCACCTTCATGGGACCAGGAACCACACGTTCCATCGCCTCACGAACAGCTCTGACTGTCTGCGTGAGATCGTCTTTCTCGATCTCCACATCTTTATCTTTCAATGCCTCACGGATGTACCCACGATTGGAGTACGGCTTGGCGTTGTAAGGAACAGTCATCACCACCCGCTTGACGGTTTTGCGATCCATGTAGGGCTGGATCGATTCCGGGCAGTGGGGCTTGGCAGCCTCAGCAACAACCTTGTAGGCGTCCTGAGGGCAATCACTAGGTAGGACGTTGACCAGACGTGCAGTGCTGGCATCCCTCGCCAACCCCGCCAAGATCTGAAGACCTGAGCAGGTGGCATCGGTGGCGATGCAGAGCCCTGTGAAGGAACGGGTGCAGGCCAGCAAGCAGGCATGCATCTCTTCACAGGCAGCCAGGAATTGCCAAGGCTCTTCCGCTGCTTCCCAGTCGCCAATGTTTGCTAGTGGATCGGTTGCGACCCTAGAAATCAGGGCATAGTTGTTGTCCGCCCAATCCAGGCGATCCTGGAGGGTGCTCTTGTCGAGCCCATAGGTGGTGGCGACTTGAAACTTCAACCAGTCCTCTGACTCGGGGGTCAAGAAGGCCTCCTCTGCAAAGCGCAGCAGGCTCTTGCCAAAGTCCGTGTCCTGGGGCGTGAGGAAGGCGGGAATGGGGTAGGCCCTTCCCCGGTAGTCCGTGCTCCATGGCAAAAAGAAGCGGTCCTTGGTGGCAAACAAGCCCGCCACTTCCATGGTCATTCGGGTGCGGCAGCTCTTGCGAAAGACCTGCGCTTGTTGGTTCATGGCCTCAGCTGTACGACGCCTGTAGTCCTTGCGACTGTCGTAGTTCTCAGCGATGTCTGAGGGTTTCGGAGGCTTGGGCACCTCGTAGATGGGAATGAACTTCCCCACCTGGATGCCTCGCTCCATCAGCTGGAGGGCCACGCCATAGGTGAAGGGATTGACCTTGTAGGCCACCTTCTGCAGGTGGTTGAGGAATGCATAGATTCCCTCCCCCTGTACACATCCCTGATCACCCCTGCGGACCATCTGATGGCCGCGCATCACCTCGTTGAGCAGGTAGCCCCCTGGCTTGGCAGGCGACCAATCGTTGGGCTCGATCAGCATGGGCCAGGCCAACGGGGCAAAGCCTTCCGCATCCCCCATGATCTGGTCCTTGACGGCGTAGAACTCCGGGGTGGGAACGATGCAGTTCTGGCGCTTGCCATGGTGCATCTCCACCACCTTGGTGAACCAGCCCGACACCTGACACAGGCAGTCCAGCAACCAGCCGCCCAGCTTGGTGCGAACGGTGCGGGACCAGTGCTGCCATTCTTTCTCGTAACGGTTCATCAACGTCTTGGTGGTGGCCAAGCGTTGACGGGTGCCTGAGGATTGATGCCAGTAGTTCTCTTTGATCCGCTGCAAAAGGTTGGGATCCGTCTTTTCATACCAGCGCATCTGACACTCTTGCTCGATAGCAGCACCGATACAAGAGATGACCTCCGTAACAAGATTGGAGTTAGCTTTGTGGCTAAAGATCTTATCGAAGGCAATCTTTAAGGCGATGGCTGCCATGGAATAGGTGTCCAATTCCAGCAGGTAAGCATTGATCTCAGCGAACAAAAGACCGTTGTCGCCCTTCTGAATGCGAGCAAATGCCGTCTCATCGATATAACTAACCAGCTTGGGAAGCATCGCCTGGATGCAAGTCACCCCGTAAATCGAGGCGCTGGCGTAACTCTTTTGTTCTAGTTCAAATGTATTGGACCAGAGCCGTTGGGTGCCCTGGCGAATAGCACGACGCTCCAATTCGACCTGTTGCTCGATCTGAGCAGGGGTTGCCATAGGCGGTGAGATAGCGAGTTAGAACCATGATTTAGACCTGTTCTTTAGTGGATACCAGACCACAAAAGAAAAGCCAGGCCATGCGACCTGGCGTGTTCACTAGCGGATTTCAGTCGCCCGTGAACCTGAAACTAGCGCGTCTACCAATTCCGCCACATCCGCGTGGGGATTCCAGCGATGAGACTCAGTGCGAATCTCGCCGCTTGGGTGGTGGAAGCCTATCAGATGGCCCCCTGGTAGTCGCGTTTAGATGGCCAAAATGGCCTCCTCCCGCGCCTGGTTCGACACTTTGGCATACCGCAGCGTCGTCTCCACACGCTTGTGACCCATCAGGTCCATGATCGTGCGAACCGGCACCCCCGCGTCGTTGCACCACGTCGCAAAGCTGTGACGCAATGTGTGGAAGCAGTAGGTCTCATCCTTGCGGATGTAGTTGCGGGCCTTGTTGTACGCCCGCAGCAGCTGGTCGCCGCCAGTCCACTCATCGCCAAACAGCTTGACGCTGGGGGTGGCGTATTGCAGCCGATCCGAGACCAATCCCCGGATGCGCTCGTGGATCGGGATGACCCGATAGTTCCGCGCCTTGGTGGTGAAACCCGGGCGCCCGCCCACGTGGATCTGCCAGGTGGCAAGGTCGATGTCCATCGCCTGCACCGTCAGCAGCTCCGCCCGCCGCATGCCCGTGTAGGCCGCAGCCACAATGATGTGGGCGAGATCTTGTCGATCAAAGGGATCCAACGCTGCTTGATGCAGCTGCTCCACCTCGTCTTTGGTGTACCAGCGGAAGCGGTGTTCGTTCTCTTTGCGCCGCCGAAACTTCGGGGCACCGGAGATCAAACCATCAAAGGCCAGGTGATTGAGCACTGTCGATACAGCACTGACAATCCTGTTGATCGTGGCATCGGATTTGCCCTCATCTTCCAGTTCAATGCACACCTGTGTGACCACCGGTTGACTGATCTTGGAGATGGGGAAACTGCGGCCACGCAAGCGTGTAAAATGCCCTGAATTGATCAAGGCTGTCTTGCGTCCATTGCCATGCCTCCACGTATCACGTGTGGCGAACGTGTAGTCGAGTGCTTGGCCCCAAGTGGTGAGTTTATCCATAGAGGATGTCTTTCATCTGTTGGGCTAATAGTTCACCCTCACGAGTTAGGGTGAGAATCTTACGTCGGGTGTTGGTTGGATCGTCCTCCTTTTTGATGAGGTTGAAGCCAGCTTTGCCAAGGCGGTGTGTCTTGGAAAGCCAGTCAGTTGTCCTGGAACCTGATGCTGTGGAAAGACCAAGGTCTTCCTCAAGTGCTTGCTTATGGCAGCCATTGTGGCTAGCAACGTATGCAAAAGCAGCAACAACTTGACCGGGAACTTCTCGATCCATGACCCTGAGTAAGTTCATGGCTTTAAGGAACCGACGCATGTCGTCGTCGGTACACCTTCTCTTGAGTGGATCCATGGTGACGCCTTGTGGGGCGGGTGAGTTCCATCTCAAGTATACCAAAGCGGACATGCCACGAGACGCTGGTAGCCCAAGCGTCGTAACGGCAAATCTGCTGTAAACCGAAATAAACAGGGCCGAACGAAAATAGCTGCACGAGACCAAGTAGTTCAGATGTACTGCCGATCTACAACGTACACGTCGTCCTTGCGCTGCTCCTGTAGCAGCTGCACCAGTTCGTCGTAAAACTTATGGTATGCAGGAATTGCATCACGAAGCTGTTTGTACAGGGACCGCTTGGCGTTAGTCATGTTCAGAGGCGAGGTGGTGGATGGACTCGTGGTCGACAACCGTGAACTCGATGTCGGGGGTCAACATCAGTTCGCGGATCTTGGATTGCGCTGCCGTGCGTCGTTGGTACGTGAATTCCTGCACTTTCTTGGTTTTGACATTCGTTGTACGAATGACACACGCAACGGAGCTGGGCAATTCCCAATTCGCAACCTTCCACGTCATCAGCTCCTCAAACGTGTGAGGAATGAACATGTCATCGGGTGCTTCGTGGTACTCATCCCAATTGTTTGGTAAGTAAGGCTTTCTACCACTCATCTTTGCGGCGGACGTTGAGGAGTTGTTGTTGATGCTGACCTGCTAATTCCAGTGCTGCCCATGCAGCCTGCTCGACTGATGTCGCATACAACAAGTACGTCCCACCACTGAGTGTGACCTCAAACAAGGTCATGCTGCGTAATAACGAGGGGCGATGGCTTCTCCAAGACGCTGTCGCTGTACAACGATGCGGCCTTGGTCTTCCAGGCGCTGTACAACGTGCTTGGTGCCCCAGTTGTGGTGGGATTTGAGGGTGTTGCTATCAATCTGAAACAGACGCTGTCCAGGGTGCTCCTTGATGTAATCAAGCACCACACGATCAAGAGACTTGAGGGCGAGACGGGCGATGATGTTGAGCATGATCAGAATGAGGGACGGGAATTAGGTTGGTGGAATCCCTCAGGAAGCCAACTGCAAAGAGATGGCTACGGGAGAGAATCACTGCAGTTCAAAGGCAGTCACAATCCAGAAGTCTTTATCCAATGCATTCATGCGTCTGGCACATGCATTGGCATCAGCTTCCTCTTGAAAGACTGCCTCTACATCACCCATAAAAGATGAAACAACGTACACCTTGGGTGAGATAGCATTGCTGCATTGTTTGGCGATTTCGTTGATGTCCACGGCTGGGTAAACGGTGTTGGCGTTGAAGCTCATCAGATCACATCAGTAGACTCGTAATCGAGAAGATCCAGATCCTGGGGATACGGATCAGGTGGCAGGTCGACATGCAAAACCTGCTCACCCTTGCCACAGGAACCTTCAGCTGCAGCCCACGCATGTTGATAAGAACGTGCGTGAACAAAGCCAGTGCCAGTGATGCGCTGACTTGTACCCATGGGAATGCCATAGGTGATCACATAGGTTTGAGTCATCAATAACCCTCCAATTCTGTGTAGACCACACCTTCACTAGAGATGCCAAAAAACTCAACGAGCTCATCACATTGGAGAGACTCAATGAGTACGTCGTCATCAGCTTCTAGTGGGATGCTGACAACAAAGGCGTTAGGATCGAACTCTGATTGAGAATATGCAAGATCTGCATCAAGAAGATCTTCCTCGTACTCTTTGTCAACGTGAATGATGAGTTTCATGGCAAGTAATACCTTGTTGGTGATTGAGTGGGGTGAGTGATGAACAATTAGGGGTAGGCAATACGTAGAAAGCACTACACCAAACAGTGAGCGATGCAGTTAGAACAATCCAATTCATGGTGTTTCCACGTGCAATGAGTGCGTCCTTGTGCTGTCGTAACGCAAACCTTTGGCACAAAAAATGAGGGGATTGGTTACCCCTCAGTGTTCGTTTATGTACAGGTTAGGCAGCGACTAATTGCTTACTGTTGTAACCGCTGAACTGTTTGTTCTTGCGGCGCGTGATGATTGCCTTCCCCCAGGCAGAACCTTTAGGCTGAGTACCGTGAACCAAAAGAGCAAACGGTTTGTTACCAAAACAGTGGGAATCATCGTGATCAACTTCTAGGCCAACATCGTGAGCCTGCTCTTCATACATAAACACCTTGCTGTATCGGGTGAAGAATCCCTCATCAATCAGGCGATCATGTTTGCCACCGTATGATGCGGTCATGAAGAAGTTATCAGGCAAGATAACATCAAAGAAAAGATCTAAGCTCTTAGAGTAGCAATAGAACTTAAGATCAGGATTGCGTTCTGCTACTTTAACCCAAGCTTGAAGATAGGCAAGCGAGAAGAAATCGCCTGATTCATGAATGCGAACAAGTTGAGTGTGTTTGGTTCTGTGTGTTGCAATGCTCTTTTCCAAGAGATGTACACAGAGATCAACACTATGAGACAAAGCATCAACGACACGTTGTAGATTCTCAGCACGAGAAGAATAGACTGCGTCATACTGAACCTCAGATGATGCTGCGAAACAACGAAATTGTGTGTGTTGAGTGTCTTGAATTGTCCGCTTGCCGTTGTCACCAACTACAGCGAACGCTTTGCAATACATTGCACCGGGACAAGTACGACCGGCAGGCAATGAAAAGATCAGGGTGTGTTTGCCAAGCTTGGCGTTACCCTTGGAGAAGTTGAGTGTTTGCATGGTGGACTCCTTGAGTGTTGTTTGTGAGTGGACAAATTAACTAAACAAACAGAACTGATACACGTTCTCAAACTCAACATGATCACAGCATGAATCATCATCATGCAGATCTATTTCATGTTTGATTGGTGCAATCTTGGAGAAAAGAAAGTCCAAGAATTCATCAGTCGACATAGAGTCGGAGTAGTTCATGACTGTAATTTGTGAGTGTACAGGTACTCAAGACTGAAATTCATCAGTCAAGTAGTCAAGATTCTCACGCAATTCAGTGATGTTCATGCCACGTAAGATCATGCTCAATACATCATGCTCACCGTATCTGTCACCTAATTCAAGGATGGCAATACGGATCTCTTGTGCAGTTAATGATGTAGCAAAAGTGCTAGTCATGGTGCCTCCTTAAGTGTGGAGAGGGTACAAGAATCCCTCAGAAAGCCATCACAATTGATGGCTAGTTGAGAGAATCAGTCACAACATATCTGTGAGTGTACACATTATGGCTGGCCGGTTCAGTGTGCCCTAACCCATCGCCCATGGATCCCGCCCGGATGGTGCGCTGGCGGCAGTGACCTACTACGCCTGTTCAGCCTGTTATTTAGTTGTCGAGGTACTGATCGTGAGTGTACAGCTGACTGTCGTAACGGTCAAGCCTGTTGTGGGTAGCTCCTATCACCCGGAGGGATCGGAAGCTAGGTGGCGGAAGGGATCGCGGAAGGATCGCCTCCTAGAGGAAGGACTTGGCTTGCCTTCGCGGCAGCTTCCCTTGGCCTCATGTGCACCAATGTACAGGTTAACCGTGGCAGATCCGCATCACCTGTGCCGGTCTGCCGATTGTCACATAGGGGCAGACAGATCACACCATATATAAAGAGAGCGGGCTATTGAGAACTGGTCGCATTAAGGTGACAATCCAGCCCCAGACAGGCCAGAACCTAGGTCGATCCGTTAGATACTCAATCTAACGTGGCCTTTTTCCCTGGATCGGGCACCCCACACGGGGGTAAGTGGGTCCGTGGGACGACGTATACAGGCTTGAGAAATTTTTGTCGGAAAGTGAGCCAGATCTGCTGCACTCTGAGACCAACTCACATCACTGTGATACGTTATTGAGGTGGGGCCGCGTGCTTGCAACACCGACCCCGTGACCAACTCAACCGGAATTGAGCTGATGACCCCAGTCTTACGAGCCCAGGCCAACCTGCAAGCTCTTTCAACAATTGCGACACGCAAACCAGTCCGTGTGACCGCCACGTTGTCGTGGTCGACCTACCAACAACTTGTCAGTAAAAGCACTGAAGAGGGCCGAAGCATTAGCAACCTAATGGCGTTCATTCTTGAGACCCATCTATAAGCCTCAGGAAGGCCCCTTAAATTACATTTAGGAGTCAGTGTACCAAGGAGCAGTTAAACGCATCTCAGGGAGGCTTGTAGAGCCCTCTGAGAGCGTTTCTGTATATACAGGAGTCACGTAATCAGGCTCAACCTTCTTAGCCTCAGCATGAAACTCCTCAATAGCAGTATCAAGCTCTGTGTCTACCCTTTGATCAATCACCCACCGCTCAATCCAGACAAGCAGACCAAGCAGCAGGTGATCAAACCAAGGGATGCCTTGTTTCCACGTCACATACAGTGTGTGGAACTCATTCAGTTTTAGTTCCCTCATTAAGTTGCTCCAGTACTTGGCGAATAGTCTTGAAATCTAAGTACTGCTCACGAGCATTGTTCGCACCTGTAGCAATCGCATCAAGTGCAGTCAATGCCTGCTCCTTCAAGCTCGGCAATTTGGGGCGGCGCTCAGCCCGAAGTGCTAACGCAGCGTCATAGCCGTCGTTGTCCCTAGTCAACTCACAGCACGCCTCCAGCTCCTGGTCTGCACCCCATTGGGCAGCACACTTGCAGAGATAAACCTCATCACCAGCAAACCCTCCAGGGATCTCACCACCGTAATACTCAATCATCCATGTTTTGATCAAATCCAACGGTGGATTAATCGGGTGTTGTTCTTGAGTCATCACTCCACATAGCCTCACAAACATTAGGAAGGTGTTGATACAGCAGGTCTTGTACTTGACCAGCAATTAACGCATGTTCTCTCTGTGTCCCATGGGCAGTCCTTAGGTCGCAGTAATGCAACCAAGACCTGATGGTGCCATTCATGTACAGGCGTGACGGAGACGCCATAGGCAGCACATCCCTGGCACACTCTTTAGCGACACCAGTAGACACCATCTCTCGATAGAGATCCTCAGCCTCTGCAAAGTGCTGATGAATACGTCGAATAAACTGTTGTTTCTTCTCTGTGTCTAGATCATCGATGCTGTTCTGACGGTTGGTTGGGTCTTGCCTACGAAGGGACGGAACTATGGGAGTACCAATGGTGGTGACATCGGCATACCGTTGACTGAACTCCTGAAAGGAGAACGACCTGTGCCTAAGGATCTGAGCTGCAATAGCTCTGGTGGTATTAATCTCCACACACAGGTTCACCATTTCAAATGGAGACCAATGGTTGTGGGTAATGAGGTACTTAATCAAACGAGCACTGGTCTCAGTGTTTGATTGATTGGCTGGATTAGACACCCTTGCCATGTAGGCAATCAGTTCTTCAGCTTCGGGAGTGATGTGTACGAGGTTAACTTGGTGGATCATTACTACTATGTATACTTAGTATACTAAGAGTTCAGCAGGGAGTCCTGGATGAACGTTGGGGGAGGTTAATTAGGACTATGCGTCTCACTTCGGTCGACATGCATAGTAGTGAAGGGGTAAGAGAAACAAGGAATCTTGGTTGTCTTACCCCCTGGGGGCTTTCAGTCCACCCCTTACCGGCCCCCCTTCACATCCCTGATCACCCACCTCCCTTGGTACCAGATGAGTCTTATTTGAGTCTTACCCAGGTTGGAGAACCAGCTCTTCCAGCTTTACCCCTAGCCTGTTGTCTTTGTTGGAGGTCAAAGCCCAGCACCATGTGATTGGCGGCTGCTTGAGGGTCATCAGCCCAGCTATCGAGGAGGTCTTGCCAGTCTTCCTGCTTGCGTTGTTTGACGACCTCCATGGCTGAGATGCCCATGGCATCGGTGAAGTACTTCACGCCTTGAGCAAGGGAGTCCAATCTGTCGTCGTGCTTGACGGCACCCTTTTCCCGGCACATGCGGGACATCTGGTAGAAGAGCATGTAGAGGATGCGGTCTTCTGGAGGGGCGTCTTTGTTGGAGTTGTAGTCCCACTCCACCACCTTCCGGTCCACGATTAGGCGGTGCTGGTTCATCACAGGCTCCAGGGCGTCGATGATGCGGTCTTCTTTACGGACATTGGCCCGCACCTCTTCCACATCGATGGCTTGCTTGGTCTGTTGTAGGTGCTTCTTGAACAGCTCAGCCACGATGCCATCACCAAAGTTGGTCTCGATCAGCAGTTTGGTGACGTTGTAGGCCTTACAACCCCTAAGGATGTCCAACAGGGTGTTGTCGCTGTAGCCATCTTTGTAGGCACGGACTTCATGGACATAGAGGAAGCCGTTGCGTTGACTTATGTAGGTGGCAGCTGTTTCGTCTGTACCTCGACCTGACGGGTCAACGCTGCATATCGTTTCAGTGTACGGACCCCATTCTCCTTGAAGCTGCATCGGGGAGTAGAAATAATCACCCGGTAAGCCAACCGTAGGCAGATCCTTGAGAACATTACGAGGATCACTGCACCACACAACAGAATCCGGCGCTTGAGTCGGGTTAACGGCGGTAACGATGAGGTCTTGGAACTTAAGTGGGAACTTTTCTGCATCACTCAACGTGGTATCAAGTTGGAACTGCAACATGAAGTTGCTGCGACCCATGGATGCTTCCCGTTCCAGCAGATCGTTGGAGCTAAACCGGTCTGGATCGGTAGGAGACCATTCATCAATCCCCATCTCCACGTCTTCAATCAGCTGTGGAGCCAACAGGTTTTCGTATTGGGAGAGTTTGTCTTTGAGTGGGTAGCGTGCTGGCCAAACAAAGGGTCGGTAGTTGCGTTCAGCAAGCTTTCGATAAATGGTGAAGGTGGTCTGGGGAGTCCCCAGGTACATGATGCGGGAGTCTTTCTTAGGCGTAAGGATCGATTCAGCCTCTGTACAGAGTTGAAGGAGCTTCTCACGCATCATTTCGGTCATGGAGTTACCAGGCACCTCGATGTCATCCAAGATCATCAGGTCTGCGCGGGAACCAGTTAGCTGACCTGTAATACCCACGGACTTCACAGAAGGTGCTTGGTGAGGGCTGCAGTTCACATCAAAGGAGATGCGAGACCAACGGGCGTCATCCGACTTAGGACGAAGGTGAACGAGCCACGGCGTTTCAATGATCAGCTTTTGAAGGAAGATCGACATGTTGTCAGCCCGTTCCTTAGAAGCCGAGATGATCATAATTTTCTTCTCTGCGTTGTTGAACAGGGTCCACAACACAAAGGCACCTGTGATCCACGACTTACCAACACCCCGAAATGCTTGGATCTGTAGTCGCTTTGGTCCGTGCTGCAGGTAGTCTGCAATGGCGTATTGAGCACGGGTTGGAGAGGGGAGATCTAACTGACCCCAGAGAGCCTGTAGAAAGAGTTTAAAATCGTCTCTAAGGGCTGTTAAAGTATCCATAGGTGGGTAGATATATAAAAGCCCCCACAGGCGTGCTGCAGGGGCTTAGAGAGGGGTCTCAGGGAGTAATTACTTCTTGCCTTTGTCCTTGATCTTCAACTCATCAAGAGTTTTCTTGATCGTGGCATGACCAGCTTGGTTAGGTTTGACCTTTTCAGCGAGACCTTTGTTGGCCTTGGTCCAAGCAGCAAAGTTCTCTTCCATATTTTTGGATTGAGCAGGAGCTGCAGGAGCACTTGGTTTTACAGGGCTAGGGTTGCGGACAGCACTGGTTCGCTGCTGGCTAGCACGAATAGGTTGCTGGTTACCAGTGCGAACAGGTTGAGCAGGTTTGTTTTCAGGCGATTTTTTGGGCGGTGCTGGTTTCTCAAACTTGACCTGTTGATTGCCAGGAACATAACGGCCACGTTGACCAGACTCAGCAGCGCGTTGGCTGCGTTCACGCTGCACAGCATTACGAAGAGAATTACCATACCAATTAATAGCAGCATCTCCAGCTGCAAAAATGGCGGCTTCTTTTGCTCCCCCCATTTTGCCACGCTTGGCCAAATCACCAATTCTGACAGTGGTTGAACGTGTACCTTTGGCTGCTTCAGCGGCTTTAGCTTCTGCAGCTGCACGCCGATCAGGAGTCGGGCGGCTAGTACCAGGACGCTGAGGACGTGGAGCCGGTTGAGGACCTTGCATCCCAGGAAGGCGACGGCTTTCAGGAACGGTTTTGCTGGGAGGCAGTTGTGGGCGTCCTACTTCACGAACGCGCACGGGTTCAACACGTTGTCCAGACCCCTGCCGCTCACCCCATGGTTGGCTGGAGTTACCAACACGGTTCTGGCCTTGAGTGCTGGGGGGAAGCTGACGGCGAGGACCAGTACGAGGAGCGGGTTGGATAGGAGCTTTCTGTGCGCGTTGGCTATTAAGTTTGGCTTGCTGGCGAGACTTCATGTTGCCAACTTGTTGACGGGCTTTATTGCGTGGAGCCATTATTTAATCCAAGATAAAATAAGCTGTTCTTTGTGAGGATTTTCCCCAAAAGTTTCTCTCATCCAAGAGAGCCAATTTTGACTTCCTTTTGCCTGATTACACGATCTACAGCTTGGTAACAAATTGGATGTAAGGTCAGATCCTCCAAATGCTTTAGGTCGTACATGATCGAGTGTGAGTTCATTGGCGTCATAAATTTCTCCACAGTAAACACATTGACAATTGAAGTGCTCTTTGATGGCTCTCCGCCAGAGCCGTTTTGCTTCTGGACTTGTCATGGTTATTAGGTTTTGGAGATAGTGATCAGGCGTAGGAAGTAAGGGAGTCATTACCGTTTGGCGTTCGTCTTACGTGCTCCCTTGGCACGGTTTGCTTTACGGGGGATGATTCTCAAGTTGTCTTTGTTGTTGTTGATGGGGTTGTTATCCACGTGGTCAACCTCATGACCAGCTGGGATGCTGCCCATAGAACGACGTGCTCGTGCTCTAGCAGCGTCTTCTTTGCGGTGAGCGCGACGGTATGCCTTCAGCTCTTCAGCACGAGCTTGATATTCTTTTTTGTAGTCTCTAGCCATTACCGTCGCATCCGTTCACGAACAAGCTCAGGGTCAACCTTGGGCATGATGGTGGCCAACTTATCCAGGGGGTTACCTTCGTAAGCAACCCCGCTGATGTCGTTCTTGGCCAGCCAGTCACAAGCAGCTTTAAGGTCTGCAGTCGTTGCCTCTCCAGACTTGATACGAGCAAGGAACTCAGACGTAACAAGGTTATGGAGTTCGTTAAACTGGTCTTCTGTGGCTCGTTTTTTAGTTGCCATTGCGAAGTACGATCTGGTCTAGTTTGTTTTCGATGCGGATCATGTGATCCTCCATCTTTTGTAGAGCTGAAGATAGCTCTTCACGTTGAACATACTTCTCTGCAATGCGAAGTTCTACACGGTCAATACGTGAGTCAACTTCGTTAATG
>Ga0181352_1000730_pt1 | contig 13567 bp, 18 predicted proteins | sample Fa13VDMLBSN_FD_130103 | JGI IMG/M metagenome (GOLD analysis project Ga0181352, IMG submission 130103) | Freshwater viral communities from Lake Michigan, USA - Fa13.VD.MLB.S.N | ecosystem: Environmental > Aquatic > Freshwater > Lake | place: USA: Michigan | collected 2013-09-23 | reverse complement strand
GAACTGAAGCTCGAACTATCGTGCGAGCTCGTCGAGCAGATCATGCAAGTGGAACTTCGCAGTATCCACGGATCACTGACCAAGGACCTTAAAAGCCGCAAGGCCGGCAAGGGCATCGCCATCTTCGATCCCGACAAGAATCGTGATATCGCCGAGATATCTAATCACTTGAACGCTATTGAAACAGTCTCAAGATACTACGGCGTGTCGTTGAAATAACACGCAATCTTTGTACACTGACGGCCTATGAAGGTCGTCTGTACACAGGTCGACCCTTCAGATCCGGATGTCGAGGAACAACTCGTCGAGCTGCAACGGGCTTGCTTGCCGCACGACACCTTGTACTTTCCCGATCAGGGGGTTTGGTGGCTCGCTTACCATCGGCGCACTCCGGTGGCGTTCGCTTGCCTCTGCCCCTCGGAGCAGACGCCACAAGGTGTCTACCTCGGCCGGTGCGGGGTCACCCACGCCGCTCGAGGCAAAGGGGTTCAACGAAAACTCATCCGCGTTCGTCTGGCATGGGCCAAGCGCCACGGTTACAAGTGGGCCGTATCCGATACGACCGACAACGTACCAAGCGCCAATAACCTCATCGCCTGTGGTTTCAAAACCTACGAACCGACAGTCCGTTACTCCTTTGCTCGAGCGGTGTACTGGAAAAAGCGGCTTTAAGTGCCGTACAAGGACCGCGAGACACGGCTCGAGAAGCAGCGGGAATACTCGCGGCGCTGGTATCTGAAGAACCACGCGCATGCGCTGAAGCAATCAGCGCGCACGAAACAAGAATCACGGGCCAGGTGGTTCGAGTACAAGTCGAAGCACCCCTGCGCGCATTGTGGCTATTCTCACCCTGCCGCGATCGACTTCCACCACGTCATCAAAAAGGGCAAGCGTTCAGTGAACTGGCTCGCCGTGAAACAAAATAACCTCACCGCCGCGATCCGAGAGGCGGAGGAGAAGTGCATACCGCTTTGCTCGAACTGCCACCGGGTGTTGCACTGGGAGGAACAGCAGGGTATAACGGCCAAGAGAAAGAAGAAATGAAGGAGATTTTGATGGACGGCCTAACGCTACTATTGTTTTTGTTGGCCACTGTTGTTATAACTTTGATCCTGCGGCATAAACGCAGGCCTCTCGATAAACATCTCCCACCACCTAATTGGAGATGTTCGAGAGGCGGAAGAGATTATTTCTAACTGTTAGAAAGCATAGAAAGGAGAACTCGATGGATACAGATAAGACTGATAGTTACGTGTTTATAGCGCTGATTGTGTTACTTGTCGGCCTGGCGTTCAGTATCGCAGGCACGATTGTTTATAAAAGCTATCTACGCACCACCTACCTCGAAGGGTCTACCGATCCTATCGAAGCCGCCTGTGCGTTTGACTCAGGCGAACAACAGATCCCGCCCTCTTGCATGGCCTACATGCTCCAACAAAAGGAAAACTTTCGATGAAAGCTCGTACTAAAAAGTTCAAAAAGTCTGACTTCACGACCAAGGCCTACCAGTGGTTCCTCGATAACCCCGGTGCGAAGGTCCGTAGCGTCGCCGAACGCTTCAACATCTCTATCCCCTACGCCTACAAGCTGCGGGACAAGGCGACCGGCAAGCCCTCCGCGCGCAAGGAAATGCTGACCCAAGTGCTGAAGGAGATGGACGCGATCGCTCCGAAGAGCGATACAGTGGACGCGATCCTCGACTCACGGGCCAAGGACTACGGCGCGTTCGCCGATAACGCCCGGCTCGCCCAAGCCCTCAAGCGCGCCATGGCCGACCACGCCGACGAGATGGGAAGCCTCTTCTCGGACGAACAGTGGGAAGCCCTCGAGATGATCGCGAGCAAGATGTCGCGTATCGTCAACGGCAACCCCGACAAGATCGATAACTGGGACGATATCGCCGGCTACGCCAAGCTCGTCGCCGACCAACTGCGGGGGAGGGTCCGTTAATGCTCAGGCCGGCCATAAACAGCACAGAGGACCCGCCACAGCCAGTGGAGGATCTGGCTATGCGGGAGTACATCTTCGCCCTGCGTCGCCGTATCGAGGTCCAGGACTGCCTCGTAGAGGCACTCTCGGAGGAGATCAAGCAGCTCAAGGACGAACGGGATGGCCTGAAGGCACAGGTCGAGAGCTTGCTCATCGACTTGCACTGGATGGAATCCAAGCGCAAGATCCAGACTGTATGAAACACATCAACTTCGTCACGGCCGATGACATGCCGCTCGTACAGATGGTGGTCGTCACCATCAACGGGACGCGCTACGGGCTCGTAGGCCCCGTGGTCCACGTGCCAGGGACCATGGATCAGGACCTCGACGTGTCGGAGATCGAGTTCGGCGAGATCATGCCGGCTCGCGCAGCCGCCAAGATGCTCCAAGGCGATTTCCGTAAAGTCATGGGCACCGAGGTACAATAGTTTTAGGCGGCGCTCCCTAGAGAGGGTTTAACCCAGCCCTTACCTGCCGCCACCCCGCCCGAAAGGGCGGGGTTTTTTATTTGGGGCGGTCTACCGACTTCGGCTCAAGGTTCTCAATGCGGTTGTTCGAGCGGTTGCCGTCGCGGTGACGTAACTGGAACGAGGGCCACTCGCCATGCGTCAAGAACCAAGCGATCTTGTGGGCGGAGTACGTCCGTCCGTTGACCTTGGTGACCAAGCCACCAGCCCTGTCACGGGTTAAAACTGGACGCCCTGTATAACGATGCAACAGGTCACCTGTTCGGGAGTTGTAACTAAACAACTGATAAAGTCTGTTAATGTCAACTTGTTTCATTGTTAATGGCTCAAGGATCATGGACCAAGGGTTAGTATATCAACTAATTGCCGAAAAGCACGGTTTAACGCGCTGTAGTAGAGGCTGAGAGGGGTCTACTAGTTTTTTTTTCTAAAAAGTTTGAAAAAAAGTGTTTTTGACGTAATGGTGTAATAAGTATTGTAAATCAATAGGTTATAGCTACACACCGTCTTACAGGGACTAATTCAGTGAAATTTACCTGGGATGCGCGCGCGACCTTTTTTTCGAGAAATTTTTTTTCATTAGACCCCTTTCAGGTACTACTACTGGCACACGGACTGGCTGGACTCCCGGAAATTGTTCGTAGTAGACTGTTGGCATGTTAACAGTTGACACGGGCATCCCGATCCCCGCCGAAGCCCAGCGGGAGAAGTATCCCTTCCCTGTCATGGCCGTAGGGGACAGTTTCCTGTTACCCGATGCCGAGTCAGCCAAGAACGCGCGTAGCGCCGCTTGGATGTTCTCCAAGCGCCACGGGACGAAGTTCTCGTGCCGGCGTGTGGATGAGGGCTGGCGGGTCTGGAGGGTCGCGTGAAGCTGACTAGCAAGGCGGACAAGGAGTTCGGCAAGCAGATCAGCAGAGGGCTTCAGCCAAAGACGATCGAGAAGATCAACCGCCCTGTCCCCAACGTCCCGAAGAAGCAGAAGCAGCTCACCACGCAGGAGTGGAAGTTCGTCAACGAGTTCGTAGCCGGGGACGGCCACGTGACTCTGCGGGAGGCCGTGGTTCGTGCAGGGTGGCCAGAGAAGAACGCCAAGCGGCGCGCCGAAGACCTGACCGACCCAGACAAGAACCCGCACATCGTCGCAGCGATCCAGAAGATGCGCGCGGAGATGGCCGAGAAGTACGGCACGACCTACGAGCGCCACATGCGCGACCTACAGGTGATCCGTGACCAGGCATTGGCGGCGGGAGCCTACGGCGCTGCCGTCCAGGCTGAATACCGTCGAGGCCAAGCCCTGGGCACGATCTACATCGATCGCAAGGAGATCAGGCACGGCACGATCGACTCCATGAGCAAGGAGGAGGTCATGCGCAAGTTGCAGGAGATCAAGAAGCTGTACGGCAACGGCAGCCCTGTGATCGACGTCACCCCAGAACAGGTAGCCGAGAGTCTGGAAGAGGAACCGAAGGATGCCAGCGAAGCCAGAGACGAAGCTGTACCAGAGATTGAAAGAAAACCTCCTAAGCTGCCTTTTTACCCGGATTGAGTCACGGGTTAACCAGGGCTTCCCGGACTGTCTGGTTGCCCTGCCCCGCTCGGGTACTTTTGCCCCTCTCGAACTGAAGGTCGTGACGTACGGGCGGCGCGTTCGTTTGTCTCCGCATCAGGTCGCCTTTCATGCGCGCCATGCCGAGATCGGATGTACGACGTTCATTCTGGTTTTGTTCGTGCCATACAAAAAGACAGCGAGCAAGGATGGTCAACTGCTGCTGTACCGTGGCGATCAGGTGCTCGAGCTCGCACGTGCGGGAGTGGATACGACCCCGCTTGCGTCGTGGCACTACGGCAGCATGCCGTGGGGCATGCTCGAACTAGAGTTGATGAACAGTTGACAAGTTGATCGAGGCGGGATAGGTTCGCCAACGCTAGGGCTTTTCCTAGTTAGAAAGCAGAAAGGTGAAACATGAAAAAGTTTAAGGTTTCGCTCGTTCGAATCGAGCACACAGTGTATCAGCTTGAAGTCGAGGCCGACTCGGCAGAGCAGGCCAATGAAATCGCCATAACCACGTGGAACGAAAATGAAGAGGCATTCGTCGAGTTCGGTCTTGTCCACATGGAGGACTTCATCAACGACATCGAGGAGGTGCTGCCGTGAGCCGCGAAGCCCAAGCCGTGGTTTGGTCGAACTAAACGAAACCCAAGCCGTGGTTTGGTCGAACTAAACGAAACCCAAGCCGTGGCTTGGTCGAACTAACAGGAGAAGCAGCATGAGTAAGAGGTATTTTGTGATGCTTGAGTTAGATGTGCGTGATGGTACTAACCCACGTAAATGGGATTGGGATGACTTGATCGACTCATCTGGCGAAGAGGTAATTGTTAAGCACGTTGTATGCGAAGAGGTGATTGCAGCATTCGAGGAATCGGAGGACGAGCAATCATGACGCTACTGAAACACGATAAGCGGACGGCCGATCTACTTGGTGCCATCAAGGAGCTACTCGCCATGCCTGATTACAGCGACAGCAACGAGCGGCCATTGGCCGATATCATTCGCATTCGTCGTGTGGCGGTCAGCCGCGCGCGTCGATTGGTTGAACAGTACGAGGAGGAACCATGCCAAGGTGGGAGGGACGCGAGTCCACTCTGAAGCCTGGCACACTTCCACCAAAACCGAGGGATGCAGAAAAGCAGTTTTTCAAAACCGTTTTTAAGCTGTTCGGCTACTGGCTCATCCATAAGATTTTGGGCGGGTAGTTGACAGGCCAAAGGATGAGCGCGGGGGCGCTGCTCGATGTAGTTTGACCGGGCATCGAGGCGTTCGAAGAAAAGAGGGGGCGGGGCTGTTGTCTCGCCCTTTCTTTTTGCTATGATCGGCAGCGGGGCGACTTGCCCCTAGAAAGATAGAAAGAGGTTCAAAATGTCGAACATTTTCGAATTGCCTTATTTTCAAGCCGTTTTCGCTGATCGCGAGCGTCGAGAGGTAGTCGCGCAGCGGATTGCTGATCGGCTCGTTAAGCCGTTAAATACTCTCGGCGGCTATCGTCAATTCCGGGAGCGGATGCAGTGGTTCGCGGGGCTGTGCGAACAGGCTCGTACTTTTGAAGGCGTGGGGGCGTGGACGTTACTAACGCGAGTTCGAGAGCTGGCATCCTTCGAGGATGTTTTCTCCCCGTCACTCGAACTTGAGCTTGCCGCTCTTGATTACGTGGTCAGCAATCGAGAGTCGTCGCGTCTGTTCCATCGGTGGTCGTTCGTCGAGGACGATCGCAGCTATGCGGTCGATCGCCTGTCCGAGTGGGGCTCCTTCTCTGGGTGTGAGTGCTGCGGCGAGTCTTTCCCGATTGGCGATCTCGCGGACGCGTACGGTGGCGAGCTCGTCTGTGAATCATGCCGGGACGACAGCTACACGTGGTCGGACTATCACGATGCATGGGTGCACTGTGACAGCAGCCGACCCGCTATCGATCAGGACGGGAGCCGCTGCCTGATTCATCAGGATGCGGACGACTTCGAGTATGACGAGGATCGCGAGATGTACATGCACGTCGATTACATCCGAGAGCGTCGAGTTATTCAGGGCTACCATTCTTCCAAGGGTGCGTTCGAGTTTCGAGCGGATGACTGGTGTCGGCAGTTCAATCGATACATGGGCGTCGAGCTCGAAGTCGAGGGGCACGGTCGCGATCCAGAAGAGGCGGCGCGCGCCATCCATCAGTCAGTGAATGATGGCGTGTTCGGTCGTCATGTGTTCTTCGAGCGCGACGGCAGTCTGTCGAGCGGGTTCGAGATGATCACCCATCCGCAGAGTCTCCCGGCTCATCGAGAGCTCTTTACGTTCCTTCGCGATCCTGCTCTGGTTCGAGGTCTGCGCAGCCATCGAACGACGACATGTGGCCTACATGTTCACGTGAGCCGATCCGGCCTCTCTAACCTGACGATTGCGCGCGCGGTCACCTTTGTAAACGATCCGGGGAATGATGCTTTCATTACCGCACTGGCGCGTCGGTATTCGACTTCGTTCTGTAAGGTCGTCGAGAAAGATGTCGAGACTGCGCACCTTTCGGCCGATCGGTATGAGGCGATCAACCTGACCGGACGCGACACAATCGAGTTTCGGATCTTTCGCGGTTCGTTGAAATACGAGGCTGTGATCTCGGCGATCGAGTTCTCGCATGCCATCCTCGAATACTGCGCGCGAGCGGAGACGGGATCGAGCGCCCTCAATGCTCACGCGTTCTTGGCCTACTGTGCGAATCACCTCGAAGCGGAGACACGCGTTATGCGCGCCTATGTTGCCGATCGCACTGCGGGTCTCTTTCAACACTCGGAAGCGGCCTAACAGGCCTCGGAGGTTTTCATCATGTGTTTATTAGTTCATCAGCCATCGAGCACCACCTTCTCGGATGAGTTCTTGGCGGACGTCTACTCGGGCAATCGAGACGGCATTGGCGTCATGTATTCAAGCGGCGGTCAGCTTGTTGTCGTTAAGGCTCTGCCGGCCTCGGTCGATCAGTTCATCGCGTTCTATCGTGAGCACATCGAGGGGCGCGAGTCTGTATGGCATGCGCGCATGCAGACGCATGGCGATATCGATCTCGAAAACTGTCACCCGTACGGGGTCACGTCTCGCGTTGCGCTCGCACATAACGGGATTCTCTCGACGGGTAATGCGTGGGACAAATCAAAGTCGGACACGTGGCATTTCATCCGAAACGTGATTCGGCCGGCCATCGAGGCTGACGAGTCGATCGTGCTCGATCCAACTTGGCAGTCGTTCGTCGGTAGCCTGATCGGAAGCTCGAACAAGTTCGGGATGATGACAGCGAGCGGGTCGGCGGTGATCATCAATCGCGCGGCCGGTGTCGAGTTCCGTGGCGCGTGGTTGTCGAACACGTATGCGTGGAGCGCGCAGAAGTTCGGAGTGGGCGCGCGCTCGGTGAGCACTCGCTACACATCGAGCCGCATCTGGTCGGGCTACTCTTGGGATGACGACGACATCGAGCCCTATGTCGCGAGCTCGCGGTCGCGATCGGTGCCGTCGAGTGAGTCGCTGCCTCGTATCACGCGCGCGGCGCGCAATTCGTACATCCGGGGAACACTCACCCAGTGGGTGCTCGATGCTCCGTCCAAGGCTGCTGCGCTCATCAATGCCATCGAGGACGACAACACTGGCGCGAGTGGCGAGCTCGCGTGGAAGGATCCGGAACTCGTCGTCAAGACGATTGCGGATTGGTTCGAGGGGGAAGGCATCGAGCCGCCATCGAGCTCGGGCGTCTATCTGCGCGATCCGTGGGTGACAGACTGATCGAGCGCGAGCTCATCGAGCGAGAGAGGGCGCCCATGTGGCGCCCTTTCTTTTGGGCGATCGGGTGCTCGATACCGTGTCGGGAGTTGTTCAGGCTTAACTCGTTTGATCGAGTTGGTATGTGATCTCAAGCTCGCACTGGTGAGGTGCGATCTCGATCGCGAGCGTCGGCCTCGATCGCGTCCTTCTGGGTTGGTCTCCGGTCAAGCTTGGCGCGAGGGGGTCGCGCCTTGCTCCGTGGTTCGTGCTGCTTTGTATGTGATCCGGGATCCTCGATCCTCGGGTCGTGATCCGCGATCCGTGGCGCGCGGATCTCGGATCGGTTGAGTGTTGTCGTCGTCGAGCGTCGGTGTTCGTGACCCGTGGCGCGCGATCCTCCAGCTGGCGCGCGTCGGCCTCGATGCGCGATCGATCGGCCTCGACCCGGTGCTCGATGTTCGTGATCCGCGAGCCGTGGCGCGCGGGTCGTGTTCGTTTCTTCTCGTCCTGGTTGGAATTCTTTGAGGGCGGCGGCTCCAAAAAAATGGCCGGCTTCGTAAAGGCAGGGGCAAATGCCCGATTTCACACATTGGATGTGCTGCAAAATAGTTTTAGTTCCACGTGGAACCACCCCCACCCCGGTAGAAAAAAGGGCCCCGGTTGATCAACTTGTCAACTCGTGCAAAAATTTTGCGCATATGAAAAGCAATTTGACCCTATGAGCGCGGTCCCCCAGGAAATTGAAATCGAGCGTGCCAAGCTGGAATACCGGCTCATGCTCCTTGAGACGCAAGACAAGGCCCGTTCTAACTTCATCGACTTCGTGCGCTACGTCTGGCCGTCCGCGATCCTTGGTGAACACCACAAGCGCATGGCTTCTGCGTTCGATCGCATTGCCAATGGGACCTTGAAGCGCCTGATCGTGAACATGCCTCCTCGTCACACGAAGTCGGAGTTCGCCTCGTACCTGCTCCCGGCGTACCTCATGGGCCGTGATGCGCGAACCCAGGCCCTTGAAGCGACCCACACCGCAGAGTTAGCCGTCAAATTCGGTCGTAAGGTGCGTGATCTGATGGACTCGGACCGGTACAAGGAGCTGTTCCCCGAGGTGCAGTTGAAGCAGGACAGCAAGGCTGCTGGCCGGTGGGACACGAACCACGGCGGGAGTTACTTTGCGGTCGGTGTCGGCGGTGCGGTGACGGGACGTGGTGCCGATATTTTGATCATTGACGATCCGCATTCGGAGCAGGATGCCCTGTCGGATCTGGCTTTGGAGAACGCGTGGGACTGGTACCAGGGCGGTCCGCGTACTCGTTTGCAGCCGGGCGGTGCGATTGTGCTCGTGATGACCCGTTGGGGGACCAAGGACCTGACGGCGCGGTTGTTGAAGGCACAGTCCAGTCGCGGGGCGGATCGGTGGGAGGTGATTGAGTTCCCGGCGATCCTGCCGAGCGGGAAACCGCTTTGGCCGGAGTTCTGGAAGATCGAGGAGTTGGAGGCGGTCAAGGCGTCGTTGTCGGTACAGAAGTGGAACGCCATGTACCAGCAGCAGCCGACGAACGACGAGGGGGCAATCCTCAAGCGTGAGTGGTGGCGCGTGTGGCAGTACGACGAACCGCCGATCGTGAACTACATCATCCAGAGCTATGACACCGCCTACAGCAAAAAGGAGACCGCCGACTTCTCGGTGATCACGACGTGGGGTGTGTTTTACCCGGACCAAGACTCAGGGCCAAACATCATCTTGTTAGACGTCAAGCGTGGCCGGTGGGACTTTCCGGAGCTCAAGCGCATTGCCAAGGACGAATACAAGCATTGGAACCCCGACAACGTGCTGATCGAGGCGAAGGCGACCGGTGTGACGTTGCAGCAAGAGCTTCGTCGACTTGGCATTCCGGTGACGATGTACACACCAGGTGGACGCAGGTCGGGTACCGATAAGGTCAGTCGCGCGAACTCGGTAGCACCGGTGTTCGAAGCGGGGCTGGTGTGGGCACCGGATACGGATTGGGCGGAGGAGTTGGTCGAAGAGTGCGCGGCGTTTCCGAATGGCGATAACGACGACATGGTGGACTCGACGACGCAGGCGATCATGCGTTTCCGTCAAGGGAACTTTGTGAACTTGCAGACTGACGAAGTAGGAGAGCCGTCAAATCGAGCGCTTGCCCCTGAATACTATTGAAGCCTAGAATGTCAAGGCATACACCCTTCAGGGGGCCTTGATGGCTAGTCCACGTTCATTCCAGGGCAAGAGCAACAGCAAAAAGATGCTAGAGGAGCTCGACGCTCCTGTTACTCCTGCCGAAGAGACTCCGGTTGCCGAACTAACGTCGGACACGCCGTATATTGATCGTTCTGCTGCGGAGCTGCTCGCGCAACTTGCGCAAGCCCAGACGGCGCAGCCTCCTGTCCCGGCGACCGTGGGCGTTGGGCCGGAGATGTCGATGCCGACGTCGATTGAAGAATTGCTCGCGGCTCAAGGAACAAACCCGGCGGTAGCGCCGGCTCCGGAGACGACCGGCCTTCCGCCTGGTGTGACGCAAGCGGATCTCGACGCCATTGCAGCGCAGTTCCGTCAGGCAGGATATCAAGACCAGCCGGCGATGAATTTCACCGGGGATCCGAATCAACCGTTCTTTGACATGCGCTTGCCGGACGGCAAGGTAAATCCGGTCTACTTCGACCCGAACCTCGACACCTCTGCGATCCCAAACATGGGAAAGCACGCAGGCGAGCCCGATCGTCAGTGTCCTCCGAACATGGAGTTCGACTACGAGCTCGGTCGCTGCGTGCGAGTCGGCAAGGAGGACGACAAGCCACCTCCGCCTGCGGCAGAAACCAAGACCTGCTGGGACGGATCGGTCATCCCGGTCAATCAAGAATGCCCAGCCAAGCCCGACACGCCTCCGAAGGACGACGGCTGTTTGCCAGGAAACAGGCGCGACTCGGTAAGTGGTATATGCATGCCAACCGGAGGACTGCCCCCACCACCTCCCCCGCCACCGCCCCCACCGCCTCCTCCGCCACCGCCCCCACCTCCGCAGACAGTGGACTGTGCGGCGATTGGCATGGTCAAGGACCCGGTGACGGGCAAGTGCGTTCCGGCTGCGCCACCACCGCCTCCGCCCCCACCTCCGCCTCCGCCGCCCCCACCTCCGCCTCCTCAAACCTGTAAGGAAGGCGAGGTCTACAGCACGGTTCTTGGCAGGTGCGTCCCGACGACCACAACGCCGCCTACTCCCCCGAAGGTGGACTGCGGTCCTGGCTATGAGCTGGATCCGGCAACGGGCAAGTGCCGTCCGGTCAACATCGGCGGCTGCCCGGAAGGCACGGTACGTAGCACGGTCACTGGCAAGTGTGAGCCGATCACCGTCACACCTCCTACCCCACCCAAGACACCGGACACTCCGCCTACCCCACCCAAGACACCGGACACTCCGCCCCCTCCGGGTAAGGTGAAACCTGCCCCGTCGGATTTGATGAAGGCATACGAGAACCTCTTCGGTGGTAATCGTGGCCGCGTGGACCTTGGTGCGCCATCCACTACTCCCACAACGGGAACCTCGCCGATCGTATCGACCGGCGGCGTGAACGTCGGCACTCCAGGCACGGCCACTGCGCCGAAGCCGGTTCCGCTGCCTGGCGTTCCGGGAGCCACGTTTACTCCGGGCCAGCCGCAGTTCTTTGGCAATGTCCCAGGAGCCATGCTCCCTGGCACGTTGCCCTCGAACATCAATCCGATGCAGTCGTACAAGGGTCCGATGGTCGGTCAAATGTTGGCCAACAACCCGAACCTCTCGCCCACCGTTTTGGGTGGTGCGCAGGGGTTGGGCTACTACACGGATCGCTTGGGCAATCGCATCTTGTCACCGGGCGGCGCATTGATGCGCTTTGCTGAAGGTGGCGAAGCGGACAAGGACGACTCTGCCAAGGCGGAGCTTGAGAAGTTGCTCGCGAGCATGCCGGCGCAAGAGACAACGGAAGTGCGTATGTCGCCAAACGCCCGTAGCGTGAAGCGCACCGCTACGAAGTCTGCTGCGACCGATCGCGGCAAGGCGATGAGCATGAGCCTTGAGTCGTTAGCCGCTGGCAAAGGATCAGGGTCCACGGACCAAGGGTCAGCAGCAGAGCAGCTCGCTGCGTTGATGGAGCAGGTCAAGGGCAAGAAGGAAGACGTGAACAACCTTGCTCGCAAGAACCTCACCCGTTCGACGCTCGATCGTGCTGGCCCGTTAGTCGCGCGTCGGTTTGCCAAAGGCGGAGAGTCGGTTGCTCCTGGTATAGCAATGGCACTTCAGCAGTTTTTAGAGCGAGCTCCCGCGCAGGTTCGTACGTATGCTGAGTCCGTCCGTGATCCTAGGAAACAGCGCGCACCGTTGACCGAAGGAAGTTTCTCTGCGCAAGAACTTGCGAAGCTGCGTGAGCTGATCGCTATCGCCGAGAAGAACCCTGTCCTTAGCGAGAAGACGGGTAAGCCGCTGCCGGGCGTCGTGGACTACGCGCATCACCGTGAGCAGATCCGTCGTCGCAATCCAAAGACGGGCATGCCGTTGGCGATGTTGGATAGCGACCTGAACATGAGCGAGTCCGGCAATCTGCGTAACACGCTCGGGCAGTTTGTGTACGAGCGGTTGCCCGATGGCACGTTGGTCGTGAAGGATCGATATGACTACACGGGCGATGTCGCGGAGACATTCAACCCGTTCGTCAAGTACGCCAACTACAAGGGAGTGGATCGCCCGGTTAACATCACCTTGCCTCCTGAAGTCAAAAGGAAGAAGTGATGGCCGAGGATCTGAGCAGGATCGTCCCAAGGCCGGCGAGCGGTAAGCCGCAGCCGGCTGATCCTAATGCGGGAACGTGGCGCGATCCGCGTCAGTATGATCCGGAGTTCTTGTCGCAAGTCGGTGGCGAGGCCATCGTCGATGTGTACGAAGGGCTCGCGCAGATGCCCGAGCAGGTCTACAAAGTATTCCGTGGCTTCATGGAGCGTCAGCGACAGAAGAGCCCTGAAGAGCTGCGTGGCACGGCCGATCCCTATGACACCGCTGCATACGATGCGGCAGTGCTTGCACTCGAAGGTGCGGCGAAGGAGCCGGTAAAGACCGCAAAGAGTGCGGCCAAAGCATTGGCCGAGTACGGCAAAGAAGCCGTCTCAAGTCCTGCTGGCATGACGAAGTTTTTGGCGGAGAACCTCACACCGCTTCCGCGCGTGCCGAGCACAGGTCCTGTCTCGCAGATCGTTCGGCCGAAAGGCGAAGGCATTGTGCTCGATGCGCCGCAGGCGGACCCTGTTCCGTTTACGGTTACAGGAACTGGCGCAAGTGCCACCACCACCGGCCGTGTACCTAAAGGCTATGTCCCACGCGCTATTTTAAGAGCCCAGGAACGACTGGGTAAGAAACATTCCACGCTGCCCGATGCCAACCTATCGGCTATCAATAACTTTTTACAGACAAAAGTCCGTAACTACTACACCAGACAATTTGGTACGCAGGACGATCCGATCTACAAAGCTATTCGTGAAGGCAAGCTGACTAGCGAAGAACTTGGGGGGCCAGGCGGCATACGCAAATACCTTGCGGACGTTGCAAAGGAAGGGAAGACTCGCGTAAACCCAGAGACGGGGGAATCGCGTTTTTATCCAAGCCCAAACGCCCAGGAAGCCATACAAGACATCAACGCCATCTATGACGAGATGACGGGCATGCGAGGTACGGTACTTGCGCAAGAGACGATCGGAGATCCCGAATACGGTAACCTACTTTCGGATCAAGCCAAGACTGAACTTCAAAGATTAAAGGACGCTACCAAGGATCGAT
>Ga0181352_1000729_pt1 | contig 13576 bp, 18 predicted proteins | sample Fa13VDMLBSN_FD_130103 | JGI IMG/M metagenome (GOLD analysis project Ga0181352, IMG submission 130103) | Freshwater viral communities from Lake Michigan, USA - Fa13.VD.MLB.S.N | ecosystem: Environmental > Aquatic > Freshwater > Lake | place: USA: Michigan | collected 2013-09-23 | reverse complement strand
GGCGTGGAAGGAAGCCAAGAAGGCACGCGGGGCACTGGTCGCGGAGATGTTCAAGGACTCGCCCGACAAGCAGATCAGCGGCCGCGCGGCCATGAAGGAACGGCTGCGGGCCACCGGCAAGGTGATGACCAAGATGCAGACGCAGGGGGCCAAGGCGGTCGCCGCGGCGATCCGGCAGACCAAGCAGGCGGGCCGGGCGGAGGCTGCCCAGAATGTGGCGGACCTGCGGACCAAGATCAAGGCCGAGCAGAAGCGCCGGGTGTCGATGTACCGCATCGAGACGCGCGGGGCGGTCGATGCTGCCAAGGACGCGGCACGGGACAAGGCGGCGGTTGAGGCGGGCATCCGGGACCAGTTGGTAACCTTGATCCGTGAGAACATGCCGCGCGAGCTGCGGGGCAAGTACCTGACGGCTGTTCGGGACACGCGGACACTTGGACGCCTGGCGATTGAGGCGGCAAAGTTGGAGCGGGACCTGTTGGAGCACATGGCCAAACAGCAGATCCGCCAGGCCGAGAAGGCAGCGGGCACGGCGTCCAAGCGGATGGAACTGGAGCCCGAGCTGCGCGACCAGTTGAACGCGGCGGTGGGACAGTTGCAGACCTTGAAGCGGCGGCTGCGGGCGGTCAAGGACGGCGGCGGGAGCCTCACGGCGGCGGTGGGATCGACGGAGAACGCGAGCACCCAGCGGATTACGGCGGACGACCTGCGGGTGTTGCTCGATGACATTGAGAACGCGGCGCGGGCAATCCTGTCGGCACGGTTCCAGCAGAAGAACCTCGATGCGGTGCGGATCAAGGGTGAACTGGTCGCGGCCAAGGAAATCCGCGAGGGCATGGGCACCGTGCTGCAAGCCGCGGCGGACCTGCCACGCAGCGGGACCAAGACCGTGGAGGCCGGTTGGCTGCTCCGCAAGCTCCGCCGGCGGACCAACTGGGATTCGATGATGCAGATGCTGGACGGTGGTTTGCGATCCGGCCCGTTCCGTCGTCTGTTCGGGGAAGTCGAGAAGGGCCGGAACGCTGCACTGGAGTTGCATCACGAGTTTCAGGACCTGATGGGCACAATCGTCCAGAGGCACGGGTACGAAAGCTCATCGAAGATGCTGGCCGAGGTGTCCGCATCGCTGGGCGAGAACTTGCAGAAGACCGTCCGGGCGAACATCGGCGGCGAGCCAATGACGATGACGCTGGGGCAGGCCATGTACCTGTACGCCAGCAGCGAAGACACCGGGTTCCTCGCCCGCATCCGCAAGGGGCAGAAGATCCAGTTCAAGACCCAGCGGACCAGCGACCCGATCAGCATCACCGAGGACGATCTGGCATCTGTGGCCCAGGCACTGACCCCAACGCAGCGGGCGATGGTGGACGAACTGAAAGCCGCGTATGACCGGCACTATTTCCAGAAGCTGAGCACCGTGAACAAGCGGTTGAAGGGCGTGTTTCTGGAGAAGGTGCCCGGATACTGGGGCATCAAGCTCAACCGCGATTTCTCCGAAATGCGGGGCACGCCGACCACATGGCGCGGCAACTACATCGCGGCGATGGAAGAGGCCGGGTACATGCAGGAGCGTCTTGGACCAAGCAAGACCCCAATCCTGATTGGTGACTTCGGCATGGACATTCTGACTAGGAGCAAGTCGGCGTCCACGACCATCGGCAAGGCGGAGCGGGTCAAGCTGCTCATGCAGACGCTGATGCACCCGGATGTGGTGAAGATCATCACGGACAAGTACGGCGCCGAGACGATCGAGCGGCTGAAGCGGCGGGTAGCCGAGTGGAGCGGCGGCACAACCTACAGCCCGATTGGTCGGGTGTGGAAGGAACTGCTGTCGATGTGGGCACGGGCCAAGACTCAGCTTCGGTTCCCCACCTGGCTGCGGAACGCGGTGGGCGGTTCCTCGCGCATGCTCAACGAACTCGGGGCGGTCGATGTGGCTGCGACGGCGTTCCGCCCGAGCGTGGGGGCGTACAAGGAACTGCTGCGGTACTCTCCGGCCGCGCGTGAACGCTGGGCAGGTGGCTCGGCGGGCAACTTCTACGACGCGACCGGCGAGGACTTTGCGGACGCGGCGTTGAAGGACGCCAGCACGGCGACGATTCGCAACCTCGCGGGGATTGCCAAGGCAGCGGTGACGCTGGACAAGGACGCGGCAGCGGCATCCGCGGCGGGTGCGTGGCGTTCGTGGAAGAAGACGCTGGACGCCATCACGGTGGGCAACTACTTCGACGCGCACGGCGCGGTGGTGGCTTACAACGTGTTCCTGTCGAAAGCCCCAAAGGACTGGAGCGAATCCAAGCGGAAGACTTGGGCGGCACGCAAGGCCATGCGGGCGTTCGAGCGGACGGGCAACACGGCGATTCTGGAGTATGCGAACGATGTGCAGCTCGATGCCCGTGAGAACATGTGGATTGGCATGATGAGCACGTTTACCGGCGACACGGCGAAGGCCATGAACATGGTCTACCAGTCGTACGCGCGGGCCCAGGCGGGAGAAATCTCATGGGGCAAGGCGTTCAAGACGATTGGCGTCCTGCTGTTCGGCTCGGCTCTGTCGGGTCTGGTGTCCGCGGCGTGGGCTGCGATGCTCGGCAAGGGGTACGACAAGGCCAAGTCTGCGGCGGGCAATAGGTTTATGCAAGAAGTGGGTTCGTTGGTGCCGATGGGCGGCGGCGTGGTAACGTCCGCCATCATGAAGACCGTCAACCGAAACAACCTGCCCGCGGATAGCGTGCTCGATGTGCCGATGATGGACCTGATCGACGCAGGCGCCCGCATGTCCTACGAGCTGGTGAAGGCGATGGACGCCCCGACCCGCAAGGTTCGCAAGAACACTGTGACGGCATCCGAGCGGTATGTGCGGGCACTCATGGCATCGTCGCGGCTGGCGGATGCTGTCGGCATTCCGTCGCAGTACGTCTTTGACGCCAAGGTAGCGATCGACAACTGGAGCAAGTGAGTCACTTGGTGGTTTCGACGTAGTAGACGCCGCACCAGAAAGCCACGACCAGCGCAAGAATGCCGAAAATGCCCCACCGCTCAAACGGGGAGGCAAAGTAGACGCACGCGCCCAAGCACGCGACAGGTATCAACACTAGAGCCCCAATAAAGAGCCGGCCCTTGATGATGTTGGAACGGGGTGGTCGGCTCATCCCCCAAGGGTAACGCACGCCCCCACCCCGGCACAATGGCGAAAATCGCCCGTACCTATCGCATCACCAGCGTGGTGGTTATGCGTTACGACTCTGGCAACTTCTCCAGAAACGGCACGTTGACAAATCCTGCGTCAAACTCTTGCCAGCCAGCGGATTCCCCGGTACGCTGGCCCCCACTACACAACGCTATGCGGGAGAATCGGTTATGGGGACGGTGCGAATTGTGGTATCGGACGCGCCGTGTGTGACAATCACACTTTCACACACGGAACAGGGGAAAGTCCTATTGGAGATTGATGGGTTGAGCCGTCACAATGGTGGCATGAGCACCACCGCGCGAGTTGCGACGCCGGCGGAGCGTGAAGCCTCGCCCGTGCTGGCCCGCCTGGAATCCGATGCGACGGCGCTGGAATCCGCGTTGGACGCATGGGCGAGTTACATGCTCGGTCGAGGCCGCAAGCACAAGAGCATCCGCCAGTTCCGGGAAACCATCGAGGCCGCCGCGGCGGAGCTTGGTTGGCGTCACCCCGAGGTGATCACCTTCGAGGCCGTTACCGGCTGGATCGGTGCGCGGGTGTCAGCCGGGCGGTGGGCACTCAACACCGGGGACGCGGCCCTGTCGGCGTTCAAGAGCTTCACCCGCTGGCTCGCCGCGGCGCAACGCATTGAGCGGGACCCGCTGGTACTGGCACACCAGTCAGGCAGCGACGACGCACCGGGGGCACGGGCGGCGACAACGGAGGAAGCCCGTTTGCTGATCCGGTTCGCACTCGCGGCACAGCGCCGGGACAGACGGGCGACCGGCAACCGGGCACTGTACTGGTACGCCTTGTTTGTCTGTGGCCTGCGGTACGGCGAGCTGGGAGGCGACGAGAACGGGGCGACCCCGCGCGGGTGGAGGTGGGGGGATCTGAGCCTGGACGCGGACCCGCCCGTCATCCGGTGGAGGCCCGACATGCACAAAGGAGCCCGGCATCAGACGCTCCCGCTGCCGCGGCGACTGGCCGAACTGCTGGAGGAACACCGCGTCACCGTGCCGCATGGACCGGACGACCCGGTATTCCCAATCCAGCCCGCTCGAACCGCATGGCGAGCAGACCGCGAACGGGCGGGAATCGCGGAGAAGGATGCCCGCGGTAGGGGATTATCCCCTCATTCCGCAAGAAAATGGTTCAAGACTACATTGGTCGCGGTTGGCGTCCAGGCGAACGTCATCGACCAACTGATTCGGCACGCTAACGATGTGGGCGATCGGTACTTAGATGCCGACCTTGGCCTGTTCTCTGCTGCGCTGGAGCGATTGCCCGAACTGTGGCCCGAAGAAAAATCTGGCGGATCAAACACAAAAGACTTGACTCCACCCCCACCAATCGCCGATGATAAGGGTGCGAAGCAAGTCCATGAACAGGCACCCCCAAATCATCACGCAGACACAGCGGCCCGCACTCAACGGCCTGTTCATGCTTCGCAACCTGACCAATCGTCGGGCGTGCGGGCCGCTGCATCTGCGTGGGTCGAGTCGTTCGACGGTCTGAAATCCGCCGAGTTTGCACTCCGACAATCGGCATTGTCGGATCAAAAACTTGGAACGGAGCAAAGGTCAGCAATCGCGGACCTTCTCAGATCGGTCGCCCGACTCCTTGATGGAGTCTGACCGTGAATCAGGTTTTCCGCCGCATCATCTCATCCGTTGCCCCTGCCCTCGAACTGGATCACCCCACCCGTCGGGCTGATGGTCGGGCACCTTCGCCGCTCGCCGCAGAGACGGCACTGCTCAATGACATTCTGAACGCACCCCCGGAGCGGTTCGGACGGCTCTCTGACGGCGCGCTGTTCGCGGACGCCTTCGATGGCGGCTGTCCCGCAGATGTGACCGCAGACCCGGCCCACGGTGGCCGCGGCGGGACGATGGGTGATGCGGCTGCTGCCAAGCGTCCGTTCACTGCCGACGAGAACAAGGCCGCGAGCAACAAGGCTGCAAAGAACCTGCTCGAAGACCTGATGAAGCAGATCAACACGGGCACGATGCGCGATCGGCATGAGATTGCCAACCGCATCGAGCTTGCCGTGCTCCTGATGAAGTAACACGACGAACCCGCGAGGGCCGTTTGGGGCGCACTCCCTGATCGGCCTGAGCGGATTCGCCGTGTTGGCGAGTCACATTCAGGAGTCTGACCGTGACGACAGCAACCGCAACGTTCCCACTCACCATTCAGGACGCGAAGGCGTTCGATGCCCGCAACCCCAAGCCGGGCATTTACCGCGACGTTCCCAGCGAAGTCTACTTCTCCGCTCGGGCCGTCAATCACAGCACCCTCAAGCTCATGGACCGCTCGCCGGCTCACTTCAAGGTGAACTACGCCAGCGGGAGCCACAAGGAGAGCGATGCCAAGCGGCTCGGCTCCCTGGCTCACCTGATGTTGTTCGAGCCCTCCCGCGTGAAGGGCAACACGATCCCCGCCCCGATCAACCCGAAGACGAGCCGCGCGTACGGCATGGACACCAAGGCGTGGCAGGAGTACGCCGACGCCAATCCGGGCAAGCTCATCGTGTCCGACGAGGAAATGGACCGGGCAACCCGAATGGTGGCCAGCGTCCTCGAACACCCGCAACTCGGCGTGATCTTCAACGCATCGACCGAATCCGAAGTGGTCATTGTGTGGGACGACGGCGGCGTGGTGTGCAAGGCCAAGCTTGACGCGATCGTCGGCACGCTGATGATCGGCGACCTGAAGACCACCGCGGACGCGAGCGAGCGGGCGTTTGCTGGCTCGATCGTGGAATACGGGTACGACACACAGGCCGCGTTCTACCTCCGCGGCTGCCACGCTCTTGGGTTGTCTGGTCTGGACTTCGTGTTCGGCTGCGTCGAGAACGAAGCCCCGTATGAGGCGGCAGGTTACACCCTCGGCGCCGAGTTCCTGAGCATCGGTCGCGTTCGTGTGGACCGCTGGTTGGATCAGGTCCGCAAGTGCCAGCAGGCCAACGCATGGCCCGGATACACCGGCGAGCTGGTGGAGATTCAGCCCCCCACCTGGTACATCGCCAAGTTTGCGGACGGCAACGTCTGAGGCGCGTGCCCTCGCCCGATCCCCGTGGCGTTAAGAACGCGGGGAGAGGGCCAGTGCATTCGCTGGAGAAATGGATGGGTTCCGTGAGCAGTACCGTGAACGAACGCAGTGAGTTGGTCAAGACCATTGAGGCGGCGGGTTTGTCCGCAAGCACGTCGGAGACGCTTCTGGTGTCATTCGGCGGGCACTTCTGCGACATGCAGGAGGCGACGAGCAAGGCGGCAGGCATCGAGGTTTCGGACGAGAACCAGACGGCAGCGATGAAGGCCGCGAAGGTGGCGAGGCTGGAAGTGAAGAAGGTTCGCACCGCCACCGAGAACACCCGCAAGCTGGTCAAAGAGGACGCTTTGAGGTTCGGTAAGGCCGTTGATGCTGTCGCGGGCATGATCCGCGGCGAGTGTGAGAAGGTGGAGAAGCGGCTGGAAGAGTGCGAGACGTTCGCCGAGCGGATGGAAGCCAAGCGTGCGGAAGTGCGCCGCATCGAGCGGGCCACGGCACTGATGCCGTTCGGGACCGATGTGCGGTTCTTCGACCTTGGCGGCATGAGCGACGAGGCTTGGGACAACCTGTACACACGCGAGCGTGAGGCGTTCGAGGGTCGCCAGGCGAAGGCACGCGAGCAGGAAGAAGCCGCGAAGCGTGAGAAGGCCGAACTGGAGGCACGCGAAACGAAGCTGCGGGAAGAGAACGCACGGCTGCGGGCGGAGGTTGCGGAACGCGAGTTGAAGGCCAAGGCCGAGCGTGAAGCCAACGAGGCACAACTGCGGGCGGAGCGTGAGAAGATCGACGCAGAACGCCGCGAGGCTGACCGCGTTATCCGCGAGCTGAATGCGATGCGGGAAGAGGCCGAAGCCGCGGAGCGTGCCAAGGCTGCGGCAGAGCAGGCACAGCGTGAACGCGAGGAACGTGCGGCACAGGCGGCAGCAGATGCCCCCGACGCGGCGAAGCTCCGGGCACTGGCTGAGCAGATCCGAACCTTTGAGTTCCCGGCAGTTGGCCCGCGTGCGATCGGCACGGTTGCAAAGGTGCGGGAGTCATTCGTTCGGACGGCGGCATGGATTGAAGCACAGGCCAAGAGCCTCGGAGGTGAAGCATGAGTAGTACGAACATGGCAGTGATCGAGCAGAACGGCGCGGTTGTGAAGCAGGAGCCGGCGGCACCGCTGACGGTGCGGGCACTGCTGGGCGGAGCGAAGAAGGACGAGCTGCAGAAGGTGGCCGGGGCGGCAATGAGTGCGGAGGCACTGGTCAAGCTGTTTGCGATCGCCGCGAGCCGCACCCCGAAGCTCATGGCCTGCACGCCCCTCTCCCTGCTGGATTGCATGGTGAAGTGTGCAGAGTTGAAGCTGATGCCGTCCACCTTGGGCAGCGTCTACCTGATCCCATTCGAGAATCGCACCGCGAAGACCGTGGAGTGTCAGTTGGTGGTCGGCTATCGCGGCCTGGTCGAGCTGGCCCGCCGCTCCGGGGCGATCAGCACGATTCAGGCGGAAGTCGTCCGCGAGGGTGATGAGTTCGAGTTTGAGCATGGGATTCACCCCAAGTTCCGGCACAAGCCTTGCGCGGCTGACATGAGCGATAGCCGCATTACGCACGCCTGGGCAATCGCACGGTTCAAGGACGGTTCACACCAGTTGGTGGTGATGACGCGGGCGGAAGTGGACCGCATCCGCGGCATGAGCCGGGCGGGCAAGTTCGGGCCGTGGGCGGACCACTACGGCGAGATGGCCAAGAAGACGGCGGTACGTCGCCTGTGCAAGTACCTGCCCCTCACGGTGGACGTTGAGGTTGCAATCAGCAACGTGGACCGGGCGGAAGTCTCGCTTGACTTCGGCGAGATTGGAACGCAGGGCGTGCAGGACGATGCCGAGCAGCCAACCACAGCCCCCAGCATGGCCGCGAAGGTCGAGCAGTTGCGGGCCGAGGCCGTCAAGAAGACCGAGCCCAAGAAGTCGGAACCCAAGCCCATCGACGACCTTGATTTCCTCGACACCAGCAGCCCCCCGTTTGATGCGAACGGCGGCACCTGAATCATGCGTGGGTAGGTCCGCCGCGTTGTTCACGGCACGCGGCGCTTGGGCTCGCACCCAGGCCACGCTCCAGCGCATCCCCCTCCGGCTGGCGGGTTGACCGAAAGGCCCCCGCCAGCATTTGGTCTCTCTCCTCACTCCGTCAACGGTCACACGGAAACACACCGTTGGCGGGGTTTCAGTCGCAACGGAGTACGCGCATGTCCCACCTGTTTCTCTCGATCATCCTGTCGCTGGCCCCACCCCTGACGCCGACCTATTCGAGCTGCTTCGAGGCGTATCTGTCCACGCTCATCGAAATCAACGTGGCAGACGCTCACGGCCTGATCACGCACGACACGGCCCGCACGCGGCGGATGCAAGCGGCTGCGGACTACGCGGCCTGCAAACGCAAAGCGTTCCGTGCCTGGCTGCGGGACCGCATCAGGCAGGACCCGACCCGTTACGACTGACCCCGCGGCGTGTGCCGCCCCCCCCCGCCGTGGTGCGATTGAATGGCGGGGGGTTCCTGATCGTGTGCATGTGGTGGACTCGGCCCGCGGGTGGAAGCGTGTGGGCCGGGTTTGGACGGGTGAGGTTCAAGGAGTGAACATGGCTGGCGATTGGATCAAGATGAGGACCGACCTGCGGGATGACCCTGCGGTCATTGCGATGGCGGACGCCCTCAACCTGGACCCGGATTTGATCGTCGGCAAGCTTCACCGGCTGTGGTCGTGGGCGACCACGCAACTGCGAGACGGTAACGCTGTCGGCGTTACAGATTTGTGGATTGACCGTTACATCAGCGTTACGGGTTTTGCGCAACACATGCAGGAAGTGGGTTGGCTGGTGGTCGAAAAGTCTGGAATCACCTTCCCCAACTGGGAGTCGCATCTGTCGAAAGGTGCGAAAAACAGGGCAAATACGAAGAATCGGGTAGCGAAAATGCGTAACGCATCCAGCGTTACAGAAGCGTTACCAGAGAAGAGAAGAGAAGAGAAGAGAAGAGAGGAAGAAAAGACCCCCCTACCCCCCAAAGCGAAAAAGGCGGAGGCGGAAGAACCGGAGTTGGTGGTGCATGAGTTCGGCGCACCGACAGACGGACGCGCCAGAATCGACACGACCGGCGATTCCTTCGACGCTGTGGCGTCCGTGTTCGAGGGGCGGGGATTCGGAGGGGTCAAGTTCCAGAATGCGTTACGCGGGTTCTACGACCATCGGCGGGCAAGCGGGAAGCCGCTGACGACGAGCAGCGCGGCGGCGATGGCTGCGAAGTTCGAGAGCAACGGCGGGGTGGAGCCAGCGATCCGGGCATTGATCGACTCGACCGCCAACGGGTGGCAGGGCGTCTTCCCCGAGAAGTACCAGCGGGAGGCCAAGGCGGGCAAGGGCTCGATTGGCGATGTGATTGCCGAGATGCAGCGGCGGCGTGAGCAGGATGAACGGAGGTCAGCATGAACCGACGCCAGGCGGACGAAATCGTGGAGTACATCAGCGCGATGTGGGACGGCTGGACGCCACCCGTCGAACTGGCCCAGCTTGTGGCCGATGTGTTTGCGCTGGAGTGGCTGACGGTCGAGCGTGCCCGCAAGATCGTCGCGGAGGTTCGGCTGGAAAGCCACTTCGCACGCCCAACCCCTGCGGACTTCCACAAGGCGATTGCCGCGGAGAACCGCAAGCGGCTGGCAGCAAAGCAGGCGGCAGAGAAGGCGGAGAAGGTGGTCGAGGTGGCCGGGAATCGCACGCTAAGCGAGTGGAAAGCGTGGTATGCCAGCGATCCGGCAGGGAAAGCAGAATGGGCAGCACTGCCGGGCAGCAAGCGCCGGGGCCTGCGAGTCCTGTTTGGAATCACCGACGGCGAGAGCGGGAAGCAGAGGACCGCATGACGACTCTCTGGGATCTTCCCCCGAACAACGGAACCGACACCAGCATCGCCGCGGCTGCATCCGTCCGCGATGCCGTCACCGGCAGGCGGCTGGTGGTCCTCGAAGCACTCCGCAAGCACGGACCCATGACACAGGAGCAGGTCGGCGAGTTGCTTGGCTGGCCCATCCAGAGCGTCAACCCGCGAATCTACGAACTGGCCCGAGGCGGCAGGGTGCGCGATACGGGCAAGAGGCGGGCGACCAGGAGCGGGAAGAGTGCCGCGGTGTGGGAGGTGTCGCCATGAAGTACCGCGACGTTCGCCTGGATGTGTCGGAATACGGGTTCATGTCGCTTGCGGGCGACCGGCCCGAGTTGATCCTGCCGGTGGTTGTGTCCGCGGTGGATAGCAAAGGGCGAAGGTGTTGGATTGGCGAAGGCGAAGACGGATGCCTTTGGTCCGCGGCAGCGGAGGCGTGCCGGAACGCGAGGAAGTTTCTTGGCAAGTTCAGCAAGCCGCCAGAAGCCAAGGGGACGTTGTGGGAGTCGGTGACATGACCCCACCCGAAGCCCACGCGATCCTGCTCCGGTGCATCCGCCAGCACCTGAGCAAAGGCGAGCCCGAGGCGCGGCGATGGCTCACGAACATGGGGCCGACGTACCAGGCCGAGGCGATGCGGAAAGTGATGGCGGGGATGCACACCCCGGAACGACTGTTTGACACTGTGATCCCCTGGAGGTTGAAACTGTGAACGAGAACGCAAGCGACATTGTGGCCCTTTCGATGCTGGCCGCGGCGGTCCACAAGGCGATCGGTGAGCTTCGGGGCGATGGGCAACCGGCCCACTTTGTGGAGATGGCCGCAGTGGACGTGCTGGCAGCGTGGGAGCACGCGGCGCCGGTCCTGAAGAAGCGGGCGGGTGCCAAGGGCAAGGCTGAGGCGAAGGCGATGGCGGCAAAGATCAAGGCAGGGCTGGCGGCATGACCAAGACCTTTGTGCTGCCCATGCCCCCGAGCGTGAATCGGTACTGGCGGACGTTTCGAGGCCGGATGCTGGTGTCAGCAGAAGGCCGGGAGTATCGCCAGAAGGTGGCGGACCTGATTCGCTGGCCGGAAATAAAGCCGATGTTTGCGGGGCCTGTGGCGGTGTCTGTGGTGCTGCTGCCGCCCGACAAGCGGCGCCGGGACCTGGACAACGTGTTCAAGGCCCTGCTGGATGCGATGACTTCCGCCGGCGTGTGGGGCGATGACAGCCAGATCGACGCCCTGAGCATTCGCCGCGGCGGGCGGACGGCTGGGGGAAGCGTGACAGTGGAGGTGAGTGATGCACCTGTTTGAAACGGCGACCGTGCCCAAACCAGACCACCCCGGCCTGAAAGTCTGGTCCGAACCGCGATTCCACTGGCGGCACTACATCGAGCCAGGCACGAAGCTCAAGAACGAACTGGTTGACTGCGGCGTCTGGTGGGTAGCGCAGTACGACGATGGAACTGAGTGCCGCGGGGTGTGCCCGTGGCGTGTGGCGAGTGAGGCGTGTTGGTTTGCGAAGGAGCGTGTGAAGTGAGCGACGAACTACCAACAGCGACGCGAATATCGGCACTTGAGGATCAGGTGTACCGCCTCACCGCCGAGAACGTGCGACTGAACAATGAGGTTTGTGCGATCGGCACACGTTCGAGCATGGACCGCGAGGAAATCGAGTCTATGGGCAAGCAGAACGATGAGCTGCGTGAGCAGTTGAACGCGGCCCGCCAAGCACTCAACGAGAACGATCTGGAGTTGGCGAAGGCGATGAGCAGGGCGGACGTTCTGGCGGCGGAGGTGCGTGACGCTCGGGCGTGGCACGACACCGATGCACGTTCCACGGGCCAGATGATGGAACTGGCATCGAACTGGGACAAGTCGCGGGCAATCACCGACTCCACCAACGCCCTCGACCCGGCGAAGTTTGAGGGGGTTGCGTGAATGAGCTACACCTATTTGCAGGAGCAGGAGGCGGAATCCTCGGCGGCCAACTTCTCGGCCATACCTGCGTATGTGCTGTTGAACTTGAACCTTACTGCCGCCGCGTGCTGCTACAACGCCAGCGTGACGGATGCCTGCCCAAGTTCCCAATCTGGGACGATGTGCGGACATTCGACGGGCGACCGTGGCGAGGACTCGTCGATGTTGTGTGCGGCGGATTCCCATGCCAAGACATTTCGGCGGCTGGACGCGGCGAAGGCATCACGGGCGAGCGTTCAGGACTCTGGAGAGAAATGGCCCGCATCGTTGGCGAGGTTCGACCACGATACGTGTTCGTGGAGAACTCACCAGTTCTCACTTCGCGGGGACTTGGAGTTGTTCTCGGCGACTTGGCCGCGATGGGGTTTGATGCGAGATGGGGAGTGTTGGGAGCGGACGATGCCGGTGCCCCCCACATTCGGAAGCGGATCTGGATCTTGGCCCACACCCAACACGATCGGCTATCGGTCGGACGGCGAGATGCGGATTCTTGCAGCTGCCGGCCTGAGCGAATCGGAGTTTCGGGCCATGACGCATCGGGCGGCGGAGTCGAAGCGTCGTCCGTGGTTGCCAGCCCCCCGCAAGAGCGACAGCGAACGTGGCGGACGCGGGGACTTGATTCAGGCGGTGCGGGGGAATCCGAACTCGCACTACACGACGTTCCCAACGCCGACGGTGCAGGATGCCGCGAACAACGGCGGACCATCGCAGGCGAACCGGAACACGCCGCCGCTGAACAGCGTGGTTGGTGGAGCGTTGAACCCGCCTTGGGTCGAGTGGCTCATGGGGTGGCCGATCGGGTGGACCGACTTGCAGCCATTGGAAACGGGCAAGTACCAGCAGTGGCTGCACTCGCATGGCGGACGTTGATGAACAAGGAGCAGCCATGAAAGACGCAGCGAGCATTGCGAAGGAATGGAACATTTCGTGGGAGTTGAATCTTGGGCCAAGCCTTCCAGACCTTGCAGAACGCATCGAGCGGTACGCGGCCCGTCTGGTGAATGCCGAGCGTGAGAGGTGCGCGGGGATTGTGAAAGAGTCTCGCGGCACCGGAGAGATGGGGCAGTATGAGCGTGCGTACATGTGCGACGCGATTGTTGAGAAGATCCAGGCGACGCGGCCAAGCCGCAAGCGGAAGTGATAGGTGTGGTGGGGATTGAAAGGACGGTGGACAATGACGGCAAGTGACCTCTACGAAATCGTGCGTGATGTGCCGCGGGAGGCGTGGCCGGAACAGTTCGATTGGTATGAGTGCGCTGGAGAAACGCCGTATCGGTGCTTCACTGTGAACGGCGAGGAATACAACTACAAGAACAACCTGCTTGAAGTGGCCTTTGTCGGCAGCATGACGGCGTGGCTGTGCGGTCGCAACATCGAAATCAAACGACAGTCGCATGAGAACAGCCAACTGCGGTACACGGTGACTGCGTGCAACGGTTGGGAGGATGTTGTCAGCGTACACGTTGAACTCGTCG
>Ga0181352_1000728_pt1 | contig 13589 bp, 21 predicted proteins | sample Fa13VDMLBSN_FD_130103 | JGI IMG/M metagenome (GOLD analysis project Ga0181352, IMG submission 130103) | Freshwater viral communities from Lake Michigan, USA - Fa13.VD.MLB.S.N | ecosystem: Environmental > Aquatic > Freshwater > Lake | place: USA: Michigan | collected 2013-09-23 | reverse complement strand
CCACGCCACCGGCTCCGGTTCAGGCTGCGCTTTCACAAGCCGACAAGTCATGTTGTCTATCTGCGTTAAAACACCGAGAGTGTCATCAAGCGGTTTCCATTCCGGCGAATCTTGCCTGTAATGCTTTTGGTAAATTGCTTCCGCAAGGCGTGATGCGTAGCCATAAGCAGCATCCGGTTCAGGTTCGCTTAGTTTGGCGCGTAGAAATTCAAATGCGTTTTTTGTTTTGTGCGGTTCTTCTGCGTCATCCATTACGTCTTCCAACGCATCCATTACTTGCTGCGCTTCTTCGCGTGTTAAGTTAATCATGCTTCCTCCGTAGGTACGTCACGCCATTCAGATAAGAACTCTCCAGTAATTAAATCTACTTTTGTAGGGCTTTCCCATAACTGCTGAAGGATCATTACTGATTTGCCCACTGCACCATTAGGGCGATGTGGTTCGCCGTGTATAGGTACAAATCGCTTAACAAAGCGTAGGTAATTTGTTGGGTTCATAATTCCTCTCCATTCTTTTCTGCTTGTTTGTTCATGTTATCTAGCCCCCTTGCGCGGATAGCTGCGGCAACATCTAAGGTTCCAATGTTTTGATAACACGCTTCTTCACACACCTTCGCACACGCTTCGCGCTCTGCTTTACGTCCAGCTTTCCACGCTTCCCATGCCCAATACATCATTGAATGTTGTGAATATGGGTTTTCTCTTGTGTCGCAATCCTGATCCCACCACGCTTCAAATTCTTGTTGTTCAGTCATGGCTTAGTTTTCCTAACAAACAAAGCAGGGTCATAGGTGTAGGACATACCCTCATCATAAATAACGTGAACTTGATCTGACCAATAATTCCAGCAACCCCAATACGTTTGACCATTCTTGTGAGCTGCATACATTCTTTTAAGCGTCTTTTGATCTGGCCTACTGCTACATTCGCTGGTTAGCAAAACAATCTTTCCACCTGATTCATTTAGGCTTTCAAACCATTCTTCGGCATTTGCAAAACCAGAAACAAGCATTAACGCAATTAATAATCTTTTCATGTTATTTCCTCCTGCTTAATATTATTAAGTTGTCTTAATGTTGTAGTCAAGCATTTTCTACACATTCTTTTTATTTATTTTTGTTTCAGGCATAGGACAAGACAATTAGGTGGTACTCACCTAATTTAGCTACCTGCGCAGTAAAGTCGAAAGATAAAGTCTTGCAAGCTACTATTCCCGAAGGACTACGTTCGATTTCCAAGAGGACGATTTCGGATCGCCTAGCCGCCACACCACCTGTGTTCTCTTGTTCCTGTGATACCCGTAGTAAGTTCACGCGCTGTCTTGTCAGTAGGCGCATAGGTTTTCTTGGTGGCAGCCCCTACAAGGCTCTCTGCTAACGCGACCAGAACGGTCTAAACGCAAAAAAGCCCTTTAGTCTTGGCTCTCTTGCGTGTGCGGGCACGCCCCGAAGGGTAGAGAACCAAAGCTAAAAGGCTTTGGGTTTGTCTTATGCCCGCACATAGACAAGCACAAGATAGCATATTAAAAAAAAAGCCTCAAGGATTAATTGAGGCCTAAACCGCCGAAGGGAAGCGGCGCGAGAATTAGTACCAATACACTAGCACTATTTGCGTCATTTAGTGTGTTTTAGTGAAATCTCAGGCCAAATCCACGCATACATAGCTGGAAACATGGCCTTTCTAGTCATTAAACCGCCCGATTGTTCCTCAATCATTGCAGCTAAATAAACTTTTTTATCTTCTGGAATGCCGTTCTTACGCCAAACGCATACCGCTGGCGGTGAAATATTTAGCCGTTTAGCTATAGCTGTCGGGCCACCTAACATATCAATTATTTGGGAATCATTCATTAACGTAGATTAACAAATAAACCTTGACTGGTCAATTAACTTAGCTTAACCTGTTTCCTGTCGTGAATTCGCGACTTATCTTGGAGACTTAATTTTATGGACGATCAAAAGCTACTTATGGACGAAATCGAAGAACGACTTGAAGCAGTTCTTTGGAAAATTGAAAACCTGCTTGAACCTGACGAAATCTCACTTATTCGCTGGGCTTGCGGCAAATCTACTTACACAACTAAAGGTAAACAAAATGCTAATTAATATCCCCGAAGCTAAAGCACCAGGCCAAAAAGAATTTGAAGCAGCACCAGCCGGTTTACATCTTGGACGCCTATATCAAATCCTGCATGTTGGCACTAGCCAATCTGAATGGCAGGGTGAAATCAAGATGGAAAACAAGATCATCTTTCAATTTGAATTGCATGGCGAAGATGATTCAGGCAAACCCTTAGTCGCAACCAATGGCAAGCCGTACATAGTCAATAAATACTACAACCTTACAATGCACGAAAAATCAAAACTACGTGCGCATTTGACTAGCTGGTTAAAAATCAATTTTGATGAACTTGCCAAGAATAAAGAAGCGTTCAATTTTAAAAAGTTGCTTGGTCAATTTGCGATGGTCAACGTTGTTATTGGTAATAACGGCAAAACCGCTATTGATTCATTGTTGCCAGTACCGGCAGTTTATTTAAAAGCTGGGTTGCCTGAAGGCGTGAATGAAGTGTTTATGTTTGAAGTTCTGAACTTTGACCAAGAAAAGTTTGAGAAACTATCTCAAGGCCGCAAAGAAATGGTTTTGAAGTCGTTTGAATATAGATCAATGACCGAAGGCAAAAAACCGAAACAACCTGATCCTATTGAATCAGATGATAATTTCGACCAAGAAATTCCGTTTTGATAGGAAACATTATGAACTGTAAAGACTGCAAGTTTTATCAGCATGATGGCCACTACGGATCATGCAAACGTTACCCAAAGGTTGAGGTTAAATCTGGTGGCGATTGGTGCGGCGAATATATTGAAAAACATATTCCTATTACTATTCCTGCTTATATGGACAAAGAAAACTTTATACCCGCTATTACCGTTGACGAAGTTGGCGAAATGATGAAACCAAAACGCGGCAGACCCGCAAAGGAGCAAAAATAATGGCTGGTCATTGGTATAAAAGAAGCGACGGCAGCCCTATGTACACAATCATAGGCAAGAACGGCAAAGAACGCGATACAACCCTGCGTGACGCTAGAGAACATGATTTAGTGCCATCTGTGACCACAATCTTGCGTGTGGCAGCAGCACCAGGTCTTGATCTATGGAAGCAGCAGCAAGTTTTAAAAGCCGCCATAAGCGTGCCTAGAAACGACGGTGAAGCTGAAGCCGATTGGTTTGGCCGAATTATGCAAACAAGCAAGGAAACGTCTGCTGAAGCTGCTGATCGCGGCACAGACATGCACAACGTGATTGAGGATTATTTCAATAAACGTCAGCGTGAATATCCCGACTTTGCCAAGGAAACCTATTTTGCCGTTGTCAAAGAGTTTGGCAGCCAAAACTGGATTACTGAAAAGTCTTTTGCCTATGATGGCTTTGGCGGCAAGGTTGATCTACATTGCGAAGATATTGTCATAGACTTCAAAACAAAAGAAGTTGTTGACGATAAAACCGCAGCCTATGACGAACAGCTAATGCAATTGGCAGCTTATAGGGTTGGCCTTGGCCTTCCTGACGCGCTTTGTGCCAATGTTTATGTTGACCTGCAAGGCAACGTCAAAATCATCAAGCACGACGAATCAGACATGCAAAAAGCTTGGCTAATGTTTAGCCACCTACTTGCCTTCTATCGCGTCAAAAACAACATCTAGTTCCCCCTTGGAAGGCTGGCTTTAACAAGCGTGCGGCTGGCCTTCCTTTTTTAACTTATCAGTTGGTCTGTTTTAACTTATCAATGTATCAAAAATGCAACACTCAAATTATTTTTAAATATTTTGATAGTATTGCTTGACGTAAACATTAAGGCTGCTTAATATTCAACTCAGCAGCAAACAAAACGACTTTACTGAGGAAAACAAAATGACAAACAAATATATCGAAACTACAGGCGCAGTCAAAATTGGTCGCACCGGTATTAAATTGCATCCAGCAAGAATTGATGAATTACACGGTTTAATTATTACTTGTTCTTGCCCAGGCACACAACAAGGTTCAGCACAAAATAAAGCAAGATTTTTTAACAATACAAAACCAAATTGCGGAAAATAAAAATAGGGGGCTTGCCCCCTCTTACTTGACTTTACTAAGGAGAAATCATGGGATTCAAAGACATTCATCAAGTAATTAGCGAAACAAACACGCAAAACACCGAATTATTAGGCCGCGAACTTGGCCTTGAATTGGATAATTTTGGAACTGGCCTTGCGCACGTAGCTATCCTAAAGCGCAACTTTGGTCATTTACGCGAGGATTATTTGAGTTTGCGCCAATCCTATGAAGAAATGGCAAAAGAATTAGACGCATTGCAAAAGACTTTAAAAGCATTGCAAGCAGAGAAAGGCGATTGGAAATGACTACTAATTACCCACGCTTAACCATAGCCCTAGTTATTGCCCTTGCGATTTTTGCTGAATCTATTGTGGAGTACCTAGCATGAAACAACGTCAAGCAATCTTAGAATGCCTCAAGAAAGGCTGGAAAAGCCCCTTAGACGCGCTAAACGAAGCCGGTACTATGAAACTAGCTACTAGGGTTGGAGAACTGCGTAGAAGCGGCTATGTTATCTTAGACAAATGGTCTGCTGACCGACGTTATAAACTTTATAAGTTAATTTCGAAAGGAACAACATGAACCATTTAAGCAACGGTATGCACTTGTCTGATTCTTACATTTATACGCCAGCTACTACCGACGTAACTATTCGTTGGCGCAAAATATATAAATGGATTCCACCGACTGAAGACCCTTTTTATCAAAAAAAATGGGCTGCATTCAGACACATGACGGTGCAAGGAATTGAATCTATAGGGAAACAATAATGGACATACTGACAGCGGTTTTGGTTGGCGTTTTGTCAGCCAGTATTTTCTTAATTGGCGTTGGTTGCTGCCTGTTTATTGCATCAGCCATATTAAATATGGTTTTGCTAGATGATTAAACGGTTTTGCACTACCTGCCAGCGTAAAAAGCCAGAGCAAGGCGGTTATAAACAGCCAGGCTTGTGTAGGGGTTGGCGTTGCGAGGATTGTATGAACAAACGCAGCATCAGCCCTTACCTAAGTAAAAAGAAGCCTACTTCTTGTGCGCCTCAGACATAGACTTAGCCTCATGCGCTTTTAACTCTTTTTCTACTTTGCGCACTTCTTTTGCTAAATCCTTTTCAACAACATAATGCTTTTCAGAAGCTTCATGTTTTTTAGGTTCGGCTTTTTCAATCTTGTATTTCATATTAGTTCCCCAAATAAAGTGACCGTTCATCTTTCCTCCGGTTTTCAAGTCCTCTTAGGACTTTACCACCGGCCTTGCAATACTTCAAAAACTCGTCGGCAGCACCTTGGTAATCACCGCGATTATGCTTTTGTCTGAGTGTGCTGCGCTGTAAAGTTCCCAACCCGACATTGAAACTGAAGCTGACAAGAGCATCCATCCAATTTTGGCGACTAGCAGCATTAGGGCAATATTTAAGAACTCCGCGCTCAAACCGTTCCAAATCCTTCGCCAAAATTGCATCTACTTCTTCCCTTGTAAATATCCGATTATCCGCTGGCTTTAATTGAAACTTGACCCTATCTTCAATTTTCATCGCACCTTGCTCTGGATATAGAACATGGCCTGTGCCAATTGTCCAAAGGCTTGCAGGACAACGGTAAGGCTTCAGTTTTGTCCCTTCATGGTGCTGAATCATCTTTAAAGCTTTAGGGCTAATCATTTGCCAAACGCCCGACCGCCAAAATGAAAACTTATAATTGCCGCAAACAAAGCCTGTGTTTCATCATCCCAAAGCTGGTCAGCCAATACCTTAAAATCTGCGCCGCTACTGATACCTTGGTAAGCCAAAACCGCATCAATAGCCACCAGCAGGAAAAAGAACCCATAGGTAATGACCGGCCTTACAGAAGCTCTAAGGTCTTTCATCCATTGGCTAGTTCCTTCGTTTAAGCTTGTGTCATGCGCGTAAATAGCAGCCATTTCAGCCTGTTGTGCTCCTACTAGAGTTTGTCGCTCATCCGACGCTGTTTGCGTCTTTATCTCGTCTAGCTTTATTTCTTCTATACGCTGCTGCGCTACATAACCAGCCGTAGCCATTTGTAATTCACGTTCAGTCTGCATTTGCGCAAGCTGTATTTCATGCTTTTTGTCTGACCTATCTTGCAGGAAATCAAATATCTTAGGCAAACCGCCCATTAGGAACGAAACCAACGTGCTAAAGATTGTGAGCATTATTCCCCCTGTATTTCTAAAAGTATCTTTGCGCGTAACTCACGCATCTTTTTGGTTTCTTCCATCGCCCTAATTGTTGCGTTGTTCATGTCCATGTACATAACGCCTAAAGCTGGCAAGACAATAACTAGCACAAGGCACACCACCAATACGGCAAAGAATACTGTCCACGAAACGTGTGGCTCGTCCTTATTAGAATCATCACCCATAGGAACCACGCTATCACGAACACTACTGCGAAAATGGATGTCAGTTGATCTTCTATCTTCTTTTTTATTTTTGCTCGTCGCCATTGCGCTACCTGCTGCTTGTGTAACTCTTGACGCTGTACTTCTGCACGTTCTTCTTTAACCCTATCACGCATAGCTTCAAAAGATGACCAAATTGCGCCCAATTGTGGCGGTGCCGAATATACGAGAGTTTCGCGTAACTCAGTTTCTAACCTATTCATTTCTTTTACTGCCATGACCCTATTAAACGCTTCCTGATTTACTGATAGTTCAGGATCACGCGCTTTCTTGGTCTTTAATTCTTCCTCATGGACATGTTTTTCAAGCTGTTCATGCGCTTTAAAAAAGCTGCCCAAATGCCCACTAATGTCTGCAACAACGTCTTTAGCTTTTCCGTAAGCATCGACCAATTCCATACCATCGGCCTTAGCTGTTTGGTACAACTCGCACCCCTGCTTGATAGCAGCAGCAGCAAGTTTTGCAGCCGCAAGAATTGTAAGCGGGTCAATTTTTAGTAAACAAGTGGATTACATAACCTGACGCAGCACTTAATGTCGAAATAAGTGCCATACCAAACCACATGCCGCCTTTGCCCTTGTTGGCAAGCTCTAACAGTTCTTCAATCTTGCCTTCTAGCTTATCAACCTTCTTATCTAAAGATTCGACTTGAGCAACAAGCTGACCGTATTTGAACATATCCACTTCTGACATTTCCTGCACCTTATGTTTTCTGTATGAAGGCTAAAGCGTAATAAAGCGGGTTATTCGTGCCAACGGAAGTAACCACTCCGGATGACGCGAAACCGCCGTTATTACCGACCGAATAAGAAGTACCAGCCCCGACAACAAAACGATCCCTAAGATCAGGCGTTCCATTCGTACCGTCGCAGAGAGTATAGCCACTAGGTATTGATCCAATTGAACCAGACCACATAAGAATGCAGCCAGTTGGTACAGCAGTTGTTGACGAAGAACTACCCAAGATTCCATAAAGGTTGTCGTAGGTAGCTATAACAGCGTTAGAACTGTCTGTTAGCACAAACTTATAGTTGGAACCTGAGTTCAGCCAAATCTCTTGTGGTGGCCTACCATCCGTTCCTAGCACTATAGGATTAGTGTTAGCAATCGTACCTGCTGACGTTGTATAAGTGGCCAGCGGAGTAGTTGTTCCAGCCTGATAAGTATAAATAAAACCACCGGATAGTGGTTCACCTAATACTGTAAAGAACTGAAAGCCGTTGCCTATTGGTGATAAATTGACTGCCATTATTTTTTCTTCCCTATATCTGAAAGCTTAACGCCAGCACCAGGTTTAAGCGTTTGTTTAATTTCTTTTGCTATTTTGCGTTGCTGAACAATTTGTTGTGCCGGCTCAACTACAGCACCAACAACAGGAACGCGTTTTGCGGCCTCTGTTACATATTGCCCAGCCATTTTTCCAAAAGCACCTAAAGCTGTTGCCGTATTTGATTCATTTACAAACGAACCTTTTGGCCTTGCTTCAACATTTTTACCAGCATTTGCTAAAGCTCTAATTGTTTTAGCCTCATCGCCAAACAAAGGATCAAGCTTTTTGTTTACATCAAGATTATTAACTAATTTATTAAATTTGCCGGTCAAGAAATTACCGCTTGCGTCGGTAGATTCTCTAATCATGTAATCCAAAGCACCTGAACGCAAATGCTGAACTGCTTGCGGATCACCTTCTCCTAAAGTTTCCATTGTTTTTACAAAGTCTTTGTTCTTAGACCTAAACACAAGCTTTGGAATAAAGTCTTTAGTATCAGCAATGCCATTCATTACATCAGCATAAAGCGGGTTGTATGTGTCGCGCTTTTTGTCTAACAAATCAAACTGAGACTTAGCCAACAACCTAGCCTTATCAGCCAAAACCTTTGCTTCGCCTGTTTCATTTAACAAAGGCATCTTTTCTAGTTCACTACGCACAACAGTCAACGCATGAACTGCATTGCCATCATTAGCAGCTTGTGCTTTGCGTGTTTCCCTAGCCAACACAGTCCGAAGGTTTTCGAACTGGTTAAAGTTCATTGCCTTGCCTTCTGTGTAATCTTTAATTCTATTTAAAATTGAAGGCGGCAAAAACTCTTGTTCATCAAATTCACGTAAAGCTTTCATTGCGCTATTGCCAAATGTTTGACTGTCAACCTCAAGCTTGCCAGCACCGTAATCTTTTAAGCTGTTGTAAGCAGCAGTAATAGCATCATCGTCAGCTTTAATGCGCTTACCCATCAAATCAATTGAACGTTCGGCATCTTCAACAAAGCTGGTTGTGTTTACGTCAGGCGCAACGCGCTCTTTCATCAAGTTCGCGTTCTCTTGCAATACTTTGTTTTGTTCGTTAAATCTTTCGGCGTATTGTTCCTTGAATCCTCTTTCGTTTCTTTCTTTGCTAATCAAAATTGGGTCTTGAGTTGCTTGGCCTTTCGTATAACGAAGCGGAACCGGAAGTTGATCTGCTTCCATAATTCTATTTAAAGCCTCAACATTCAAATCGCCAGGCTTAACTTTTTCTAGTTCTGCACGTAGTTCAGGAGTAGCCCTAGCTTTTGCTTCAGCCAATATTGAAGCGTCAGCAGTTTTAGCCGCACCAACGCCAGCCATAGCTTGAGGCTCTAACTTGCCGTAAAACTCTTGCTGTAGTTTTTGTTTGTATTGTTCTGCCGTTAGCCTTGGCTTACCTGTAGTTGGTTCAATACGTTCAGCAACAGCCAACGGTTTAACAGTTGGTGCTTTTTCAATAATTGGCTTTTGCGCACCAGCAATAGGCAACGCTTCAGGCATAACAGGCGGCAGTTTAGAAGCTTCAAAAGCTTCTTGTAATGCGCTCATAGCTCGACCTGTAACCGCTTTGCCGGCCTCTGTGCGAGGCTCATACGTCAAAGCCTCAGATACTTTGCCAGCCGTTTCCTCAGCCTTTTTAAGCCCTTCCTGAGTGCCTAAAGTACCGCCTAATACGTTTTCAGCTATACCGGCAGCACCACCAACAATAGGCGCAACAAGTCCAGAAGCAGCCGTTAGCCCAAGTTCACCAAGACCGATTAGTTTGTCAGCCGTTGTCGGTTGTGTTGGCTGGGTTGGTTGTTCCTGAACGCCGCCAGAAACTTCAACGTTTATGCTTGGGCCAAGTTGGTCAGATTGGTTTAAAAAATCGTCTAATAAACTAACTGGTTCAGCAGGTTTTGCAGCAATTTTGCCACCGCCAACAAACTTAATTTCTCTATTGATAGCGTCAATATTAGATTGTGCGCATGTATCGCCAGATTTTAATTTGGCTTGCTCATCAGCTAATTCTTTTTGCAATATTGAAAGACGTTGGTCTGTTTTAGGCGCAACTTTTGGTTCGCCTTTCCAACCCATATCACTAGGTTGCACACCTTTTTCAGCCGATAAAAACTCGTCAAGTGCGCCCATTACAGTTCACCTGTAGCCATTAGTTTTTCAAGATTCTTTTTCTTTTGCTGCAAGTCTTTTAAAACAGTTGGGTCATTGCCAATTAGTTCCTTAAACTGTTTTTTCTTTTCAGCAACAGGCAAGTTTGACTTTTCAATAGCCATTGCTTCAAACAACTTGCTATCAGAATTCGCAGACCATTGTTGTTTAAATGCGTTCATGTTTGCGTCGCCAAACTTCTGCGAGAACTTTTGCGCAGCCGTTGCCCTCATATCCAAATCAGTTAAATCAGCATAAGCACGACGCGCAATTTTAATAAGCACTTCAGGCGGGTAGGTTTCATCGCCGTTAGCCATGCGGGTTAATTGCTGACCTGCGACGGTATCCATAGAACCGCCCATAGCTTGAATGTTTGATATTTGAACATTCGCCAAATCTTTAGAAAGCTGTTTATAAGTTGGGTCGCCAGCAAAATCTCTAAACTTACGAACAATCGTTCCCATGATGCCAGTTGAAGGCCAAACGCTTTCTTTTAATCCTGTCGCTTCTTTAATAACTTCGTCAAGGTTGCGCTTAGACGTTGTTAATTCGCCCTGACGTTTAACTAGAGAATTTCTATAGGCAATGCCCATTTTTTCATCTTCAGCTTCGCCAGGCGCATAAGGCCGCAAATCACCGGCAACACGTTTAGGATAAGTTTGGCCTGTAGTAGTTGGTACTGGTTGCCCTTGTGGTTGTGCTTGTGGCTGTTGTTGGCTTTGAATGTTTGGTTGCGTAATCGTGCCTGGTTCCGCAGTATATAAAGCAGGTGCGCCGCCAGCCGTAGTCGTAAGCTGTGGAGTTCTGCGACCTTGTTGTGATTCGCTAGTAGTTGCAGCCGTTCCAATGTTTGCCAAAACCGCAGGTAACTTATCAGGTTCGTTTTGCAACACAGTCATCAGCGGAGCCATGTGCGCTTTAGCAATGCTTTCATCAACGCCATTGTTTAGCATTAATTCATTCATTTGGCTTAACACTTGCGCCGCTGCTTGTGGGTTTTGAGCTGCGTTTGCTATAGCAGGATCACGTAAAGCACCTGTAATGATTTGCATAGCACGATCAGAATTCTTAGTGTAATACTCAAGAGCTTCTTTTTTCGTTTTTATTGGCTGCCGCTTGCGTTCTTCTTGCGCAGTAACAACGCCAGTTTGAATTTCTTCAGGAACAAGTGCTTCAGCTTTTTGCGTAGCTAATTGCTGTTGACGCAATAACAAAGGATTAACCTGTTGCGCTTGCTGAAACTGCTGCGCAGAATTAGCAAAGTTCAACATATCAGCAAGATTAGTTTGCTTGGCTTGTGGGCCTAAGTTGTAGTTAAAACCGTAATCAGGCATGATAATTCCTTATGGTGCGTATGGTGGCGTTTGCGCTACGTTTTGATTTTGACCCAAAATAGCTTGAAGAATTTGATTTTGTTGATAGTTTTGCAAACCGCCTTGCGCAGCATTTGCCGCACCTGACAAACCTGCTGCTTGAGCTGCCGCTGAACCAACGCCTAATTGACCAGCCGCTGTAGTAGCAGCTTGTCCTGCTTGTGCGCCAGTATTAACTGCTTGCTGACCAAGCCCCGCTATACCCGCCAAGGTATTGTAAATGCCTGTGCGCTGGTTTTGGAAATTGCCGAAAGCGTTTTGATAAGCGTTTTGAGCATAGTTCTGCGTATAGTCCTCAAGACCACGCAACGCATTACCACCAATTAAACCACCTCCAACATTAGCCGCACGTTGTTGCGCTTGCTGACCTTGACCAAGCATAAATTGATAATTAGGCGCAAGACCAGCATATAAATCTTGAGGTGTAAATTGGCGGGTTAAATAATCCGTTCCAGTTTGTACGCCGGCAGGTTGGCCTAATTCGTTGTAAGCCATAGATTGACCAGGCAACATCGACCTAATCTGATTTAACGCTTGATAACCAGCACCACGTTGCGGAGCTAACTGGCTATTAATAGTGTTAAACATGGTCATTTGATTCTTCGCCGCTTCTTTAGCCGCATCAGCTTGCGCTTGACCGCCAAAATAAGAAGCTAAAGCCTGACCACCAGAACCTAAAATATTTGATAAAGCAGAATTGGTTAAAGCACCGGCAACGCCACCAGTACCAGTAGTCCCGCCAGAATCCAACCCAAGCAGCTTGCTCAAAGAACTTAACGCGCTAACACTTGTTCCTAAACCGCCGCCAATACCTGCAGCTTGTGCCGCTGCATTCATGCCAGGTATTTGAGAAGCAGAAATTCCAGTAATTTGTGATGCGTTACCTAAAGCCTGTTGTGCGGCAGCTAATTGCTCCGGAGTTAATTGCCCTGCCGCATTTGCAGCGTTGCCAATGCTTCCATACATACCGTTACCAAAGCCGCCACCACCGCCGGCTGCAATTTGTTCTGCTGTTAAACCAGCAGTTGTAGGCGCACCTGTGTAAGCTGTAAAAGCTTCAGGGCCAATACTGCCAAACGCACCGCCACCAAAACCACCACCAGCAGCACCTACGCCAGAACCAATTAACGCGGCAACATCAGGCGCAAGCGTTCCAGCCGCCATAGTGCCTAATCCTGCCGCTTCATTAGCAGCCGCCCATGTGCCAGCACTTACCCCCGCTGTACCAACAGCTTTCATAATTGCAGGAACGCCAAACGCAAGGCCAGCCATACTAAGCATAGGCCCCCATTCTTCTAAAAAACCTGGTGCTTCTGCATATCTAGTCGCGCTTGCATATTTAATAGCCGGTTGACCTGTTTGCGGATTAGCCGCAGCAACAAGGTTTCCTTGACCGTCAGACGTAAACAAAATAGTTGCGTGAGGAGTTGCCTTTCCTCTTGCACCAGCTTCAATAGTGTTAGTAATAGAATAAAGATTTTTAGCTTTGTCGTTAATTGCGTTATACAAAGCATCTTTATTTAAAGCATTAACAGGCGCACCCATTGGGCCAACATTTTGTTTTGAATAATATTGGTTTGGGTCAATACCAGCAGCTTTAGCAGCATTTATAAAATCAGCATCAGTTAAAGCTTTACCCTCTGGGCTTTGGTATTGCAAGCCACCCATGCCCACAGGTGCTTTGTTCAACCCGTAAACCGCTGCGCCTTTTAAAACCTGTACAGCGTCAGATTTAGCATTCCAACCAGAACCATAAATAGCATCACGAATATTGGAGTTGTTAGCCGTTAAAACATTAGATTTTGTTTTATTTAACTCTGCGTCAATAACCGACTGCTTAATAATCGGCAAACCTGTTTTTGGGTCAAGATTTGGAAAAAACGCAGAATTACCGCCCTGCAAAGCAAATGGAACGGAAGCAGATTGCGGAGCTACTTGAGCAACAGGCGTAGCTGCTGGTTGCGCAGCAGGTTGTGCGGCAGGTTTAGGGGCTGGCGTAGGTGCAACTTGTGCAATAGGCGTAGGAGTAGGCGCAGGTTTTGGTGCTGGGGCAGGAGCTGGTGGTTTTAATGCAGCAGTTGCCGCATCAAATTGGCTACCCATATTACGAAAAGCAAGGCCTAAAATATCTTCTGAGCCGCTTCCATCGTTGTAAATGGTGCGTGTTTTCCCATCAGAAAATTTAATTTGCATAGGCGAACCATCACCCATGCGAATTTTAGCAACCGCATTAATAAGGTCTTTTGTAAGCTGGGCAGT
>Ga0181352_1000726_pt1 | contig 13651 bp, 10 predicted proteins | sample Fa13VDMLBSN_FD_130103 | JGI IMG/M metagenome (GOLD analysis project Ga0181352, IMG submission 130103) | Freshwater viral communities from Lake Michigan, USA - Fa13.VD.MLB.S.N | ecosystem: Environmental > Aquatic > Freshwater > Lake | place: USA: Michigan | collected 2013-09-23 | reverse complement strand
CAAAAAACTCCAATAAAAAATAATCAATTATATAGAGCGGAAAAAAAATAACAAAAACACTGAACCCCAAGTTAGAACCAAAAAAAAAATAAACGGGTTAATATTTTTTAGTATCAGACATGATGAATATTATATTAATGTTTCTATATTACTTTTTATATTATAAAGTTTATTATTATTTTGTTTCTCTTATATCTTTTTTATTCTTTTGTCTCTCTCTCTTTGCTTTTTCCTTTCCCTATTAAATAGAAATATATTATTATGATTTATAAAAAAATAAAAAATATATAGAATTTTTAAATTAAATTATATAAAGAAAAAAATATATATAATTATATAGAATTTTTTTTTCTTTTATAGTTATATATAAAATTATGTACAAGTTATCATATAATTTAACGGACGAACAAGAACAAAAAAAAATACAAGATGCGCATAATAATGAATTATTTGAAGGAGATAGAAAAGTCGTTGAATGCTTACAAGGAGATCCGAATCAAAGAGGAGAAGTAGAAAAAATAGCAAAAGATATACAATTATTTTATAGCATTTCGGAGGTCGTCAAATATATGGCGGAACATCATCCACGCGTAAGAGGATGGGGTCAACGAACTATGATGACTGTTTCTAAAAATATTTTTATTAAGGACGGTGATAATGAATATATTAAAAATGGTTTTAAATTAATATATACAAATAACGCGTTTAAATATCCAGAAGAACCAGATAGACGAAAAATACCAAAAGATTTATTAAAATATACACCACAACAGGCAAAAATAAAAAATGGTATTACCTTTTATGAATTAGCAAAAAGAAAAAGACAAAAAGACTTTATATTCCATAATGATGATATTGAAATATTAAAATATATTTATAATTTTATCCAACAAATACAAGATATTGAAGATAAAATAATAATGATTATATTAAAAGTTGAATATGAGGAGGTTGAAGGAGAAATAATAAAAACTGATATAAAAACGCCTTATACATTTTATAATAATTTATATTATAGATTAAAAAAAGCAGTTCAAGCTTTACTTGAATATTATGGCAATATTACATTTAGTCTCAAAAGTATTCAATATAGAACTAAAAATTTAATTCCGGCAATAGAACAAATAATTTATAAAAATACAAATGGCAATTTTAATAAAAATATCAATAAGTTTTTAATATTAGATGAACTAAAAGAAAATAAAAATATTATTGATGATGAATTATTTAATAAAATAAAAGAATGTAAATATATTATAAGCCCACAAACTTATAAAAAGTGTTTATTATCCTGTTGTTTAATGCGTGTTTGTGATAAAGAAGATGTAAAAAAAGAACTAAAAAATAAAGAGATAATTAATAAAAAAAATTATAATTATAATATGGAGGATTGTAAAATAATTATTGAATCATTAAACAAGAGATTTAATGATATGAATTATATAATTAATATTTATTTTATTAGTGATATAATTCATAATTTTAAATGTGAAGATAAAGATAATATTAATAAAAAAGATAAAATAATTAATATATTAATAAATCGTAATCACGCGCACTTAATGATAATGAATGAAGATAAATTTAAATTAATAGATAAATCACAACACGAAAAAGAAGTAATAAATAAAGAATTAATTAAAAAACCATTTAATATTAATAATTATTCATGTCGTTCAACTTTTGATATATTATTAGATAAGGATAATAATATATTAAATATTGGGGTTTATGATGAATTACAAAATTATTATAATTTTTCACTAAGTGAATTTTTAGAATATATTAAAAATAATGAAAATAATACAGTCTTTTTTATTCATAATGGGAAAAGTAAATTTTATTTATTATTAAAACATATTTTAAATGATAAAGAATTAACAATTGAAAAATTTTTAGAAGATGATAATAAAATATTAAATATTGAATTAAAAAATAAAAATAAAAAAATATTATCTTTTAGAGATTCAATGAACTTTTTAAATAATTATTCTATTAATGGATATATTGAAGATTTTAATATTAAGAAATATAAAGAAAATGATATTTTTAAAAATAATATTAAATATTTGTATGATATTTTAAGAGTAATAAATAAAATATTAATAAAAAATTTTAGTTTGACTATTTTAGATGGCTTAACAAGTAGTTCTTTATCACGTAAAATCTTTTTAAATAAATATTATAAAGAAAATATTTATAAAATTAGTTCATCAATGGAGCGTAAATTTAGGGAGTTTTATCATGGCGGGCGAAATGAGATTTTTAATATTGGTTCTATTAATTCAAATATATTTCATTATGATTTTACAAGCTTTTATCCATCAATAATGGAAAAAAATATTTTTCCCGTTGGTAAAATGAATATTATTAAAATTGATGATAATAATAAAACTATATTTAATCCTGATTGGTTTGGATTAGTTAAATGTAGAATAAAACATATTAATAAAAATAAAAAACCATTTCACGCAATAAAAAAAGATGATTCAATTATATATCCTTATATTGATAATTTTATTAATATTATTTTAACAACGGAGGAAATAAAATATAGTATTAATAATAATTTAGGATATAAATATGAGTTTTTAAAAGTTTATAATTATGTAGATAAAAAAAATATATTTCAAGATTTTATTAATAATTTATTTACATTAAAACAAAACGCACAAAAAGAAAATAATAAAAGCTTAACAGAAATATCAAAAACTATTATAAACTCATCATATGGTTATTGGGCTTTTAATACATCTGAAAAACAACAAGTAGTAATTAATAATAATCATATTAAAAATAAAAAAGGTATTTCAGAAGAAGAAATAAAGAAAAAAATAAATAATAATAAAAATCAATATGAGTACGCATTTCTTAATAGTCAAAAATTAATTGATCATACAGAGATCGGAAAATATGATATTTATAAAATAAAAGATGAATTAAATTTTAATTGTAATAATATTATAATTTCAATGTTTATATCATCATATGCAAGATTAAAATTATATGATTTAATGAAAGATATTGAAAAGAAAAAGGGAAAAGTATTTTATATTGATACTGACGCAATAATGACGGATTATAATTTAAATGATGATAAAGACATTAAAAAAAAGTTTATTATGAAAAATAAAGGAAATTTAGGCGAATTAATGAACGAATATCAAAAAGAAATTAAAAAGATATTACGAAAAGATAAAATTTCAGAAAAAAATATTGATAAATATATTAAGTCATTAAATAATAATGAATGTTATTTTAAGAACTTAGTATTTATATCATTAAAATTTTATTATTATGAAATTGAATTTAATTATAATGATAAGATATATAAAAAAGAAATAATGAAAACAAGGGGGATTAATAATAATATTAGTTATAATAATTTAGTTATTGATGATGATAATAAAAAAGTAATTTTATCAGATGAATCAACAACTGGAAAATATAAATTAAATAAAGATATTTTTATTAAATTGTCTCAAGGTTATAAATTATCTTATGATGTAAATGAAAAAAGAATGAATATGAATAATATAATAAATGATACAAATATAAACGAAATACATTATAATAAAAATATAAGTATGACATATGATAAAGGAATTATAAATAATAATATTATAACGCCTTACACAATTTAATTTTTTAATTATATAAAAACTCTATTAATATATAGATTTTTTATAAAAATATTATAATTTAATTATTAATATAGTATAAATATAAAAATATAATATAATACTATAATATATTAACATGATCAACGACGATAAAGACAATAAACAAAATAAAGAACAAGATGAAAATAAATTAACATTAGAACAAAATAATAAAAAATATCAAGAAATAATTAATAAAAGAAAAATTAATTATGAAAAGAATAAAGAAAAACTTATTGCACAGTCGAAAGAATGGAATAAAAAAAATATTGATCGTATACAGACTTATAAAAAAACATATTACGAAAAGCATAAAGGAGAATTATTAGAAAAAAAAATATTATGTGTAGAATGTAATAAACATATAAGTAAATTATCGGAGTATATGCACAATAAGAGCAAAAAACATATTAAAAATAAAAATAAAGAAATTATTAATAATGTTTAATTATTTATACATGGATTAATATTCTCTTTATTTTCATTATTTTCTTTATTTTCATCTTTAACCATTTTTAACCTATATCCCTGATCCCTTAATTTTTTGTATCTTTCTCTTAATATTTTTTGATGACACGGACGACATAAATGTGTCCTTATTTTTCCTTTATGTGTTGTATAAAATTCATTTGTTAAAGGATAATCAATCTCGCATTTTTTACACATTGTATATATTATAATATATGACTCTAATATATTTTAATATAATTTAATTTTTTTTATTATATATCTATAATTATATAAAATGAAAAATTCATCTCTTACATTATCAGATAACATTACAACTGAAGAAGGAAAAGAACCTCCAGTAGAAAAGATTAAATCATATACTGATATTAATAAAAAAATCGTATATTATGATAAAGCAAAACCAGCACCAACAAAAAAATTTAAAGAGCAACAATTAATAGGCTTTACAATAGATGATAACGATATATTAAAAACAGATGATGGACTAATTTTTGCTTTTATCGACGATAATTGGAAGGAATACACAGATGAAAAAGAAGCTTTAAAAGATGTTTCTTTAAATAATGCTAAAGAAAGAGCAATAGGACAAATAAGCACAAAAGCATGGCTTGAATCAATTAAACCGGACAACGATTTAATAAAAGATTTTACATATGATGTCCCCGCAAATGGTGTTAACCCCCCTACATTTGCAAATTATTATAAATATTATGGACAACGACCAGGCGCCAGTTATGTTGAAGATGAATTTTTTGGAGTTATTACAAATAAATTTAAACATGGTTCATCAGTTAATCCGACTGAGAGATACAAAACTTATTATAATAAAATGTATATTGCAAAATTAGGAACGGTTTTAAGGACTTTAGGTGTTCAATTTCCCCCATATAATGCAACATCAAATTTAAAAAGCGCAGGCGGAGAAGAAGAAATAATTAAAGCGGGCCCCGCATTAGTTGGCGAAGGATTAGATTATATAGCAACAACGGCAGGCACATTGTTTCGTTTAAGACCATCAACAACACCAGGATTTCCAGCACAAATAGTTTTTAAACTGAGCGAAAAAAAAACAGAAAGGAACAAACAAATAGCAGAGATTGAACAATGGATAAAGGGAAAAACAGAAATAAATGGTAAGACGGCGGCAACATATTTAGCGCAAGGAGGTATATTTGATGAAGTTGCATTAAGTATTTTTCAAGGACTAAAACAAAAAGCATCAGATAAATATGATCAACAATCAAAAGGTGGGCGATTATTAAGAAATGCAAATCAAGAAGTACTAATGTATAAAAGATTGGAAGATGTTAATACAGGTAATATTCGAACAACTACATATTTAAATAATCAAAGAGCACGAGAAGAAATAGAACGAGAACAAAGAGAACGACAACAAAAAGATCCAGAAAATAAAGATCCAGAACATAAAGATCCAGAAAATAAAGATCCAGAACATAAAGATCCAGAATATAAAGAACCACAAGCTTTTCAATCATTTTCGGAAGAAGATTTAAATTTAACGAACGATGATGCAACATTAGGAATAAGATTTGCAGATATAGAAGCAATAAATAGAACAATAGATAGTTATGAACAAGCATTACGAGATGCTGAACAAGTTTATTTAATGAAAGATACTGAAGCGATAAATTCAATTGAAGAAGAAGAATTCCTTAGACAATACGCAAGAAATTATCAAGGAACTATGGTTTCACGATTAGAAGGATATTTTAGATATTTAAAACAAAAATTTATGGAAAAAATCGGAGGAATAAAAATAAATTATCCATCAATATCTCTTGACAGATTAAGACAAATATTTAATAATCGTTTTAATAAAACAGTAAATGATTATGAACAGAAATTAGAAATGCAAGAAATAAAAGATTATGGATCATTTGATGAAGGTGAAGAAGATAGATTTAATGATTCAGTTTCAGTAGCCCCAACAAGTATAGCATCAGAATACGAACCAATAATGAAAACAGTAGGAGCAGGAAAGCAACAAATTATATTAGAGGGTAATTCAACTTTAAAAAAAATAAGGATGACTTTAAGAAAATATATAAAAACGTTGATTAAATTAGGGGTAGGTAGTGCTATTGTTGCGGCCATTCTCGAAGCGTTATTAAAGAACCCAGGAACGCCTGAACCTTTCCCCCCATTACCACCAGGAGGAGATAGACGGCCCCCAAATATTCCAGACGGACCCGTACCACCAGGAGGCGGAGGAACAGGCGGGGGAGGAGGATTAACACCAGGAGGCGAGCCCGGATTACCTATAGTACCAACGGGGGGATCATCAGGAGAGGCGACAGAATTAGAATATTATGTTGATCCAGCAGAGGCTGAATTATTTAAAATAATGTATGATAATCAAAAAGAAGAGGATAGACGGTGGAATGAATACTCTTTTGTCGCGTCGGGTCATGGTTTAGGAAATGTAAAAAATAACGCTTTATTACGCCGTGAAGCTTTAGAAAATATGAAAAGGTTTAAAAATACTATAAAGACAGTTCCAACTAAAATACCTTTTTCAACAATTAAACGATCAGTTAAAGATGATCATAATACAACTTTAGAAACTTTACAACATAGCGATTATAGAGCGATACATTATATTCCAGTTAATCAAAATAGTTATAATAAAGAACATTGGGAAGATGCCTTTTATAATCCATCAATTAATAATAAAAAAATATTATGGAGTAATCCGAACCAAAATTCAACTGACTCAAGATATGACAGGTCAATAGGTTTTTTAACAAAAAATATAGAAAACGCTGATATAACATTATATAAAAAAGGTTTTTCAGATCCTACTTTAAAGCCAGTAAATGAAGGAGAACCAAACAGACCCCCTTTTTATTTCGGATTAGATAAAAATATAACACAAGAAAAAGAGGACGAAAAATTTAATAATTTATATAATACTCAAAAACTTTATAATAAAAATTTTAATTTCGGGGATACATATTATCAAGAATATGGAGATTCATTATTAAATAAAAATAAAAAAAACCCATACAGATTTATAAATAAATATGATTTAGCAAAAAAAAAATAAGTAATTAATATATATAATGAGTTATAAAATAGAGGTTATACCAACTGAAAAAAATAAAACACCACAGATAAAAGCATCATCAGATCAAATTTTGCCAAAGTTTCCATCATCAATTATGATTAGCGGAAGATCAGGAGGAGGAAAAACCAATTTAATGATTAATTTATTGACTAATAAAAACATGTATAAAGATTATTACCATAATATTATCGTGTTTTCACCTACTGCGGGAGAATTCGACGATACATATAAAGCCCTTAATTTACCTAAAGAAAATTTTATAAAAGATTTTAATGGTGATACATTAAATCACATAATAGAATTAAGAAAAAAACAAATAAAATCAAAAGGAATTGAATATATCGCTAAAAATTCCAGAATGTTAATAATATTAGATGATGTAATAGCGAACCGTTCTTTTTTAGAAAGTCCGGAGGCGTTGAAAATGTTCGCATTATTACGACATTATTTAGTATCTATAATTATTATGATACAATCATATAATAAAGTACCAAGGGCTTTAAGATTAAATATGAATGCCGTTATGATTTTTCCTGCTTTAAGTTCTGAAGTTGAAATATTAAAAGAGGAAATAAGACCCCCGGGAATTAATAAAAAAGATTTTCAAAAAGTTATTGAATATTGTACTCAAGGTAGATACGATTTTTTATATATAAATAATCATGCCGATCCAGATAAAAGAATAAGAAAAAATTTAGATGAAATAATAGATATTAAAAAATTTAAATCTTAATATATAATATAATCAAAATGAGTATTATTAATTTATTAAAACAAAATGGAATGCCATTATTCCCCAGTAATGATACATCAAAAGAATCGAATAATAATATTATGGATGATAATAATAAATTATATAATCCAGCAATTCCAGGAGATTTATCAAGCACAAATAAAAATATTAAATCAAAAGAATATGATAAACTTAAAGGACAAAAACATTATATTATTTTTAATAATCAACGATTTGATAAATTAAGAAGTAAACCTTTAAACGGTGATTTTTTAAGGATGAAATATGATACTAATTATGGAGAAAAAGTATATAATCAACAATTAGAAGGAACTATTGACCCTAATAATAAAATGAAAAGAATAAATCCATTAAGAGTTCCCGCTTATGATTATATTAATGGTGCCGAAGGGATGGATTTTAGAACACTACCGAGTTCAGTTTTTATGTCTCATGACTCAACACAATTAGTAGCAAAGGCCGAGCAGTCTTATTCATCTCGTCTCGTGTCTTTAGGTGAATTACCGAGTCTACAAATTAATAATGGACTTATTACACCCGTAGTCCATTAATATAAAAAATAATTATTATAATATAAAAATTATTATAATAATATAAAGATAATTATTAAATATTTTTTTTTTACTATTATATAATATATCAATAAAATGGATAATGAAAAAAATGAAACCTCCGACCTTTTAGTAAACAATTTAATATATGTTTCACCTGATCCACTTTCATTAGCCGTTCAGAGAAATCTCTGTAAAAATTTCTTTCAAAGATCAACATATGAAGGCGGTACAGGAAGTACTGCACGATGTGACTTAAATAGCGGTTCATATTATATTGATCCCGCTAATTCTTATTTAACTTTTGATATACAACTTACTGGAACGGCACCATTTTTGGCTAATTTTGGTATAGGAAGCGCCATGAATTGTCTCAACCAAATTTTGCTCCGTACAAAATCAGGAGTAGAAATTGATAGGGTAGAAAGGGCAAATATTTTTTCGTTATATGAAACAATTAATACCGAGTCAATACAATATCTTAATACAAATGGATCCGTTGAAGGTTTTCAAACTAACTATCTAACCGGAAATAGTGGGGGATATGTTTATCCATTGAATACACAAACTGCGAAGCGTTTTGTTCTACCGCTTAAAAGGCTATCTAATTTTTTTAATCCTGTTAAAGCCGGTCAATTATTGCCGGCCGCTATAATGTCTGGGCTTTCAATTGAAATTATTTTTGAAGATTATAGAACCGCATTTTTAAAAGCACCGGGCGCCGGGGGAACATGTACGGGCTATACTATATCTAATATTGCGCTTATGTTAGATTCTGTCACTCTTACTGATGATTGTCAAAAAACACTTAATAGTATTTCATCTCAATCAGGATTAGAACTGACTTATGCCCGGTCATATTGTAGTATTAATGAAGTAAATACAACCCAGGTCTCATGTCAAGTTAGAAAAGCTGTCTCTAATGCCTGTTATGCAATGGCGGTTATATTAAATCCGGCACATATTCAAGATATTACTCAAGATTCTTTTGCGAGTATGCCTTTTACTGTTAGTCGTTATCAAACTCGGCTCGGGTCTCTCTATTTTCCGCAACAACCTGTAATCGCTACTGGTTCTGAACCATCAGTAGATATTGAAGCTTTTATTGATTCTAAAGCCTGTTTTAATAAATATCATGATAATCACCAAGAAGGTGCCACGTCGTTTTATTCATTTGCTCTTAATGCTGGTACAATTTGCGTAAACTTACAACGAGATCAAAATTTATTGGTTAGCGGTGCCCCTGTTAATAATAGTAGGGTATTGGAGATGGATCTTAATTTTATATCTGCCCTTAATCGTAGTATTTATGTATTTATGGTTTATAATTGCGTTTCTCGTGCTTATCTTGATAATACGAGTGTTGGATTGTAAAAATAATATATTTATAATTTTTTATGTATAATAATAATATACAGACTATATTATTATTAAATGGATAATGATTTATTAAAAACAGGATCATGTTTATTAAAATTACCGCCTATACAAAAAATTGATAATCGTATAATTAACCATAAAATAGAACTTGAAGAAAAAGAAAAAGAATTTAAAATGGAAATGGAAAGAATAAAAGAAGAACACGCACATGAAGAAAGATCCTGGAAAAGTTGTTGCTTTCAATTAGAAAAAGATAGCAGTTTATTTTTTGCTAAATTATCTATAAGTATTTTAATTATCATATTATGTTCTTATCAGTTAATAACATTGACTAACTGTAATTATCAATCACTTTATAGCAGTATATTATCAAGCATTATTACGTACTGGCTAAATCATAAAAATAAATAATTACTTAAATAATTTAGATTTTTCTCTTAAAAATAAACTTTTATATTTTTCTGGATACATATTTAATGATCCGGTAAATTTTCCACGATCTAAAATGCCTACATCCTCTAAAGCTACTTTTGATTTTATAAATTTTTCACCTATTGCGATATTAAATTTATTATCTAATTTTTTTAATTTACTTATTTCTAATTGATTTAACATAACTGTGTCGGCGTGTCTTATATCGTTTAATTGTTGTACTTTTGATTGATCATATGTAGATAAACAATAATTTATATCATGCAGTTTGGCTATTTTATCTGTATAAGTTCTTGGCGGGTCATTATCTATCAATCTTTTAATAATATTTGTCCCGGGGCCTAAATAGTTCGCTAAACCTAATTTATTATTATGAAGTAATATTAAAGCGTGCCTTTCTCCTTTATATTGTTGTCTTGCGTTAGTATCTGATGCAGGAACTTTATTTATTATTTTTTTAATTACTGATTCCATTTTTATTATATAATTATTATATAATAAAAAATTATTCAAAGTAATATTATAATATGGATATAATACCTGTAATATTTAATTTGGTCAAAATGATTGATAAAAAAGATATATTAGGAAATGAAAAAAAAGAATTATTATATAAATCTTTAATTAATTTATGGGGTGAAATAAAATTTAATGAATATAAAATTTATGTTGATTATTGTTTAGAAACTATTATTTTTATATCAAAAACTCATTTAATATCAAATATTAATCAACAATCATTTAATAATAAATGGTGTTGTTGATCATAATTCTAAGCCGTTAGATTCATAGAACTAAATGAAATTTGCGCCGATCCACTAGGAGCAGATGCCCCCATCATTCGAGTAAAAACTGGATATAGTCGTACTGTATTACTTACACTATTTATACCACTCATTGTATAAGTTTGTGTCATTGTTGTATTTGTTATAAGTTCTTTTAATATTAATAATACATCATTTGATGCAAATTGATTTATTATTGTTAAACTAAAATATATTGTACTTGGTGTTGATACTCCGTAAGGTGTTGCCGTTTTTGTTCCTACGCCTCCAATACCTTTATTATAAAAACTTAATACAGTATCTGAATAATTATGACCTACCCCAAACCAAGAAGCGGTATTATCAGGGGTTATAGTTGCTGACCATGCAACTGCTGTTGGTGAAGCAACAAAACCAACTTGCATCCCTGCAGTTAATGTGCCCCCTGATATATTAGTGTCTCCAATTCCAAAAGTGATATTATAAGAAAAGCCCATGCCAACATATAAACCTGCTTGATTTCTATAAAATGTATTATTTCCTAAAAATCCTGAATCTTGATATGCGGCGACTGATGTAGGCTGACATATAATTTTTATTATTTTATTTAGTGTATTTGCGTTTGTCTGTCCAACTGCTAAAGGTGTAGGCGTTCCAACATTTGTAATATGACTCGCCAATAATGTACCATAAGCCGATAGAGTCGATTGATTTGATGTTGTATAAATACACCCTGTAATCATACGACTACTATTATAAATGTCATGTTGAATTATTAAATTCCCCGTCATAGTATCTCCAGATTTTTGAACTGCATTATTCGCTATTGTTAAAGCCGATGACGCATTATTTATAGTTACCGTATCTATTGTACCATCTCCACAATATAACTCATTAGCCGTTCCCGATGTTCTAATAATACCGCCATCTATATATAATTCTTTAAATGGATGAATTCCCGGATGCCCTAAAGCACATGATCCCGAGTTAGGAAAAATCCACAGCATATTATTTGTCCCAATACATAAACTATTTTTAGTCCCATTTGTAATATCTGAACCAAACGCCATACAACCAGCGCCAGATGTTGTATTATTACGCCCGATACATATTTGATCTTGTTGATCATCTGCATGTGTGTTATTGAATCCTAAGCATATGCCATAATTTGAATCACATACATTAGTATAACCTAATGTAATGGTATTATTACTACCGGAAGCTGAACTATTATTAACACCGATTATGCATTGGTCTGGACTATTATTTACGTTATTCGTTCCGATTAATAAATTCATAAAACCATCACTATTATTTGAATTATTTAACCCAATATCAATAGTTCCCGTTAATGTCATTTTCTTTATATTTTCAATATTATTAGTATTCATATCAATATTGCCCGTCATTGAACCACCCGATAATGATAATTTATTATTTTGTAAATTTAAAACCTCAGTATCTAATGTATTTAATCTCGCGTCAATAGTTTGTGTGTCAGTATAAATACTCATAAAAATATCATGACCATTAGGAAAATTAGTTGAACCCGTCCCGGCTGAGTCTAAATGTGAAACGGTAAAAATATAAAAATTATTAGGACTTACACTTGGCGGGGCTATTACTTTATATTTTATATAATTAACGCTTGTTGATTGATCCTGAATATAAATAATATTATTTACTGCTACTAACTCCAAAAAGGGATCAATATCTATTGAATTTCTTGTTAAATGTGATATACAAATTTGATTAGCATTCGGTTGAACTGAATTATTATATCTAATCTGTCCTGATGTAATATTTAATAAATCAGTATTAGTTGACGAATTATATAAATATATATTACTTGATCCAGACCCAGAAGGGGTACCAACTCCCCCATCAGTTGTAAAATATTGAGTTGATGACCCGCCAGAACTTAATTTAAAACCTTGATCGGATACGAAATAACCATGAGATTTAACCTGCGGACATAATCCATCACCTAAAACAACTTCATGAGGTAAAGTGCATTGTGTATTATTTCCAATACATACTGAATAAGATGGTTGATTTATTTCCCCGGCTTGATGACCGATAGCAACCGCTAATTCGCCTTGATTTTCATTTCCCGAAAGGCTACCAATAGCGACTGCGTTAATTCCTTGAGATTGATACCCTGAATTTATACCTATAGCAACCGTATTATTACTTTGATTCTGAAAACCTGCTTGATAGCCAATCGCCGTTGCGTATACTCCTTGATTCTGTAAGCCTGCTATCGCTCCTATAGCTAATGCGCCCGGCCCCTGATTTTGATTTCCTGCTCCATTTCCGATAGCGACTGCGTTTCCTTGTTGATCTGTATTACCTGAATTATAACCGATTGCAACTGTATAATCTGCTTGATTTGTTATTCCTGAGTCGCTTCCAATATGGACTTTTACATTATCAGATTTATACGAACTTGTATTATTATCCCAATATAAATAATCGCTATATGAATTTCCAGGCGGTAATCCTACTGAAATTTGCGAGTCTACATATTGTTTATTTGCTCCGTCTTT
>Ga0181352_1000725_pt1 | contig 13653 bp, 10 predicted proteins | sample Fa13VDMLBSN_FD_130103 | JGI IMG/M metagenome (GOLD analysis project Ga0181352, IMG submission 130103) | Freshwater viral communities from Lake Michigan, USA - Fa13.VD.MLB.S.N | ecosystem: Environmental > Aquatic > Freshwater > Lake | place: USA: Michigan | collected 2013-09-23 | reverse complement strand
TTCCTATACCGACAGAAGTATCGATACCAACAACTCTAGTGGAATCATCAACTGTAATTAAAGATGCAAATTGTGATAATTCCCTATTATTTGCCATGTCCGGTATTAAGTATCATTTAGTATTTATTAAACGGATCCTCGTGGATGTAATTCCCAATTTAAATTATTTTCATTCCACATGTAATAACAAAGATTATCTATTTGTTCCTGAGTTAATTCTGGTTTTGGATTTGTAGCACCAACTCCAAGATTACCAGATACATAAGCACCGACTTCAACTATTAAATTTAATTTTTGGACGATTTCATTTCTACTCCAAGATATTGTTGTTCAGTCATTTTTATCTGGCAAGAATAATTCTATTGAACAGCATCAAAGGCATGATGAGCATAGTGCCCATTAGCATTTACATAATGAAAAAATATTTGATGGTGATAAGTATCGTCTTCTTTTTTAAATATTTTATTTAATAGTCTTTGTTTTTTATTGTATCTTGTTTTTAAAGGATCTCTCCAATGTTCTCTCTCACATCCTTTATAAAGTAGTCCCCATCCATTTTGAAGATTTGCAGAACGCTCTTCTCCGCTTGGAGTTTCAATACAAAAAGGCCAAGGTTTAACTGCATTTGTACTAATCTGCACACTCACAGAAATTTCACAGGATCCACGATCAGAATGACGAACTAGTCTTTGTTCGGTAAAATAAAAACGATCATAGTAATAAGTATTATACAGTTTCTCTCCAAGAAGATCTTCAAGGATTAAACGAATTTTTGTATGTGCTTGTTTGTATTGTGGATGACTATATCTAGCAAGTGATCCAGGGACTTGCATTTCATCTGGATTATGATGATATCGATCAACGGAACCATAATAGTTAATTTGACCTCTTTCAGAAGGAACAGATGTATAAAGTTCTTTTGGATCATATAGATTTTTAATAATTAAATATCCATGTCTATTGAAATAATTTCTAGCTCCATATGGAACTGCTTCATCTCCAGGATCTATAGAACAAAATAATCCAGGATACTCATTAAATTGTTCAAAAATTGGATCAACTTCAATCATTTTACTCATTTCCATCTTGGACCAACAACCCACCCAACAATAGATTTTCTCATTCCAGATTTTACTTTTAAAACTCTATGTTGTGTTCTTGCATCAAATATTATCACTGTGCCTTTTTTTCTTGGTGCAAAATAAGATTTTCCTGCTTCATCTAATAATTGCAAATTTCCTCCAGTATATTCTTCTGGATCTGATAATTGTATGACTATTGATAATTTTCTTATCAATTCACAATTTTGATTAAGAAAATCCGCAGCAAGTTCTAATCCAGTATTTCCTACTGATTGTGGTTTATAATGATTTGCAATTCCAGCATCATTATGCCAGGAATAAAATTGCCCTGGTTCATATTGAGTATATTGAAGACTTTCCCCATCAATATTTCTCAAATCATATAAGAAGTTTTCACGATTAGCGCGTTGAATATAATGCCATAAAAATCCAGCAACCCAGTGTGTTGTTGGCACCCATGCATTTTGAGAATTTCTTAATTCTCTATTTAATGCATCTCCATGCAATTTAGAGTCGTTCATTTTATTATCAAAATTTAAACTCAAATCTTTTTCAATAGAATTTACTACTTCAGTTGGTATATCTGTAAAATACCAAATACTTTGATATGCCATATCAAATTATAAAACACTTATTATGTAGTTATTATATCAGTTTATCCCATTTTTGCAAATCTTCATTCCATTCATCAAACAAACAATCATAATTTTCTGGATATGGAATTGGAGGATCCCAATCTAATGTTTCTCTATTGAGATTCCAAGATGGATAAGGTTGTGCAGGAACAAAAACATCTAAATCTTCCAAATATAAACTTCCAGGTCCAGCATAAATGTTCCTAAATTTTTGATTATAAGAAGTTTGTTTCCAATTTGAATTTGGATCTTGAGTAATTTCTCTACAAACTTCTATCCCTAAAGATTCACTTTCTTGATTGTTTTCATCAAGAAGATCTTGATTAGATATAACTATTACTCTTTTTACAATATTATTTTGATCTAATTCAGCAAAATGAGCCATATTTTTACGAATATTTATATTTGAGGATTACAATTCCAGAACCACCATTTCCACCAGGAAATCGTGAGGCTGGGTCTGGATCAGATTGTCCTGCACCACCACCACCTCCTCCTGTATTTACAGTTCCAGAAGTTCCAGATGCATAAGAAAGGGACCCTGCCCCACCCCCACCAGAACCTCCAGAACCTGCAGCAACTTGAGATGGAGCAGTTGCTCCTCCAGGAACACTACATCCACCACCTCCTCCACCAGCAAAAACAGTGGCAGGAGATCCATAAGCAGGTGGTGATATGGGAGATGCAGTTCCTGATCCACCAGGACCTCCTCTATAAACAGCACCATCAGCAGTTGGATATGGTCCAGGAGATGGATTTCCAGCCCCTCCAGAACCTCCTCCACCGCCTCCAGCTCCACTTGCAGCTAACTGTCCAGATCCTCCAGTATTACCTTGTGGTGGGGTTGTTGGTGGAGTATTTCCTGCTCCTCCAGGTAAACTGGGTGTTGGTCCACTATAAACTCCTCCTCCACCAGAACCGCCAGCAACACCAGCACTAAATCTTCCTCCTCTTCCTCCACCGGCAGCAGTTATACTCCCAAAAACTGAAGGACTCCCTTGATTAGTAGCAGTGGGACCAGCGGCTCCAGGTCCACCAGGACCTCCACCACCAACTGTGACAGTATATGGTGTATTTGCTGTAACTGGAGTAGTTCCAGTTCTAAATCCTCCTCCACCACCTCCAGCTCCAATTCCACCTCCTCCTCCACCACCTCCAGCTACTACAAGATATTCTACAGTAAGCCCAGGTCCAACTGCATTTACTGTAAAAGTTCCACTACCAGTAAATACTAAAGTTCTATTTGTTCCACTATCAATTACTGATACCGAAGTTGGTGGTCCATATGTAGCATCAATTCTATTAAAAGATTTTCCCAAAAGATCATTATATGAAACTAACCCAGATAATTTTGCAGCTAATTCTCTTATAAATGCATTATTTATAGATATATTTGCAGTTGGAGAATATCCAAATTCTGCATTTATAATTCCAAAATCTATTGGACCAGAAGATGGTAATGCCATTATTGTAATTACCTCAAAGTATTAATTTCTTTTTTTAAAAATTCTATTTGTTGTTGTTGCTCTTTGATTGCTTCAATTAAAACTCCTATAATATTTCCATAAGCAACTGACTTAATTCCATTTGATTGAGTTGATACAACTTCAGGAATAACTTTCTCCACTTCTTGAGCAATCACTCCAATTTGATGTGGGTTTCCGTCCATATCTTTACGATTAAATTCAACTCCACGAAGTTGAATAACTTTATCCAATCCATTTGAAATAGTTTGAATGTTTTCTTTAAGAGATTCATCAGAATATCCTGTAACATTTCCAGATGCTAAAATATCTCCAATAACATGAAGTTTTGATGTTGGATTTGTGCTTCCGATTCCAAGATTACCACTTACATAAGCACCACCAGTTACTTGAAGGAGTTGTGATGAGGTTCCTGTTAAGGTTGCTGCACCAATTAAAAATTCACCACCACTTGCAACTCTTGCTTTTTCTGTTTCTGCTGCTTCATTATAAAAAATGATAGGTCCACCTGGTGCATATAATCCCAATCCATAAGATGCTGCTGGTGACCTCATTCCGGGAGGTTTAGTTCCAGTACCATTTTCATCAATAATAGTAATTCTACTTTGATTGCTACTGTTATTAAATGTTGCGATTGTGGTTCCAGTATTAATAGTTCCACCACCAGCAATATGGAGTTTTGATTGTGGATTTTTGGTTCCAATACCAACACTACCAATACCAGTCACAACAAAAGGAGTTGTATCAGGATTTGCACTATCTTCAACTACAAGAGCATTACCAGTTCCTAGTTGAGTGATACGAACCATATCACTTGATGTGGTTCCAGAGAACAATCCAGCAATACCAGTAGAGGTTGGAACTACATTTAAAGTTGCTCCTGGATTTGTGGTTCCTATACCGACAGAATCAGAAACATAAGCACCACCAGTAACTTGAAGTGGTTGTGATGCGGTTCCTGTTGATGTTGCTGTTCCTACTAATACTGTTCCACTTTGAGCAGTCAAAGTTGTTGAAGAATTATTTTGAAGTAAAATTCTTCCAGAAGTATTACCAGCATTAATAGTTACATCATCACCAGAAGTATTAGCATTGATGTTAAATCCATTATTATCATGAAAAATTAAAGATGATCTTGTGTTATCACTCCTGTTTAATCTTATATTTCCACCACCACCAAGATGTAATGCAGTTTGAGGATTTGTAATTGCTATGCCAACAGAACCAATACCAGTTACAACAAAAGGAGTTGAATCTGGATTTGCACTATCTTCAACTACAAGAGCATTACCAGTTCCCAGTTGCGTGATACGAACCATATCACTTGATGTGGTTCCAGAAAATAAACCTGATATAGAAGTAGAAGTTGGAACTACATGAAGTTGAGCTCCTGGATTTGTGGTTCCAGCACCAACAGGTCCAGCACTATGAATTACAAATGGAGTTGAATCCGGATTCGCTTCATCCTCAATTCTGATGCAATTACCAGTTCCAGTTTGAGTGATACGAATCATATCATCAGATGTACTTCCAGAGAAGAGTCCAGCAATTGAGGATGCTCCTGGAATTACATGAAGTTTTGCACCTATACTTGTGGTTCCGATTCCAGTATTACCAGAAACATAAGCATTACCTTGAACGTGTAAAAGTTGTGATGGATTTGTGGTTCCTATACCAGTATTACCAGAAGAATTGATAAGAAATCTTGTGTTTGTTCCTAAAGCAGTAGCATTTGCAATTTCAAAATCAGTAAGATTTGCACCCACCGAAAAAGTAGTAAATCCTGTAAATACTATTTGTGGATCTGCACCAGACCCATTAATCTCAACAGTTGCACTTCCACCAATATTTCTTTGAAATCTTGCAAGTGGTCCACCAGCACCACCACCACGAACTAAAAGTCCAGCACCAGTTACAGCAGTATCATCAATCTGAACTTTATATGTTGGATTCGTGGTTCCTATACCGACAAAACCACTAGGAAGTGCAGTTAAAACTGTGGCACCTAATCCTACTTCTAGCCCGCGTTTTACCCTGAAATTCTGGTCAGCCAAGGTTCACTGTCCCCTTTGGTTTCTTTTATACTATTTAGACTCTAGTAGCAATAAAACTAATTGTATAAGTTGTTATTCCTGCACTTGCTGGTGTTGAGAGCAAACGAATGTTTCCTCCAGAAATATCAACGTCATAATCAGCAAGCACTGAACTATTGTAAACGGTTCCATATTCAGTTAGGTATGCAGTTGTTCCGTTATGAACTACAAGAATCTTTGTTGTATGGAAGTTAGTTGGTTGTGCTGCTTGAATCATGTATTCAACAGAACGGTATGTTGTTGAAGGAAGTGCAGAATGAATACCAATTTGTGCTGTCGTAGAAGAGGTTGAGACAACAGATCCTTGTATAGTATACGTTGATGCTACAGAAGTCGCTGTTATAATTCCAGAAACTGATACATTGCCACGAACATCAAGTAATTGAGTTGGATTTGTGGTTCCTATGCCAACAGAACCACTTGCTTTGTAAATATTTCCAGATATAAGATTGCTTGGATCTGCTGCAGTCCATTTAGAAGTATCAAATAGACCACCATTTTGCATTCCTATAACATCTATGATATCACCATCGTTTGCACTATCATTTAAAATGATTGATGATCCATTTGTAGCGACATATTCTGATGATGTAAGTCTAACTCCATTTACAAAAACATCCACATAATTTGGAGTATAACTTACAGAAAATGTTGTTTGACCTGCGGTTGCTGTAAATGTAGATGATACTCTTACAAATTGATTTGCTTTAACATTAATTTCAACTAATCCGCTAGTATTTGTAATGGTAGAAACTGCAGTACCAGTAAAATTAAGAGTTGTAATAATTCCAGTGGTAATGGTAACACCACCAGATTGAATACCAATTCCTCTAATACCATTTACTGCTGTAAGAACACCACTAATAAAAGTATCACCTTGAACATCAAGACGTGCTGTTGGTGTTGTAATTCCTATACCAATATTTCCGTTAGCACCATCAATTCTGAGTCTTTCTGTACTAAACGTTGCAAAAACTAATGGAGTTACTCCATTCGTGTAGATGACAGCATTGGTCGTATTTTGGAATGCTAAAGCACCTGTATCTGCAGTTGGAATTCCTGGAATAATATTCCCAGCAGTACTGGTTCCATACTTTCTAATTCCTACTCCTTTATATGATGGAAGACTGAAATAATCTTGATCTGCTGCCCAAATTCCAGCCTCTGCAGTAGTTCCAACCATTCTTGCAAAGATTGATGGACTGCCAAAATTAACGTCTATGCCTTGATCTGATATTCCAGGAAATGGGTTTGTGGTTCCTATACCCAGTTTACCACTTATATAAGCACCACCAGTAACTTGAAGTCTTTGTGATGCAGTTCCCGTTGAAGTTGCTGCACCGATGAATACTGGTCCATTGGTGAATGTGGAGATTCCAGTGACTTGAAGTTGTGTAATCGAACCAATACCACCTATGACTGATGTAGATACTCCTGCGGTTGTAGCATAAGTGGCACTAGAAGCATTACCAGAGAAACTTGATGCTGTTACAACACCAGTAACATTCAATTGTCCTAATGTTCCAACAGAAGTCAGTGAAGAATTAACGACACCAGAACCAAGGGTTGTTGCATTAAGAACAGAAGTGCCGTTAATCTCATATTGCTTACCAGAAACAAGGTTCCAATCTTCACTAGAAGTAAGAGCACTTGCGGTATTGTTCCAGGTAATAGTCTTGCGAATATTCGTAGAACCAATCCCAATACCAGCACCATCAAGAAGTAAATTAGTTCCTACTGTGGTTGCAATACCAACATTAAAGTCTGCTAATTCGATCGTAGTAGAATTAACAATAAATTGAGTACCATCTACATAAAGGTCTCCAAGAATTCTGACCGCACCACTTGTTGTTCCAACACCAATCGGTGATGGATCGATCAAGATTATAGATGGTCCACTGATAGTATTTGTTGTAAATCCAAGATTTCCTGAACCAGTTGTAAATTGAGATGCAGTAACAACTCCTGATACAGATATTTGTGTTGTAGTAACAATTCCTAAAGTGGTAATACCAGAAGAATTAATATTGGTTAGAGTAGCATTAGTGCTGGTTAAGGTCGTAACAATACCAGTGACTATGTTTCCTGTAGTGAAATTACCAGTACCATAAGTTGCTGTGGTTCCACTTAAAGTTGTGATAGTGCCAACACCAGCATTAATTTGACCATTAAAGGTAGTAGCAGTAACGACACCAGAAACTCTTACATCACCCTGGACTGTAAGTGCTGATGTTGGATTTGTGGTTCCTATACCAACTCTTTGATTTGGATTATTGATAGTGAACCATGTAGATCCTGCATAGGATCCTTGAAATTCTTGAATTAAATTTCCACTTCTGGTAATTGCAAATTTAGATCCACCACCAATAGCAGAGTCATTTATTGCTTGCCAATAAAATTCTCCCCCATCAACTCCAACATTCCAAACTCTATTATCAGTAGTTGCATTAGTTTCTACATATCTAACCCTTGCATCTATTCCTTCAATATTCAATAATCTTGTTGGAATTGTAGTTCCTATGCCAACCTGACCCGAATTATCAATTACAAAAGGAGTTGCATCAGGATTAGTTTCATCCTCAACTACAAGAGCATTACCAGTTCCAAGTTGAGTAATGCGAACCATATCATCAGATGTGGTTCCAGAGAAGAGTCCAGCAATAGATGTAGATGATGGGACTACATTAAGTCTTGCTAATAAAACATCAGTTCCTATACCAACTCTTTGAGTACTATCAATTCTTAATGCTCTAGTTCCAGATGTTGTGGTGTTGTTTGCAGCAGTGAAAAAATCTATGAAACTTGCTGCATTCATTAATGCAGTTCCACCACCAAAAGTTAATGTGTTAAAACTACTACCACTTTGAGCAAATAAGATTGCAGCAGGTTCTTCGGAACTTGTAAAATGGGGAATACCAATTCTTGATACTTTCTCGGTTGCATCAGTTCTTGTGGTTGCATTCGTATCACCACCAAAAATCGCAGTTAAATTACTAGCACTATTACCAACATCAAGAAGAGCAGTGGGGTTGCTAACTCCCACACCAACACGACCAATATTATCAATTACAAAACGAGTTGAATCAGGATTAGAAGAGTCTTCAACTACAAGAGCATTACCAGTTCCAAGTTGAGTAATGCGAACCATATCATCAGATGTGGTTCCAGAGAAGAGTCCAGCAATACCAGTTGAGGTTGGAATAACTCTTAAAGTATTACTAAAAGTAGAAACACCAGTGACTTGAAGTTGTGTAATCGAACCTATACCACCTATAACACTTGTAGATACTCCTGATGTGATTGCATAAGTTGCTATACCTGCTGTGGTTGCATAAGTGCTTATACCACTAGAAGTTGCGTAAGTTGCTATTCCACTTGAAGTTGCATAAGTGCTTATACCAGATGTAGTTGCATAAGTTGCTATGCCTGCTAATGTGGCATAAGTAGCACTTGAAGCATTACCACTAAATGAAGTTGCAGTTACAACACCAGTAACTAAAGTATCACCAACAACATGAAGTTTTGATGTTGGATTTGTGGTTCCTATACCAACACTATCAAGAATATAAGCACCACCTTGAACTTGAAGTAGTTGATTTGATGTCCCTGTTGATGAGGTTCTTCCTACTAACAATTCTCCACTTCCAGAACTATTAATAGTAACATCAACACTTCCGGATACATTATCCTCAAATCTAATTTGAGTATCAGTAAAACGAATGGAATTTCGTCTTGTTCCTATTCCAGATGTATTATGAGAATAGTGAATAAGATTAGTTCCAGATCCACTTGATCCAGTTGATCCAACTATAATCGCAAGTGTTTGTCCAGAACCATCAGTGGTTGATCCATTATTTCCTTTTAATACAAAAGCACTATCATTGCCAGTAGAAGCAAGTATTCCAAAAGTAGATGTATCAGATGCTCCTGAACCATACTGAATCATTCCAGTGGTTCCAACTCCAACTTTACCATCTGCCATAATTACAAATGGAGTTGCATCAGGATTTGTAGCATCTTCAACTACAAATGCATTGCCAGTTCCAAGTTGTGTGATACGAACCATATCACTTGATGTGGTTCCAGAGAAGAGTCCAGCGATACCAGTTGAGGTTGCAATAACTCTTAAAGTATTACTAAAAGTAGAAAGACCAGAAACATTCAGTTGTTGTGCCGTTAAGTTAGTGGTACTAGTGACTCCAAGTGTTGAGATTCCAGTTACCTGAAGATCTGTAAAAGTATTAGGAGCATTAGCAATTGCAGATTCAATTGTTGCCGTTGTTGTAGAATCAAGTGAAGCAATATTCTGGAGTTGTCTTGAGGAACTAATGACTTGAGTAGCACCAATATTCAAAGAGTTGGTAGTTGTAATACCAGAATTATTAATGTTTTGTGCTGTTAGGTCAGTAGCACTAGTGATTCCGAGAGTACTGATACCAGAAGAATTAATGTTCGTTAGAGTAGCATTAGTGCTTGTTAAGGTCGTAACAACACCAGTTACAATATTACCAGTCGTAAAGTTACCAGTCGTATAAGTTGCTGTGGTTCCACTTAAAGTTGTGATAGTGCCAACACCAGCATTAATTTGACCATTAAAGGTAGTAGCAGTAACGACACCAGAAACTAATGCATCGCCCTGAACTGTAAGTTTTGATGATGGTGTTGTTGAACCAATACCAAGATTACCAGCAATATAATTCTTAGCAGCACCATCAATATACAGGTTATAAGGATTGGTTCCGTCAGTTGTTGTGATTTGGGAACGAAGTCCATAAACATTTGTTACAGTTGCACCTACTGCGGTGGCGACTGACGAAACATTAATACCTTCAAATACTCCAATACTTCCAGTATAAGCATAGGGAGTAATTTGCAGTCCTGTCACATTATTTGTGATTGGAGAAACTGCAAAATCATTATAATGACCAAGTTGAATCAATCTACCATAAATGTTATCTAATGTTCCATTATCGGTAGAAGAATTTGCGTTGTTATTATTTCTCCATACAGAATCAACTCCACCTCGAATATATCCTAAATTTGTAACTCCAGCAGCGACCGAAGTGGATACAACCGAGTTTGAACCAGATGCATATCTTGTTCCACTTGTTGTTTGATAATCTTCAAAATTAACACCAACTCCTACTCCAGAAGAAAAATTAGTTTGTGTTCTTGCAATATACTGCGAATGTGTTTGAGTTGAATTAGCATCACCAATTACAAGTTTTGATGCTATGATTGTGGTGCCGATTCCAACATTACCATCGCCACGAACAACAAAAGGAGTTGCATCAGGATTTGCACTATCTTCAACTACCAGAGCATTTCCAGTTCCAAGTTGCGTGATACGAACCATATCACTTGATGTGGTTCCTGAAAAGAGTCCAGCAATACCAGTTGAGGTTGGAATAACTCTTAAAGTATTACTAAAAGTAGAAACACCAGAAACATTAAGTTGTTGTGTTGTTAGGTCAGTAGCACTAGTAATTCCGAGAGTACTGATACCAGAATAATTAAGATTAGTACCTGACAGAGTTGGAATCGTACCAACACCACTTGCATTAATATTTCTTACGACTGCTAAATCATTTTGAGTAAATTGAACTGAACCAGCAGCAAGACGAGTTCCTGTTGGGAATTGAGTGCTTCCAATACCAACTGCATAATTACTTAACCAAGCGTCGGTGCCAAGTCCAGCAAAAGCACCTACCTTAAACCACATAATCTTTTTGTATGTGGCAGGTACTGTTTCAATACCAGTAATAAATAAATTAACTAATGGTGTCCCCTCTGTAGAAGCAATTGCGACACCACCGTGGTTAGCAGTATTATCATTAGAAACGTCATTACCAAATGCATCAGTTCTATATCCAAGAACAAGATCAGGGTCAGAGACTATCAATTCTTGAACATTAATAAATGCTGTTGTGCCACCAAGAGTAATATTCCCAGTAACATTTAAGTTACGATTGACTTGAAGATCTCTTGTAACCGTTACATCTTGAGGAAGAACTAGATTGTTTGGAAGACTTAATGTAGGTGTCGATCCTTCACCAGTTCCCCCAGTAACTGTAATTTGATTTGAGGTTCCAGATACAGACTGAACATAATCACCAAAAGTATCTGTACCCAATCCAACACTATTAGGTTGAATGGTTGCTGCTAATGATACATTACCAGTACCATCAAAACTAATTGCTGACGCAATAACATCACCAGTGATTTCGAACGTTCTTGGTGTTTCTAATTTTGTTGCAGTGGTTGCAGTTCCTGTTAAATTCCCAACAAAAGTAGTTGCTGTAACAACACCAGAAACCAATATATCTCCAAGAACATGGAGTTTTGATGTTGGATTTGTGGTTCCTATACCGACATTACCATTTACTCTATAAATGCTACTTGAAGATGGACTTCCAGGATCAACAAAAGTCCATTGACTTCCACCAATGTTGATATCGACTGTTTTGGTTCCAGCATTATAAGAAAAAGTATTGCCTGCACCAACAAAATTAATAGCAGTTATAACACCAGTTGCAATATTAAATCCACCAGACTGAATACCAATACCTTGGATACCATTTGATACTGTTAAAACACCAGTAATGCTTTGGTTAACAACTGTGGTGAATCCTGTTACATTAAGATGTTGAGTTGTTGTAATACCTGCAATATTTAATTGTCTGGAAAATAATGTAGTTCCAGTAACTGTAGTAATACCACCAAATGTAGAAACGCCAGAGACAGATAAATTTCCACCAATCGTCGCTACACCAGTGATTGATTGATTAACAACTGTGGTGAATCCAATTACATTTAAATGTCTTGTTGTGGTAACTCCACCAACTGCTAAATTAGATCTAACTGTACTAAATCCACTGATTAATACATCACCCTGAACTGTGAATTTTGATGTTGGATTTGTGGTTCCAATTCCAACGGTGTTTTCATAATAAATTGAAGCTGCACCAAAGTTTTCAGTCCATGGAGTTAATAGTGCAATGGTTGTACCTATTCCGACACCACCGGTGTCTCTCTCTGCCCATAGGTATCCATCGTAAGTGTTAAAAGCTAATTCTCCTAGCTGTACATCACTTAATGAAGGTCTTTTTCCAGGTACAGCAGATCTTTTAAGCCTAAAAGGAGTTGCCATTTATTATTCTCGGTATATACCTAAACACTCTTATATAAGAGCTTTAAGTTATTTATTTAACTGGCATTATTCCTTCTAGGACGATAAGCGAATAAATTACTTGGAGGGTCTGGTCTCATCCATTCTTCTATCTTGTCAAACCGCTCTTCACTATAAAAGTCTTGCTGAACGTACCACAATTTCCAGTGCTCGTGTCCCTTTGACTGGTTACAATGGTGGCAGCAGCATACCACATTTTTTGTAACATCTAATCCACCTTTTGATTGAGGAAGAATATGATCAATTGTGAGTTTCTCTTCTGACCCACAATAAGCACATTGATGATTCCATTGTTCTTTTATATGTTGCCTCCACATTCGTTTCGCCTCCCCAGAACTTGTTACGTGTAAGTTAAACAAGTATTCTTTTGGAGAGTGTAGAGGTCCCATAAGTTACTGCGACTTATCTTTATTTATCTTCTTACAAGCACTCCTTGCCCAAGCACGACTTAAACTATTCACATAAGAACAAGACTTTCCAGATTCCCCGCAGTGTGGACATTTAGCATCTGGGGGATCTCCAACGTATCCTTCAGGTGTGTACATCCTTTTCTTTTTGAGATTCTCTGATTGCTTTCTCTTGCGATGATTCATACAACCACAGGTTCTCCTTGACCTTGTGGAAGTTGAATTGGACCAGCATTTTGTAGTTGCTCATGGCGTGGAGAACATCCATTCTCCTTGACATTCACAGCGACAACATTAGATGTAGGAAGTGCTTTTGGAATCTCAATATCAATCACAGGACTCATCAAAATCTTATTTCTTGTAATCGTTCGATTTTGTGGGTCAAAGGAAACCATCGCAAGTGCATCCAATTCATCACCACAATCAACAATCTTTCTTCCAGTCTTGGTGTCAATAACTGAAAAATATTCTTCGTTATACTTTTTCATCTTCTGATTCCTTTTCTTCATTATAAGATGGTTCTGGTTTTCTGTAAAGACCTGGCCAAGTATCACGAATGATCTCTGCGAGTTTATGTGGAGTTTCTGAACTAATCATTTATATTTTTCAAGAGCATAAATTCCATTTTTCTCCACAATCGCAGAGCAAGTATCACACCAATCACCACAGCACATATACAAAAGTTTATTGAAGTAACGAATGTTTGCGTGATGAATGTGACCACAAATCACTCCGTCATATTTCTTATCTCTCTGAACACAAT
>Ga0181352_1000722_pt1 | contig 13701 bp, 30 predicted proteins | sample Fa13VDMLBSN_FD_130103 | JGI IMG/M metagenome (GOLD analysis project Ga0181352, IMG submission 130103) | Freshwater viral communities from Lake Michigan, USA - Fa13.VD.MLB.S.N | ecosystem: Environmental > Aquatic > Freshwater > Lake | place: USA: Michigan | collected 2013-09-23 | reverse complement strand
TGAAAATGATGCGGGCAGTAAGACCGTTTGTAAGTCTTCTGCCCGCAAAATAAAGAGCCAAGCTCCTCGTCACGACCGATCACATAACGGCATGACGTATATGTCAGGTCCATGATTGTGATCTGTTTTGGTTTTTCAGCCTTACGCATCTCGTGAACATGCCTGCTGATCTCTTTTTTTGAGAGACCAACAGCAGCAGAAATCTGGATAAATGAATAACCTTCAGTCCAGAGACTGAAGATTACCTTGCGCGTTTCCTGACCCTGATGCATCATGATCTTGCCTGCGTGGACACTCAGCTGCGTAGGCTCGTAAACTCACTCCGAGGGCTCGTCAGGAGAAATCTTGGCGAGCCTTTGTTTGTGTTTGCGAATTGAGTAGAGAATAGTTGTGTGATCGCGATTGCCAAGCATCTGACCAATCTTTGTCAACGAGAAGTTGCGATTTATCCTCAGCTCATACGCGGCTTCTTGGCGGGCAAGGACGTGCTTATGAATGCGCGAGTTGCTCTTGATGTTCTCAACAGTCACGCCGTGCTTCATGGCAATAGACTGAATGATGACGACCCCCGGCGTGTTCATGTTCAGCGTCGGGAAGTTCAGGATCGTGCAGGTCTTTTCAACTGTAGGGACGGGCTCTGGCTCTAGCTCAGGGATCTTGGCGATCATGTTGGCGGTTGGTGGGTGGCTCAGGCGTGCTCGGACGGCCTTATAGTGTGCGTGCAGTTCCTCCAGCGTCAGCATTTGTCACTCCTTACCGTGCCAATAATTTACGAAGACGGTCCTTGTGCTCAAGGCTTATGCGATAGCCAATCCCGTGAATAGTCACGACTTCGACTTTGATCTTTCTGAATGCTTTGCGGACCTTGCACAGGGCGACCTTGGTGCGGTTCGCCACCATGCCGTAGTCTGTGCCAGCCGTAGCCCGCGAGTGCAGTTCAGTCACGCGATCAAGGTGCGGCCCTGAGATGGAGGTGTGGCGATATATTGCGAAGGCAATGGCGGCCTGCTGCCGGGTGAGCCCGAACCTGCCATTGAATGGATTGTTGATAGGGCTGATGTCTTCCCTGAGCTGCCGCAGCTCTTCCTCAAGGTATTCGATGCGGTCACGCAGTATTCTTGTCTCGCTTGGCATGCAGTTCATCTCTATACTCCTTCAGCGCCTGACGCGCGATCTCAATACAGCGATACTCATCCCACAGGGGCACGTTTACGATCTCCACAAAGGCGGCCTCCATTTTCTTGAGGCGCTCTTCCAGCGTAGAGATTACGCTTTCGTAACGATCACACAACGCAATAAGTTCATCATTTTCCATTAACGATCCCCTTCATTCTCTTGTCGCTGATGCCGCGCGCGTGCGTGTAGCTAGACGCGATCCTGATCTGGTCCTGTCTAAAGGTCACCAGCGCGCCGCTCTCAAGGGCGACAGTCCAATACTGGTCATGCTCCCCGGCCTGCACGAGGATGGCGTAGCCATCACCGAGCGGCGTCTTCATTGGGATCATTTCGGTGAGCTGCAAAATCATTATTATCTATCTTCATAGGGTGAGATGGGCGCTTGCGCGCCCACCCTTAGTTTGCAGCCGTCTTCATCTGGTCCTTCATGGGTCCGAAGGTTGCCATGATGTTGGCGGCGACGTCGCGCTTGTACGCCTCAAGACCCTCAAGGGCCGTGTCGAGGTCTGGCGCGCCGCTGACAAGTAGAAACGAGATCAGGTTGGTGTTGAATGCGGCGACGCACATCAACTTGTCCTGAAACTCTTTTTCGCTGTCGCTGTCGCCCAGAAGCTTCAGGATGTCATTGGCGAGCGTGCGCAGGTCGTCGTGAGTTAATGCAGTCACAGTCATGCGTCACCCTGCTGTTCAGTCTTTTGAGGCGCGAGCTTCGCCGCCATGTCGCGGATCATTTGCTGCTCGATGTCGTCGGCGTGATTGGTCGCATCGCTGGCGAACTGGCCAGCAAATGCGGTGTAGTTCATGCCGTCGACGTAGTTGTCCATCTTCCCCGGCGAGTGCTTCATGCGTGCCATCTTGAGGCAGTTCATGAACATCGCAGCCTGCCACGGCGTGATGCTATTGCCAGTCGTCAGGTTGTAGATCATGCACGCGCGGTCGAACAGGTCTTCGAAGCCGCCGTAGACGGGCGCGCGGTCATTGTATTCGTGAGCAGCCTTCATGAGCAGATCATTATATTTCATATCTATTCTCCATTAGTCATGATCGCGGACACCGCGATGCTGGTGCGTGACATTGCCCATCATTTTAACTTTGCCAACGTAACGATGATTGATGGCAGTTTGCCCGACGTGATAGTAGGCGTCAGCGCCACGCGGCGCGTCAGTGTCACGATAGAACTCGTCAACCACCAAGAAGTCAGTTGTCTCAAGCGCGCGACAAAACTCATTCAAGCTTTGTGCGGGATGTTCGCAAATGATCTGATGGATCAACGGACCAGAACGGGCAGGCATGTTCATTGTGATGAGGAATTTCACGTCGATCTCCAAATGAGTGAGGGAGCGACCCGAAGGCCGCCCCCGATTTGATTAGCCGAAGTCCTCGTCGTCGGCCATCGCAGGCGCAGGAGCACGAGCAGCCGGGGCTGCGGCGCGCGTCGAGCCTGTTGCAGGCGGAGCGGAGCGAGGTGCAGGTGCAGGTGCAGGCGCTGCGTCAGAGCTGCCACGCGAAGGCGCGTCAGCAAGATCCGCAGGGCGCTTCACCCAAGAAGCAATCTTGAAGACAGGCTGATAGTTTGTGGACTTCTTAGCGCCGGAGCCGCTTTCGAGGGCCACAGTGTCTTCAAGCACGACGACAGGCAGCTTGCCGGGGTTGGCCTTCACGCCCGCAAGATATTCATCGTGCAGAGCATCAATGCCGCGCATCATAGCGGCAGCCGTGCCAGCAAGTTCCCGGCAGTCGCCGCCGCACTCGCCGCTCAACTTGATTACCATCCGGATGCCGCCCTTGTGGTTGTCCGACGGCTTTGCAGGACGAGCCTGACCGAAGGGAACCATCTGGAAGTCGGGAGCAGAACCTGCGTTAAAGCAAATCCAACCGATTTCCATGTTCTCAAAATCAAACACAGCCTTGAAGTTGCGTGTGATGTCGGTGGGGATGGACGTGCCGTCTTCACGATCAACGCGGAAGAAACGACCCGCACGGGCGTCATACTTCACGATGGGCAGGAAGTTACCGCCGCCCGAACCACCATATTCAAAACCGAGTGCCATTTTACTACTCCATGTTGTGACTGTCTGGCCAGTCACTCGCCTTCGCCCACATGGGCTGAACTCTTACAGGCCCCACACGTCGTAAGCAGCCTTACGCGCGAGAGGGTCTGCAAAATAAAAACTGTCCACTTCAGGGACGACATACGACGCGAGAACTTTCGGGTCGTCGCTGAGAGACAGAAAGCGTTGGATGGTCAACGCTATTTTTTCCAAGGCCTGAAGATGCTCGCGAGGGTTCTCAAGAACGTACGTCGCAGACTTCTTCGGCGTGACGTAGGTGATACGCGCATCGAGATTGTCGCCCCGCGCAGCGCGATAGAGTGCAACCTGCCGTGCGTGGCTGGTGGATATTTTGGACGGAAGCGCGTGCGTAGTCTTAAGATCAGTGAGGACGCCATGATTTTCCCACTCCAAATCATAGAACCCAATCATCGGCACGAGCAGGCCCTCGAAGTGGTGCTCAATCTTTCCCTGCGTCGACGAGGGCTTGCCGTAGTCGCGCAACTCTTTGATGCCCGTCAGCACCATGTCTTTGATCGCGGCCTCTTCCTTCTCGCGACGCGGGTCGCCTGAAAGCGCAGTCAGTGACGAAAACTCTTTCTCTGCGACTTGCACTGCGTCGCTCGCAGACGTTCCGTTAAGGAACGCAACAATGCCGCTCTCAACGGCGGTGCCGCGATGAGCCGCAGCGCCCACAGGCGAGCGAACCTTCATCAACTTCTGAAGGACAAACATCGCCGGACTGGCGGCGAAGAGATTGCATGTAGATGGAGACAAGTGCTCGATCTGGTGAATTTCAAAAGGGTTCATAACGTACTCGATCTGATTGGTCGGCGACGATAGGCTGATTTGCTAAATGCGGTCAAGAGACAAAATGTCTGTTCCCCCGATTGACTTTCAAGACAAAATGTCTAAGCCTCGGCGCTTCACTGAGGGGAACTCCAATGATGGCCATCATCGAAATCTTATTCGCCCTGCTGATTGTGTCCGTGCTTGTGGCGCTGGTGCTGTTCTTCTGGATGTGGGCGTGGGATTTGTGGAAGCGCCTGCGTAAGGGCGACACGAGGACAAACTTGTAATGACCAACAAGAAGCAGATCGACTGGGAGTTGGTGGAGCGTGCGGCGCTGGAACTCGGCGTCACTCGCTTTGCTGTGGATAAGTGGCGCGCGCGTCAGACGATCCCCCACAAGTGGCGGCCCCACCTCGTGATCAAGACGGGCGGCGTGATCTCTTGGAAGCACTTTGAACAGCTCGACAAAGCGGCGAGGAAAGCAGCGTGATCTATCTTGGCATCGACCCCGGTTTGTCCGGCGCAATGGCATTTTTCGACCCGGAGAAGGGGCACCTGTCAATTATTGACATGCCTACTGTCGAGGTCGAGCGCGGCGGCAAGAAGAAGCGCGAGCTGTCGCCCCAGATGATGGCCAGCATGATCCGCCTAGCCGAGGGTGACTTGACGGCGGTGGTCGAGCGGGTCGGGGCAATGCCCGGTCAGGGCGTGTCGTCCGTCTTCTCCTTTGGTCGCAGCCTCGGCATGGTCGAGGGGGTGCTCGCTGGCCTCAACATCCGAACCACGCTGATCCCGCCGCAGGTCTGGCAGAAGGCCGCAGGCGTGCGTGGCGGCAAGGAGGCCTCGCGCCAGCGGGCGGCGGAGCTGTTCCCGGCATATGCCAATCTGTTTGCCCGCAAGAAGGACGATGGCCGCGCAGATGCCGCATGCATGGCGTGGTATGCAGCGACTAAGTAACTAACCTAATGGAGATCAAAATGGATATGCCTCGCCTGCCCCTGTTTAAAATTTCGTCCGACGTCTTTGCAGCAGTCGCGTGGGACGACGTCCAAAAGACCGCAGCAGATATGGATGAGCTTGGAATATTAAAGCCGCCATTTGAACGCTTTTGCATTCAGGCAAAAGTGCATTTCATTGAATTGCTGGCAGAGGCTGAGTTTGGACAAAAACTGCCAAGCTACTTGGCTGACAAAAACGAGCTATTTCGCAAGGGCGAGTTTCTGTTCCACTACCAATACGAAGAAGAGCATGCCTACGTCGCGCCTTATATATCCGCTGATGGACGCAATTTCATTGGGTTTAATGGCAAGCATCCTCAGCAGGAGATGCTCGATAAGCAATTCACATGGATGGCTCAATTAACCGCTAGATTGCTGGTTGTTTTGCTCGCCACAAAAAACATCGAGAAAGATGTTCAAACCTGCAACAAGCCAAATTCGCGCAATCGTCGCGAAAAAATGTTGTCACAATATTCATCTGTCACAACGATCAGGATTGGCAAGATCACCGAGACGGCCAGATCAAAAGGGTCGTCGGGTGGAACAGTTCGCCCGCATTTGCGTCGCGGTCACATTCGTCACCAGCCCTACGGCAAAGGCAATTCTGAAATCAAAAAGATTTTCATACAGCCCGTCTTCATCAATGCAGATCAAGGCTGGATTGATGAGAATAGAGAATATCGCGTCAGCGCGTGATAGGGGCGAATAGATGTCAACGACAGATGGCAATGATGGAACTGTAAAAATGATGACTGCGTTCGACCCGGAATTTTCGGACCCGTCCGAGTGGGCGCACATGTATCGAGCGGCAGGCCTTCAGGTCGTGCCCGCCATGTCGCACCGCGAGAACAAGCAGCAATGGAAGCGCCCGGCGCTGCCGAAGTGGCGCGCGCTTGAAAATGAACTCGTCCCCGACTTGACCTTCGAGCGTTGGTACGGCGAGGGCGGCGAGCATATCCGCCGCAACAACATGGGCCTGATCTGTGGCTCGTGCTCCGGCGGCGTGTTCGTGATCGACCTCGACCTGCACAAGGACGAGCGCGCTCAGGCGTGGTGGATGGAGCAGCAGGACCGTCAGACGCAGGCGGGCCAGCTGGAGACGGTCGAGCAGGTGACGGGCGGCGGGGGCATTCAGCTGTTCTTCCGCGCGCCTGCTGGCTGGACCCCGCCCACCTGCAAGACAAAGATTGGCGTCGACATTCGTGGCCAAGGCGGCTTCGCCATGATGCCGCCATCCCATCACATCAGCGGCCAATCGTATCGCTGGAAGGAGGGCCACGAGCCGTGGGAGATTGAGATTGCTGACGCGCCGCCGTGGCTTTGCGAGGCCGTGACGGACCTCGCCCGCGAGCACGGCGGAAGTTCGGTCGTAAACCCGGTAACAGGCGAGCGCGAAGTTACTTCGTCACCCGGTCAGGCGGTCGATGCCTTCGGCAACATCGTCGACGGCCGCGAGGACTACATGACGCGCCTGATCTGGGCCGCCGTCCTCGACCTGTACCGCGACGCGCCCATCCCGCCCGGACAGATGGAGAGTGAGGCGGCCTTGCAGGCGGCCTTCACGAACTACGAGCGCCACGTCAAAAGTCGCATCGTCGAGCCCGGTACGCTTAATGCGGTGCTGTTGGAGCGCGAGGGCCGGGGGCTCTCGATGTTTAAGCACAAGTGGGCCAACGCGATGGCGCAGTGGGACGGCAAGGTGTCGGCGGCTGCCAAGGTTGAGAAGCCCTCCCGCCCTTTTGAGGTCGAGCCTCCGCAGGAAGTGAAGGGCTATGACTTCGACCCTGAGACTGGCGAACTGACACCGAAGCCTGTCGAGACGCCTGCCGACGTCATGGAGGTGCTCGACGTTAAGGGGATCAAGTCTTTGCCCAACCCGAACTATTTGATCGACAAGCTCATGATCGAGACGGCGCTCGGTTTCGTCTTCGGCGCGCCCGGCTGTGGCAAGTCATTCATCACCATCAGCATGGCGCTCTCCATCGCATCCGGCCGTGGCCAGTGGTTTGAGCGTGACATCAAGAAGCACGGCCCCGTGATTTATATCTCCTCCGAAGGCGTCGGCGACATGAAGTATCGCATCGCCGCGTGGGAGAGGGAGACGGGGATTAACGCGGACGATGTGCCCTTCTACCTGATCCGCCAGACCATCAACTTCATGGCGGCGACTGACGTCGAGCGCCTCATTAAGACGGTCGCCCACGTCGCCCAGATCGCGGGCGCGCCCCCGGTGGCGGTCTTTGTCGATACGGTGTCGCGCGTACTGCCCGGCGCAGACGAGAACTTGCAGAAGGACATGACGCTGTTCATCGCCGCCTGCGACGCGGTGCGAACGACGTTCGGGGCGACCGTGGTCGGCGTCCACCACACGTCGCGCGCTGGCAACCTGCGCGGCTCGACGGTCTTCGACGGCGCTGGCGACTTCCTGCTGGGCGTGGAGCGCGAGGAAGGCGAGCGGGTGGGCTACCTGCACGCCAAGAAGATCAAGAGCGCCGAGGACGGCTGGCAGCAGCCCTTCGAGCTGCGCAAGGTCACGCTCAACGACATCACGGGCGACGGCAGCCTGTATGCGAGCGAGTGCGACCCGCCGACCAATGACCCGAATGTCTGGCCGCCCAAGGACACCTGCCGCAAGATCCTCGACGCGATCCGTCGCGCGTGGGACGACGGCAAGCCGTGGTCGAGCTACTCCCAGACCCGCAAGCAGGGCCGTTATGCTCCGGCCCTGATTAAGCAGCAATTCGACGTGATCGAGAAGGTCGCGGAGAACATGATCGACACTTGGCTAAACAATGAGGTGCTGACTTACGAGATGGCTGACAAATCAACGAAGATGCAGGGCCTGCGCGTCGTGGGCCGGATTGATTGAGGAGACTGAAATGAGTGAGATGTTCGGAACTATGATCGAGAAGAGCCGCGAGGAGATCATCGCGGAATATGAGCAGTGCGTCCGCGAGGCATTGCGCCTGCGCGCCCACCTCAAGGACATCATCCTGTGCATCGACTGGATGGGCGGCAAGATGCGCGACCGCCTCGACAACGCGGCTGACATCGCTCAGGACGCCCTCTACGACCCCGACCGCTGGATGCGCCTCGACGAGATCGAGGACGCCCTCTACGAGGCAGCCTTCTTGGCTGAGAGGGAAGAGCGGATTGACATGCGCCTCAAGCGCAAGGGTGAAGCATGAACCGCCGCTCATTCCTCACTGGCGTGGGGTCGCTCTTCGCGTCCCCGGCCATCGTCAACGCGGGCAACCTGATGCCAATCAAGGTCATCCCGTTTGAGCCTTATATGCTCGTCCGGGGCGTCAGCATCTTCACTGGCCAGCCGGAGGAGATCAGGGTCATGGAGACGATCAACTCTCCGACCGCTTTCCTAAGCGACGACTTCACTCGCCGCTTTGGCAAGGCAGTTAATGGGATGCTTTTAAGCGGCCTCCAGACGGCCGCCATCGAGAACCGCGAGGACGAGAAGGCCCTGCGCATGTTCTCGCATAGCGACCCTGTCACCTTCCAACCCATCCGCAAGCAGTCAGTGCCGTGGGAGGGGTTGGATTGGAACGGCTACCCGGTGCGCTCATGAAACCCCGCAAGGGCGTCTCCAAGCGCCGCTGGAAGGCGCGGGCAAGGGCCGGGCGCTGGCTGCCGACGGCCGTGGTCTTTGCCATCGACAAAGACCCGGACCCGCTCACTGAGCGTTGGCTCCCGCACCCATACGAGCCAGACTTCTGGCGTCTGATTAGCAGTTGGAAGCGCGTAAAAGTCACCCACGGAGGTCACCAAAAACTTGCGGAGGTTGCGGAGGTTGGTCTGTAAGTCATTGAAATCATTGAACGGAACTACATGCGGAAGTCTGCGGAAGTTCCGTTCAACCCCCTGAAAAACCGGGCGGAGGTGACCGGAACCATCACCCCCATACTTCGTATGGGTTGGCGGACTTCCGCCGCCGCCCCGAAGTCAGCGAGTCGGAGCACGAACATGGCAAAATCGAAATCGAATGAACCGAAGGCGCAAAAGTATTCGTTTGGCATCCCGGTGAGCGACCGCTCGATCCCGGACTGGCACAAGACCCCCGGCACCTATATCGCCGGGGCGGAGGTGCGTGACGACGTCGACCTGATCGCGAGCGAGATGGAGGCGAAGTGGGGCGCAGACCGTTTGCGCCTGCTGGTCGGTGCGGAGCTGCGCGAGAAGTTCGACCGCCAGCGGTACAAGTTCAATCAGGCGATCTGGCACGGCACGCTGGAGGAGGTCCGGCAGGAGGGCGGCCGGATGGTCAAGGCGTGGCAAGTGCTGGACCGGGCTGCGGTGGAGGCTGGCAGGGCGCAGGCCGCGCCGGAGGTCTGGGAGGTTCCCCTGCGGGACGGCAGGGTGGCGGCCATTGTGCGCGACTGGCGCGACGTGCCCAAGGCGAAGGAGCAGCAGGCTGGCAGGCATGTGCTCGTCTACACGCTCGACGAGATTGCGAACCTGATCGAGAACCTGCCGCAGCTGGCAGTCGTGAAGGAGGCCTTTCCGGGCGCTCAGGTCACCCGCGTCGGACCTCCGTCTCGCGACCCGCTGCTGGCCATCCCCGACAGCCATGCGCCGATTGACGACGTCATTCCATTTTAGGATGGCCGCCGGAGCCAATAGGAAGCCCGCTGACGGCAAAGAAAAGGGGCCGGGGTGTACCGCTACCCCCGACCCCTCGATGCCTGTCAGCGGCTCCCCTAATCGCTTCTAGGCACTACTGAGGATTTCCGACACCTCGTCGGCCACCCAATCCATGTCGAGCTTGCCCTCGGCCATTGCCTTCACGAGCAGGTAGGCGGACTGGGGGATGGGGTTCTTCCCCGTCATCCAGTATTGGACCGCCCGGATAGTATTTCCGGTAATAAGGGCCACGTCAGAATTTGTCATGCCGAGCGTCTTGACGAGCTGGGCGAAGGCGTCGGGGGTCATCAGTGGTACATCTCCAGCAGTGCGCTGCGCGCGGCGTTCAGGGAGTAGCAGTGGCGGATCTCGCCATGCACCGAGAGGGCGCGCCACAGCGTGACGCGGCGGCCAGTGTGCTCGGCCTTCCTGATCCAGCCCGCCTCCCGGCCGAAGTAGGTCAGGAGGTAGGTGCCGTCAGGCAGTTGGGTGAGGGCGATGGGGCTCTCCATGTCAGGCCGCCTTCGCCTTCTTGGCCTTGATGCGCACCACCGGGTAGGCAGCGCCCTCGACCTTGCAGGAGTTGATCTGCGCCTGCGTCAGGCCCAGAGCCAGCAGCGCCTTCTCGTCGATGGACTTGCGGGCCTGCACGGCGACGTCGAGGTCGGCCGTCTCGCCTTCGAGGAAGCCGTAGCCGCCCACGATGTCGATCACGTCGGCCTTGGCGGCCTTGAGGACTGCCTCGGCCGCGTCGAGCTGGGCCTTGGCTGCGAGGTAGACTTCAACGGCTGCGATGGTGTTGGACATTTCGATCTCCATAAGGTTGCCGCAAATCAGCGGTGAACTTTCTTCGCACGAATTATATTCAGGTGTCAATCCCCGTAGCAGCTCTCCTCGGCGTGCCAGCGGATTTGATCCCAAATTTGCTTTTGCAGGTCGGGGATGACGACGGTCATGGGGAAGTCTTCGCCATCCTCGTCGGTAACGCGGATCTTCCAGCCGACCACGTCGATGACGCCGTCGCGGTCGAAGTGAACGTCGCAGGTGCCGTCGCAGAAGGCCACGCCGCGCTCGGTGGGGATTTGAATTTCGCAGAAGGTGTAAGTGTGCCAGTTGCTCATTTCGATCTCCATAGGGTCAGGTCACCAGCGACCATGCAAAACTTGTAGACGAATAAAATTCGTCTGTCAATTCGCTCACAAGATGTCGTCATCAATTTTGTCGAGGGCGTTTTTATTCATAAACTTTCTGACGTACTTCAAGCTGTTTTGTTTTTGCAGGCAGCCGCAGGATTTGATCCTGCCGTCTCTGAGTTTGCGCCCATTAACCTCTTTGCGCTTGCCGCAAATGCACTGACATATCCACAAGCGGCCGCCCGGCTTTACGGTGTCAGACTGACGGAGAACCGTCAGCCTGCCGTATGTGTTGCCAGTCTCGTCTACGGGGATGGTCGAGCGCATCAGAAAATCTCCTTCCGACCGATTGCCAGCGAGAACTGTACCGCAGCGCCGAGGTTCACTGACTGGCCGATCTTGAGCGGGCCGTCGAAGATGCAGCCGAACTGGCGGCCGCGCTCGTAGGCCCACTGGTCGTTGGTGTCGCGGAAGGCGTCGTAGTCGAGCGCCACGCCCTTGCGGGCCTCGTTGAAGCCGCGCACGAAGGCGGCCGAGCGCATGATGCCCTTGATGCCAGTGCTGCGGGTCTGGACTTGGCGGTGGGTGTAGGTGGTTGCCTTGCGTGCCATTTCGATCTCCATAAAATCGGTCATCAGCGACCATGACCAAACTTGTAGGCGAACTTTATTCGTTTGTCAAATGGGGTAAGCGTCAGGAAAATATTTTTTGTGGTGAATTTTCCCTGCGTCAGTCTGCTTGGCGATTTCCCATGCATGTGACCACGCCTTGGCGAGGCTGGTGAACGCGCGCTTCTCATATGAGCCGCAAGCATGAACGGTCCACTTTGCGCCCTTGCAGGGGTGCGTGATGACCGCTGTCAGGATGTGCGCTGCGCCCGGCAGGATGGGGTCGACGTAGACCCCGACTTCGCACCAGCCGCCCTCGCGGCGATCCGTGCGCTTGGTGACGTAGTGAACTTTGGTTTCGAGAATGGTCATGTCGATCTCCATAGGGGTGGGATAGGTGGGGGATGGGAGGGGGGTGAGAGGGGGCCGAAGCCCCCGCCCATCAGAAGCTGGGGTCGCGATACTTCTCGCGGCGGCCCAGCACCAGCCCGGAGCCCTTGCACTTGATCCAGCGCCCGGTGGCGTTGTTCAGGTACACCTGCACCCACGAGCCGTTTTTCTCGCGCTTGAAGTGATAGGTCGGGCCAGTGTCGCTGCGCTCGAACTCATAGTCCTGCTTGTAGAAGTCGATGCACTTCGCCTTGTCGCCGCGCAGCTCGACCACTTGGCTCTTTGCGTACCAGTGGACGACGGTGGCGGGGTCGCGGTCTGACCAGTGCAGGACCGTGGCCGGGTCGCCAGCAACGGGGTCAGGGCCAGCCGTCATGCGCGACATCACATGATTGATGAGGGAGCCAGTTTCGGTGCCAAGCTTGAGCATATCAATCTCCATAAGGTGCGGTCATCAGCGACCGTGGAAAAACAGTACAACGAATAAAGTTCGCCTGTCAACTGCCCCACCCCCGGTGGTAGAATAAATTATCCACAGGGCCGGGGAAGGAGCCGCCATGTCCATTTCGCACTTCGAATTGAGCCTCGGCCTCGTGACCTATCTCAAGACCCTCACGCCACGGGAGCAATGGAAACTGTGCCGCATGATCCTGTTGAAACTCGACACCCGCCACATGACGCGCCACTGACGCAACTTGACGATGTCTCGAAATTGAGAGACAAAGTAGCGGCGGCCCTTTGCGCATATCAATTCGATGGAGCGCCGCTCGACGCCTGCAAGACCCTTTGCTGCTTCTGCTTGGGTCAGGCCGACGCCGTCTTAGATGTCATTCATGAGGGGAAATCATGAGCACCAATAACCAACTGCAAAGCATAGTCCAACGCATTGAGCGCCTCGAAGACGAGAAGTCTCAAATCGCCGAGGACATCAAGGACATCTTCAAGGAAGCCAAGGGCAACGGCTTCGACCCGAAGATCATCAAGAAGGTCATCAGCCTCCGCAAAATGGATGCAGCCAAACGCTTGGAAGAGCAGGCGCTACTTGCCACTTACATGGATGCACTCGGAATGCTCGCCGACACGCCGCTTGGTCAGGCCGCCATCAAGCGCGCAACCGCAAAGACTGATGAAGAGGACTTCGCATGAAACGCGGTTTCGATCTCGACAACGTGGCCGCCCGGCTGACCTTCGAGCAAAAGATCAGCGCCGCGTGGGCGTATCACGTCAAGGGCGTCGACCAGCACACGCTGGCGGCACTTTACAGCGTCAATCAAGGTCGCATCGCAGAAGCATGCAAGGCCGTGAAAGATGCGCTTTCCGTTGCGCCCAAGCGCATCGAAACTGAAGACGAAGAGTTCTGATGCCTCGCAACAGCAAGTCAAAAGAAGTCGCGCCGACCGAGCAATCCCGCCCGGTCGGTCGTCCGTCGAAATACACTCCCGAACTTGCTGATCGCATTTGCGAGGAGCTAATCAATGGACGCGATCTGCTCGACATCTGCGGCGATGCAAACATGCCGGGTCGTGCGACTGTCTATCGGTGGTTGAACGAGCACCCCGATTTTGAGGCACAATATGCGCGTGCGCGCGAGGGGCTCGCCGACCTTGAGATGGCGAACCTCAAGAAGATGGCGAATGAATGCACCGAGGCGAACGTCAATTCGACGCGCGTGAAGTTGAACCATTACCAGTGGCGCGTGATGAAGATTGCGCCGCGACTGTATGGCGACCGCACGCGCACCGAAGTGACGGGCGAGAACGGCGGCCCAATCCAAGTGAAGGCCGTAACGATTGACGCGCGCTCGCTCGACCCTGACGCGCGCGAGGCGTTTAAGCAGGCGCTGTTCGCAGCGAGAAAGACGATAGATCACAAACCTGATGGAGATTGATATGAGAGATGATCTTGTGAAGCGGCTGCG
>Ga0181352_1000720_pt1 | contig 13704 bp, 16 predicted proteins | sample Fa13VDMLBSN_FD_130103 | JGI IMG/M metagenome (GOLD analysis project Ga0181352, IMG submission 130103) | Freshwater viral communities from Lake Michigan, USA - Fa13.VD.MLB.S.N | ecosystem: Environmental > Aquatic > Freshwater > Lake | place: USA: Michigan | collected 2013-09-23 | reverse complement strand
TGAGCAACAGGCCAAATACCAACGAGTCTGGCAATCCAGCCACTCCTCGTGACACGGAATTGGTCAAGGCCAAGGGTCGTGCCATGATGAAGATGTGGGGCGACAACTCCATTGGTCGTGCTCGCTCCCGTCTCGCTCGTGGCGAACAACTGCTTCCGCACCAGTCCTCGGCGTGGTCCAAGCACAAAAACTCCTCCCGAGGCCGAGGCTACTAATTTTTAACCCCCACATACTACTATGCCTAAAGCACCACGTATCGTTTACCGCACCCGTACTAAGACTGTCACTAAGTACCGAAACAAGTTGTCTGACCGAACCATTGGTGGTCGAGTCGGCAACGTTACCGCCAAGGGTATCGACAAGACCATCAAAGGCGTGAAGAACGCCGCCAAGTCCGTTGGCCAGACCTATCGTGAAACTGGTTCCGACATTGCCGCTGGTGCCCGTGCCGCTGGCTCTGCCATCAAGGACACCGCCATGAAGGCCCATAAGGGCATGTCCAAGAACAAGAACTCTGGTTACAAGCAACTCGGTGCTGGCACCCTCGGTGCCATTGGTGCTGTCGGCGGTTATGCCGCTAGTTCCGCTTGGTCCGAACACAAGCGTAAGCAGAGGGGCTACTAAGCACCTTGGCAGAGGGCGATAAAGTCGTACCCTCTGGGGGGAACCAGCAGTTAGACCCAACGAGGGACAACAAGTGGCCCAGTGCACTCAACTCCAAGTTGGGTGTCACTGGGAACTCCTTGACCGACCAGAAGTATCGGTCAGGGAGTCTGCATTCTGCGAATTTTGTCAGAAACCAGAACGGATTACTGGTATCCGTAAACGATGTTGGGAGGGATGTGGCCAGACAGGCCGACATGCGACGCAACAGAAAGGGCTCTTCCGCTTGGACACTATCGGAAGCGGACATTCTTAGCAGGGGTCAAAAAGAACGAGATTTGAGGCCCTATAAGGCCGAAAAATCTGCGGCTTCGCCTGACGGCGAAGAAGAAGGCGAAGATAAGCCTCAGGCGGTTCAGCAAATTTACAATAAGCCTAGGCCGATTTCTGGACCTAGGGTATCACAGGCATTTAACGGCACATTTGGAACCATGAACTTCAAAAGTAGCGTAATGAAGATGGCTTGCGATGGTAAGGTTGGCCAGTTCCCGCTTCAGACGCTATTACCTCAATGTGCTGGACCATTCCTACCTCACGTCTTCAGCACTCAAGGTGGTGCAATGCAACCATCAGCACCCGAAGCCATGAGCAAGGGCTTGGTGGTTAACCAACTCGGATGACATGGCTTTTGACAAAGTAACAGTGGGTGGGGTCGAACTGACCAAGCACCCAGTCATGACGCTCCCGACGGAGGAGCAGGTGATTGAACTTGCCAAAGAACTTGGGCCAGAAGCCACCGCAGAGATTCTTCGTCGTCGTGAGGAGAAAATCCAAGCGGAGCAGAATGACCCTTACAGGCACGGATACGAGCCAGATTGCTGGTCCGATGCCGATGAGATTTTGATGGGCGGAACGGAATTGCTAATCATGGGTGGAAATCGTGCTGGCAAGACCGAGTACGCCGCAAAGCGTGTGATGCAACTCCTATGCTCTCGGCCTGAGTGCCGAATCTGGTGCCTTCACACCACCAGCCAAACATCAATCCAGATGCAACAGGCGGTCATCTGGAAGTACATGCCGCCAGAGTTCAAGAACGCCAAAAAGACGAAAGTGACCAACATCCAGTATTCCCAGAAAAACGGGTTTACTGACGCTACGTTCGTTCTGCCAAACAGGAGCCAGTGCTTCTTCATGAACTACGGGCAGGAAAAGAAGGTCATCGAAGGTGGCGAACCTGACCTGATTTGGTGCGACGAGTTGGTTCCGTCAGATTGGGTCGAAACGCTCCGCTACCGACTGGCTACCCGTAGCGGTAAGATGATAATCACCTTTACGCCAATCACTGGATTCACCCCAGTCGTCAAAGATTACGTCGCAGGGTGCCGAATCAAGAAAACCTTACCCGCTACCCTGCTCGCCGACACCCAGAACATCCCTAGCATCCCCAAGGGTCACATGCCTTACACGGCAAAGTGCTCAAAAGGTGCGGCTGGGGTCATCTGGTTCCACTCGGAGTTGAACAAGTACTCCCCGTTTGAGCAAATCAAGTTAGCCCTGCGTGGTCGTGGCCCCTATGAAGTCAAAATCCGTGCCTATGGCTGGGCTGAGTCCCTGTCTGGCTCCCAGTTCCCCAGATTCGGGGAGCCGAACATCATTCCGAAGGAGCAAATCCCAGAGCATGGTACGAACTACATGGCTGTTGACCCTGCTGGTGCCAGAAATTGGTTCATGCTTTGGATGCGTGTGGACGAACATGGAAACAAGTTCGTGTATCGTGAATGGCCTGACATTAGCATGGGCGAATGGGCGATGGCTGGCGAAAAGCCTGATGGCAAGTCTGGCCCAGCCCAACGTCAGGGTGCTGGTATGGGCCTTGACGAGATAAAGAGCCTGATTCTCGACCTTGAGAACGGCGAGGAGTTGGCCGACAGGTACATTGACCCTCGTGCTGGCGGTACGACTGTCATCCAGAAGGAAGGCGGTACTACGCTCATTCAACTGCTGGATGAAGGCGATAACCCGATGTATTTCAGCCCTGCGGCTGGCCTTAGGCTCGAAGAAGGGGTGTCCATTCTCAACGATTGGTTTGCCTACGACCCCAATCAGCCAATCAGCGGTATCAACCAGCCTAAACTCTACATCTCCGAGGATTGCCACAACCTGATTTGGTGCCTGAGAGAGTGGACTGGGCTGGATAACGAAAAGGGTGCCTCCAAAGACCCAATCGACGCACTTCGATACCTTGCAGTCATGGACCCGATGTATGGTGGTTCGGACTCTTACACCGCTATCGGCGGTGGCTCCTACTAATTTATGGAAATCCCCAAAGAAACTCCCCCGCTTCTTCGACTAGCGGACGCCACCAGAGTGTTTAACTTGTCCAAGTCCACGCTCATTCGCCTTCGCAACGGCGGCAAGGTTAAGACTTTCAAGACTATCGGAGGGCAACACATGTTCTACCGAGACAGTCTCCTAGAATTCATCAAATCCAATTCCAATGAAATTCAACAGCCCAAACCCACACTCTGACAAACTCGCTTTCCACAGCGATAAGCCAGACATTCAGTTGCTCTTGTCCGAGTACGAACGCTCGGCTTACTTCGGCACGATGGTGTCGAAGATGAACTACGCCGACGACATTCGCCTTGCTCGCTGGGTCGGCCAGACCGAAGACGGCAAGAAGCACTCTTGGGCTCGCCCTGATGGCGACCCAGCCTTCCCGTTCGAAGGTGCGTCAGATGTTCGTGTTCGTCTTGTTGACCGACTCATCAACGACCAAAAGGCCACCCTCCTCACGGCCTTCAAGGGTTGCACCCTTAAGGTTGGTGGCACCGAAATCAACGATACCATGGCGGCGGCGTCGGCTACCAACCTGATGCGTTGGCTGGTTGAGACCAAAATCAAGAACGAGTTGCATCGTGAGGCCGAACTAGCCGCTGACTACGCCCTTACCTACGGCTGGTCGGTTGTTCAGGTGACTTGGGAACAGCAAATGTCCGTCCGCATCCAGTCCATGGACATGACCGAACTCCAGCAGATGGCTATGCAGGAACAACAGGAGGGAGAACAAGAGGGTATCTATGCAAAGATGGTCAATTCTATCCTAGACCCAGCCAAGGAGGAGTACGCCGTGGCTTTGGTGGGCGACCATCTTCCACAGATGAAGGCCAAGGACATTAAGAAATTCGTCAAACAGATGCGTGAGACTGGCAAGGGAGACATTCCTGAGACCTACATGTCCAAGAATCTTCCGTGCATCGAAGCACTTAAGCCATTTGACGAGGTTTGCTTCCCTCCCGAGACCGCCGACCTACAAAAAGCCCGTGTCATTTTCCGTCGTCAGTACATGACGGAGGTAGAATTGCGTTCTACGGCCAAGATTGACGGCTGGGACCAAGAGTGGGTGGACAAGGTGGCCAACACGCTTGGCAACCACTACTACTTTAACGACCCAAACCTTATCCCGACCACCACGATGCTCAATTCGAACATCGAGCGTGGCAACAACCTCTGCGAAATTGTCTGGGCTTACTATCGCCAGTTGGACAAGGACGACGTTCCTGCCATCTACTACACTGTCTTCAGTCCTCGTGTCGGTGAGGGTCTGTATGCCAAGCAGGAATTGCTGAACTACGCCCACGGGGACTATCCTTTCATCGAATACCGCCGTGAGCGTCACCGCCGTGCAGTTGCCGAGTCCCGTGGTATCCCTGAAATCAACAAGACCGAGCAGGATGAGGTCAAAGCCCAGCACGACTCCATCCGTGACCGAACCGCCATGGAGACCTTGCCGCCCGTAAAGGTGGTCAAACGCATCGGTGCCCTAAATCGCATCGCTCCAGCACAGGTTCTGCCTGTTTCCAACAAGGACGACTACACTTGGCTTGAGCCTCCATCTGGCCGAGTCGAGTACGCCTTCCAAGTTATCGCTCAAATCGAGCAGAATCTTGGCAACTACTACGGCTATCAGGTCGGAGAATCCATTGACCCAACGAAGATTCAGATGATTAAGCAGTTGATGGTCGATAACTGGCTTGGTTTCTGGACCCGTGTGTTCAGTCAGATGTTCTCCTTGTGCCTTCAGTACATGCCAGAGGAGCAGATTGTCCGAATCACTGGCTCTCCGCTTAAGCAGGGCATGTCTGACATTCACAGCCAGTTTGACTTCAATGTTCGATTCGACGTCCGTGACACGGACCCCGAGTTTGTTCAGAAGAAACTGGAGGCTATCATCAAGACAGTTGTTCCGTTGGACAGCAGTGGCATCATCGACAGGAATAAGTTGGTTAAACTTGTCATCGAGTCCATCAGCCCAGATGCCGCCCGAGAACTGGTCATCGACCAAGCGACTGCCTCCCAGAAACTGTACAAGGATGTGGTCAGCGACATTGGCTTGATGATGTTGGGCAACGAAGCCCAGTACGTCGAGAACGACCCTGCCGCTTCTACGAAGATGCAGTTCGTCCAAGACATTATCCAGAAGAACCCCAAGGCTCAACAGGCACTTCAGGGCGACCAAATCTTCCAAATCCTGTTCCAGAACTACACCAAGCAGTTGCAGTTCTCCATCGACCAAGAAAAGAACAAGCAGATTGGCCGAATTGGCGTATCGCCAGCCTCCGAGAAGATTCAGGAGGAGTTTGGTCAAATGCAACAAGAAGGAGCCCCAGAACAAGCCATGCCAGAGGAACAGCCTCAGGCTGGAGGCATCCCTAACACGCTTCTATGAGCACCGACGCAAAGAACTCCGCAGTAAAAGCCTTCATGTTCAGGACTCCTGAATCGGAGGAACTGTACAAGGCCGTCCTTATGACCTGTGACCTAGCCCTTCAAATCGAGATGGGCAAGGTCATGGCTTCTACGACTACTGGAGAAGCCCGTACTCACTCGGCTGGACGCTTGGACGCCATCAATGACCTGCTTCTTGAGTTCCAGAAACTCAGGGAGGAGGCTCGTACGCACATGGTTTAAACGTAAAGCGGCTCAAACCACACCACACAGCCTACGCTACTTGCGTCGGTCAATAAAAAGCCCTCAATCGCCTACGCTTCTGGGAGCACTAAACCCTGACTATGGAAAACGACAACCAGCCACACGCTGAACTCGAACTTGGGACCGAGAATAATCCCCCCATGCAAACGCAAGAAGCGAAACCCGACGCTTCCCAAGATAACAATCTCGCTGATTTCTTCATGCGAGCCTTGTCTGACGGGCAGACTGAGGCGGTGGACGACAACACCGATACGAACCAGTCGGAAAATGCCGAGGAAGGCGAAGAATCGGAGGGTGACGAAGCCGAACAGGCCGATGAATCCTACGAGGAAACGCAAGCCGAAGCGACCACGACGGAGGAAAGCGATGAGGAGGAGGGTCAGGACTTTGAAGCCCCAAAGGGCGTCAAGAAGCGACTCGCCAAACTCACGGCCCTTCGCAGGGAAGCAGAGGAACGTGCAAAGAAACTCGAAGAAGAACTCGAGTCTGTCAAGCGTTCACAGGCCGCACCTAGGACCAACAATCCATTCTCAAAGTTGGACTCCGAAGATGCTCTTAAGGCCGAGTACGACAGGCAAAAGAAGATTCGTTTGTTCTGCGAACGTTACCCAGACGGATACTACGAAAGTGACAACCATCAGGAGCATGTCTCTAAGGAGGAAATCGCCAAGGCTAAGGTCGTGGCTCTCCAAGCCATAGAAGACTATCTCCCCCAGCAAGCGGAGTTTATCACGGCTAAGAAGCAGTTTTCTCAACGTGCCAAGAAGGAGTTTCCATGGCTCAGCGACCCCTCCGACCAGAGGGCCATCGTTGCCAAGAATCTCGTCAAGGCTCTCCCTGAGATTAAGCGTTTCCCAGACTACGAGATTTACGCCGCCCAGTTGGCTATGGGTATGTCCGCTTACAAGACGCAGAAGGAAAATGCTCGTCGTGGCGTACAGCCACAGCGAGTGCCAGTACAGCCTACGTCCTTGTCTTCGGCCCCTCGTCCCGCCCCTAAGCGTGATGAAGTCGAGGCTCGTGCCAGTTCCGAACGCTTCCAGCGAAGCGGGTCAATTTCTGACCTCGCAGACGTGTTTAAGTCCAAGTTCGTCTAACCCCTAATCACAAAACAGACATGGCTTCTCTATTCGAATCTCAATTCCAGAATCAGCGTCCGCTTCCTAACGGCCCGACCCGCAATGGCTTTGCCTCTGGTCGTATCGGTATCCGTGAAGAACTCTCGGACCTCATCGCCAACGTGGATGCTAAGGACACGCCCATCACCTCGATGGCTAAGCGTGGTTCTAAGCCTGGAAATACCACGTTCCGCTGGCAGGTTGACCGCAACCCAGACCCTTCGATTGAACTCGGCGTTCTTGATGGTGCTGACGTTGACCCGACCAGCCCCGCTAGCAACCCTGCGTTCAAGCAGTACACCCTCGGCTATCGTGAAGAAGTGGAAAACAACATCCACATGTTCCGCCGTGCCGTCCACGTGTCCAACCTGACGCAAGACCTCCTCAACATCGCTGGTGTTAAGGATGAACTCAGCCGCCAGTTGGCCAAGGCCACCATCGACATGAAGCGTTCGATGGAACTGACCTTCACCTCGGACGTTCTTCCTGCCCTCGACGATGGTGCCACCCCGTACCGCACCCGTTGCTTGACCGCTTGGATTAAGAACGACCTCCTTGGTGCCGCCACCAACACCCAGCAGAAGTATGGTGCTCAGGCCCAGTCTATCCGCCCTGTCGGCGAGAACTTCCGCACCCCGACCACCTCCATCCTCGGCACTGGCCAGACTGTTGACCAGTTGGGCGAGAACGATGTTCAGGACGTCATGACCTCGGTGTACGAGCAGACTGGTCAGTTCAAGAACCACGAAGCCGTCGTCGGTACCGCCCTGAAGCGTCAGTTCACCAACCTCGTCTACACCAAGACCGAGCCAGCCCTGACCTCCAAGTTGAGCGTTAATCGTGACGCTAACTCCGACGTCATCAAGGCTTCGGTGGACTACTTCGAGGGCGACTTCGGTAAGTTGGCTCTGGTTCCTTCCCAGTTCCTCCATGCTGGCGTCAACCCCTACACCATCGTTGACTGCGGTGCTGGTGCCTCTGGTGCCTCCTACACCACCACGGCTCGTTACGCTATCGTCGATGGCGTCTACGCCGCCGCTGACGTCACCTCCAATGGTGCTGGTCTGAATGGTGCTGGTAAGAACCTCGTCTGGCTCAAGGATGCGACGACCAACAAGTACGAGCGTGTCGCCTACGGCACCGCTAATGCTGTCGCCGCTCGCTTCGCCACCGAAGCCGAGGCCAAGACCTACGTCAACCTCCACGCCAACAACGCCAAGTGCAAGGGCTTCATCATCCCTTGGGACATGCTCGAAATCCGCTACGGCGGTAACGTCGCTCAGGTCCGAGAACTCACCGAAAACGGCGGCGGTCCTCGTCGCATGATGGAGGCTATGGCGGCTCTCGTCGTCCAGTCGCCTCTCACGTTCGGTATGTTCGACTACCGAGCCTCCACCGCTAACGGCGGTCTGCTGTCCTAAGCAGGGGAGGTCATGGCTGGCATTCAACCCATCCATGAATCCATCCCGTCCGACCTTCTAGTCCCCATGCTAGAGGAGTTTCGGACGGGGTGGGAACTCCGTAAGATTCAGTCCTACACCCAGAAGAAACTAATGGGTGAACTGAATCAACTTCACCATGGGCACGTTGAAGGGTTGGGTCAGTTGTCTTGCCGTATTCCTGTCGATTCCTACCACTATTGGGGCCAACGCCTCGGGTACAGTTGCTGGAAGGACAAGAAGTTCGTAGCCGAATTCCTCCGTGACAACCCTGAGTGCAAGGTAAACTCCAAAGCGGTTAACACCACAGTCCGTGTTAGCGGAAACAAGAAAATCTACGATGCCTACGGCGTCGAAATCAAGTAATGGCTTTCGCTGATTCGAACTACCACAAATTTAAGTCCGCCGTTCGCCTTGGGCCTATGTCCTTGTCCAATAATGGCGAAATTGGGATTGAGCCACGTCCAATGTTGGACGCTGGATTTTCTATGGGCTATGGCCCATTTTCAGCCGAAAGAAGCAAAATTGGAGGATACTCTAGGGACTCCGTTAACGCCAACATGGACCTTGGAAATAACTCATCGCTAAATCTCAATCTTTCTAAGGATAACTTCAAAAACAAAGGTATCCAAATCGGTTACAGAAAAGACTTCTAATGCGGACCACCTATTTCAGCGAAATCCTCTATTCCGCCCTTCAAATGTGCGGTTTGGACCGAAACCTCACTACCCTTGACCGCTTCGAAACAGTCCGAGACTTCGCCTCTAGGCGTCTTCAGACTGTTTGGGAGTCTCAGGACTGGCCAGACCTCAAGCGGTACAGCAAGTGTGCGACCACTTTGGTCGATGAACGCCGCAAAGTCACCCTTCCAGCAAATGTCGGGCAGGTCATTGCCGTCTGGAACAAAGACCCACTTGCCCACAATGCCATCGAGAAGGACTTTAACCTCTATGGTGACGACGTTTACCTCGCTAACGACGTCGATTTTGACGTTTGGGTAGAGCATCGCCCCGATGCACCACGACTTTTCGGTAAGCCATGGTCCTCTACTACCACCTATTCCACGGGTGCACAGGTCTACTACGATGTTGGTGCCGCTGACACGACTCAGACGGGTCTTGTACCTAAGGAGGGAACGCCCTCTATGGGCGATTTCTTCGTTTATGTTGGAACTACTCCTCAAACGGGCCAAATCCCTCCTATTAGCGTCTGGGAAAAAGTCTCTGTCCCAAGGCTTTTTACGTCGTATCTTATCCATGGTGTTCATGCCGACTACCAAAGGTCGCAAGGCCAAGTCGAAGCCGCCGAAGCCGCCGAGGCTGACGCACAAAAAGCCCTCGACCAAGCGTTAGACCAAGTTCTACGCCAGCAGGGCCAGACTCGCCGAATCAATTTCAGAAACTACTAACATGTCCTATCATTCTCTTAACCCAATCCAAGTACCTAGCGTTGAAGTGACCAACTTTGGCGTCGGTTCCAAGACCAAGGTGCTTGAAGCCGTCCGTAATCGCCGTCTGTTTGGCATCGCCAACACTGGTACCACTACTCTTGAGGTCTGGCTCCAGCCCGATGGTGCTGGCAATCCCATCAAACTTCGTGCCGCCTCCACCCTTTCCGCCGCTGATGGCGGTTCCCTTGAGTTCGCTGGCTACAACGGCGAAGTCTGGGTCAACGGAACTGGCTACGTCTACCACCACGCACAGTAATGCCTATCTACAACGGCGGTGGCGGCGTCGCTGGCATCACTGTTGAGTCGGACCCATCCGCACTCAAGATTGCCAGCAACCTAAGCGACATTCAGAACACTACGACTGCTAGGACTAACCTGAACGTCTACTCCAAGACTCAGGTTGACCAAGCGATTGCGGCTATTCCAGCGGGCCCCCAAGGCCCAACTGGCCCCCAAGGCCCAGCGGGTGAGGCTGGCCAAGCGGGAGCAGTCGGTAATACAGGCCCCCAAGGCCCAGCGGGCCCAGCGGGTGACGATGGAGACACGCTATTTGATTTCAAGGGCACTTTCATCCCAGATACAGTTAATTACCTCATTAACGATTCCGTAGTCTATCAAGGTTCGACTTACGTTTGTATTCAGAATACCTCTGGTCAATCTGTCACCGATACGGCGTATTGGCTGGTAGCGGCATCGAAGGGTGATACTGGTGCGGCTGGTACGAACGGAACCAATGGTATGACAACTGCTCAAGATGCCGTTGATTACATCGCCAGCAACCTTACCGACCAACAGATTCTGAAAATTAACAAGGGCATGGGCAACTCCATCATTGGTGCTGGCCCATTTGCCTCAGAATCCCCAAGCGATTACACGCTTTACGTACGTCAGAATCAGGGATGGGTTACGCTTCCAAACATTCCAATCACGTCTGCTTCTCAGCAGTCTAATTACAGCGGGGCTAGTAACAACCTGACCGACCACTATCCGTCCGAACTGGCCTTGGTAGTCAACGGGACCACGTACTACGTTCCAGCGAGGACTTAACCATGGCCTTCAGGCGTTTTGGTACATTCAGAACGCCCCATGGTTGGCTGGGGATTGATGGTGATGGAAACATCTTCCAGCGTGGATTGAAAAGAGATGGAGTTGGAACTAATGCTGTTCCACAGAAGCCACTCCAAGCCTATCAGTCTGAAAGCAAAATTAAAGTGTCATCTGGTACCATTGGTAACAAGGTACCTACGATTAATGGCGTAGCCATTAGCGACCCAAGTGCTGGTTTCTCCGTTCCAGCGGATGACAATTACATCTTGTATGCCGCATGCCCAGCAAGCAATTCTGGGACTGTTTCTTTTCCGTCTGGCGTACCTACTTTGTCTCTAGCCACTTCGCTTCCTAATGATACGGATGCAACTGGACACATAAGAATTGCTGACGTTTCCGTGTACGATGGTGGAGACAGCATCGACATTTACAATTACCTGTCTGGTTCTCTGTGGGGTGAGCGAGTTAAGGTTACGTACAATACAGCACAATACTACTTTAACGCCATCTGATGGGATACCTGTGCAACACGGCAGACCAAGTGGCACTTAGGCATTACAGGCAGAAGCGTTTTGCGAGGATACAGCCTTTGTTCACGAACAAGTACACCAACGTGTACAACCCAAATCTTTACTGGTACAGTTACGACGACGACTTCAACAACGGGAACAGCCAATACAGCCCATTGTTTGGAGAGCAGGTTACTGCATCTAATTTCTCGATAGTTTTACCAGACTCAGAGGTATTCCACATTCAAGCGTCAATCAGGTACTCTGTTGAGAATGCTAACTACCTTTTTGATTCTCCTAGCATAGATGTAATAGGCGAGACCACTCTCACTAAGGGTTCGACACTTCGTTACAGTGCTGATTTAAGTTACAAATACACAAGAGATAAGCCATGGGAAAAGTACGGGCTTTCTTGGTATTGCTCGTCAACTTTGAAAACCCAGAAGTCAACTTGGACTGGAGCGTTTGGACAAGATGGAGTGACTCCAATTTACACTGACTGGTCAACAATAGCCACAGACAATCAGACTTACTTTAACGACATAAGTCAGTCCTCAACTTCTCAAGCAAGTGCCAGCAATAGTCTTTATGTTCCAGCAGGTACCCAAACAATGGGAGAAGGCCCTAATTCTGGCATAGTAGTGGAGAGAACTAGGTTTTTGGGCTCGCTGTCAGTGTATGGACATACTATTTACAGGAAAGGAGCCTACCATCATGCCTAGAGAAATTAAACCAGACGGAGACCTTCGCTTCGAAGGCTTCGCATCCTACCCCAACAGTGCCACCTTTTCTGGTGACTCTGGCCTACTTGAGTATGCCGAGAACATCGAGATTAACGAGGGAGTAATCATCCCTAGGCTCGGGTCCATCGTTGCTGGCAATGCTGGTGCCGCCGTGGAGTACGCCTGTTCCGCTAGCGGTCCAAGCGGGGATAGCATCCTGCTTTGGGGAGCCAACAAACGTTTCAACTGCCAGTCAGGCACGTTCACGAATCTGAGTCTGGCGGCTAAGCAAAAAGCCCGTGGTCAGGGTTATGCCGATGCCATCACCATGGAGACCGCCGACTCCGACTGGGTTGCTGGTGGCAACATCACCGAGCGTCTGGTGACTGCCAAGGACGATAGGATTCGGTTCTCCCTCTACACTGGCAACCTTCCGTACGAACCTGATGACCTTAGGCTGGTTCAGGGCACCTATGACCCCATCCTAGCCCTTGTTACCTCTACCAATAGCATGCTGGCGTTTGGCAAGCGTAGCATCTACAAGGTTAAGGCTGGCCTAGGCCGACAGGCTAACTTCGATAGGAAGCCTAACGAGGCTGTCTTCCACACGTCGGTAAAGATTTCCAGCACTGACGGGCTGAGTGCCAAGGATGGCTGGGCGGAGACCATGGGCCAGTTGGCCTTCATGGACGTAGATGGCATCAAGGTAATGAAGGGCGACGAGTACATGGAAGGCTCGGCACCCATCTCGTACCTGATTCAGAACATCATGGACCTAATCGACCCAGCCAAGTTTGCGGACATTACTGCCGTCGGCTTGCGTGGTCGCATTTACTTCAGCCTTCCCCTGCTTGGCTCGTACAACAAGACGTGCGTTCTTGTGATGAACCTAGGCAACAAGATGCCATTTGAATCCCTGCATGTTTACCCAACTAGCATGGACATTCTCTGCTTGGGCAGAAAAAACGGCATCGTTCGCCTCTGGGGGATTAACAAGGCCAACGGGACTGTTCACCTTCTTGATGAAGGCAATACGGATGCTGGTACGTCCATTCAGGCTACCATGCGTACCAGAAACTACTTCATGCAGTCCCACTCGGACAAGAAGTACGACGACTGCTACCTGTACCTAGATACCCGTGGCAATGTCTCCTTGGACATGAACTTCATTTCCGTCAATCCAGACGGCAAGTGGACCCTAGATACCTTCAATGGCAACCTAGGCACAGCGGTTAGACGTGCTTTGGCTAACAAAAAGTGCATGGGGGGTAAGTTGGAAATAGTCGTAAAGTCTGGCAACCCGACCATCTTTAGCATGGGCGTTGAAGGCTCTCTGGTCGGACGCTCTATCTTCTCCTCCTTCTAATGCCCCTAGACCCAAATCCAGAACTGTACCCGCCGTACTCTAATCAGACGTACATCAAGGTTCATGAACAGGACTTGAAGGGTCTTGAAACTAATCCTCCTGCCTCAATCAACCGAAGCACTCAGAAGTATTCGTTCTGGGGTCGTAATCCTCGGTTTGAAATCGCCCAGACAATTGATGCCTACAAGCAGAACACCGAGGAGTTTACTGCATGCGACACTGGATTGACAACCTATCTTGCTGGCAGGGTGACAACCCATGCGGAGACTGTCTACACTTACGTCAAATCAAAGGTACCAAATCAGGACTCAAACCAACAGTACGTGCTTGGTTTTACTGCGGCCATGGGTGGCGGTCAGAACACAACGTATTTCGCCAACTCTATTTCAGTGGCACAAAACATGGAGATGGTCTACAAGGCGGTTGAGGTTGCTAACGGGTTGCCAATCGTGACCCCG
>Ga0181352_1000719_pt1 | contig 13740 bp, 15 predicted proteins | sample Fa13VDMLBSN_FD_130103 | JGI IMG/M metagenome (GOLD analysis project Ga0181352, IMG submission 130103) | Freshwater viral communities from Lake Michigan, USA - Fa13.VD.MLB.S.N | ecosystem: Environmental > Aquatic > Freshwater > Lake | place: USA: Michigan | collected 2013-09-23 | reverse complement strand
TAGGCTGCGGGCTGAACTTCTAATGTCCGGTTTATTGTACAACTGCATGGCGCGCTGGTATCGGTTACGCATTGTCTCATACGGTAACCCCTTTGCTTTCGCGGCTACCATAACGGAACCATGCTCCGCTACCGCTTCATAAGCCGCCTTGATGGCGGCGCGGTCTGTCTTGGCTACCATGATGGTCCTATTGCAATAAGCCGCGCATCCGCTGCATGGCGTTCTGGGCTAGGGCGCTACGCATGGCTTCTTCGCTCAGTTGTTCAGCTTGTGGCGCAGCCTGGATGGCTCCAAGCGCTGCACCACGGGTAGGCGTGGTTCCAAGCAAACCTTGGGAAATTGTGGTGGCAGTTGGGCCAGCAACACCCATCCTAGTTGTCCCCGGAAGACCATAATAGGCTGATTGAAGAACCTTCGGAATTACCTGAGAAGCAACAAGCCCTCCCAAAGCAGATGCGGCGCCTTCCCCAAGTGACGCGCCACCAGCGGCACCAAGACCCCCAAGCTGAAGCGCGCTAATCATCTGCGCGCGGGAAGCGGTCTGACTATTCGCTAATGGCGAAGTAAGGAGTGAACCGGCGCGGGCGAGTGGCGCTAGGTCAGGACGTTCTTTTGCCATTGCCCTTGGGCCTTGGCTTTGAAGTAATGCCCCGCGCAAGGCAGTAGGTGCAATATCCTCCGCGCCTGTGGCGCGCATTGCACCTGTACCCATTGCGTTTTCAATAGTGACCAAATTCGCATATTGGCGGCGGGCATCATTTAATGCAGTTAAATCTGTTTCGTTTTTAACGCCAGATGCCAATGCGTCGCGCATAATCGAACGGAGTTCTGAAAGTCTTTTGATAATATCTCCGTTTGTATTATCGCCAATCCTTTGCCCAATTCTACTATCTAACTCACGCCAAGCCTGCCCCTGAACAACACCATCTTTGGATTTTGCAAGCAATTCACTGATACTGTTTCTGATGATTTTAGAAACATCTTCTGTGGCAAAATTCCTCGCATCATCTTCTAAATTCATAAGGCGTCCAATGACGCCCTGGTCCAAAACAGCCACATTTCTACCGGCTATTTCATTGATTTTTTTACCTAATTCCCTCTCTTGAAATTTAAGCAAATCTGCACTTGCTTTTGCTGGGCCAGTGGTGCCAGCACGTTCCATTATCTCTGGGGTAATACCAGCCCGCCTCAAAACAGCAGCATTAAAGGCATTTTGGATTTCGCGGTTAATATCCTGTTCCCGCCCTGTAGTGCTGAAAATATCCCCGAAACCCTGCTCGATGCGTGTACGCATCGGGCTACCGGTCAGTTGAGAAGGTCTTACTGGAATGCCTTCTTGCATTAAGGTTTCAACGCGACGGGCAATCCCCGGATCAGGCGTAATATCCGCCGCCGTCAACGGCGCAACCGCTGTACGGGCAACCCCACGCTGTAATGCACCGGTTCCAGCACCCCCAGCGATTTCACCAACCAACCTGGCGCCAGTTTGCGCCAATTCACCACCCTCAAGGCGACGCATTCCTTGCGCCGCTAATTCACCTGTCGCCCCACCAGCAGCGCCGGTCAACATACCGCTAGCCAATGCGCCCAAGCCTGCTGGCGCCATCGCGACACCAGTTCCTGCGCCCCGCGCAGCAGAAAGAATATACGGTTCGGCAGTAGAACGCGGCGGAGGTGGTTGTTCTGGATTAACGCCTGTCAGTTGTTGAATGGCTGGCGGCGCTTCTTCTCGAACACGGCGGCTAACAAGACCGCCAGTAAAATCAGGAACGCTTTGCACCAAGCCCTGCAAAAACGAAGCCCCAGCCCGCGCAGGCAAAGAGGCTTCTTGCGCCGTCAACATATCACTAGCGCGCCGCATCGCTACATCACGCGGAGTATCCGCCGGAATAGGCCCCATGAAAGACCCGTCCGGCATTTGGATGTAATATGGTTCGGCCATTTACTTTACTCCAATCAGCGAGAACGGGGCGGTTGGAATGGGATAATAGTAGAACCCGGCGGCGGGGCAGTGGGAGCGCCAGGCTGGGTTCTGACTACGGAACTAGCAGCCAATTCGCGGGCGCGGCGGAGTTCTTCCTGCCAATCAATCGGGCGATAGATTAGCTTTAGTTCTTCTGGGATATTTGCCCTAGCTTGCAGTGGCGTTACGATGTCGTTGTATTCCTTGACCGCCCGTTCCGCCAAATCAGCATTCAAGCGCGCAATACGACGAATTGTTTGCTCGTTGAATGTGATGTTGCCAGCAGATGCTTCACGCAAGAATTGAATGTCGCGGTCAGACGTTGGACCTTTAAGCAATTGCGAAGCCTGTAACGCAGTTCCCGCCAATTCAGCGCCGAGCATTTGCGTATTAGCGGCAGCATCAGGCGGAATAATACCAGCCGTGGTAAGCGCATTCGCAAGCGAACTGAAGAAATTGGCGCCAGTTCCAGTGATCGCTCCGCTATCAATCAACTGATTTACCCGTTCAGCACGAAGCGCCATAATAGGAGCAACATTACGGGCGGCTGTAGTTAAGTCATCCAGTCTTTTTGCCGATAATTGCCCAAGCTCACCAAACATTGTGCGCTCAGTATTCACATTCACATTTGTCCCGCTGCCGCGCAGCCGCTGACCAAGCATCTCAAGTTCTTGGTTTTGAACTGCCGTGCGATTAGCGTCAGGAATATCAGAGAGTTCACGCCAACGGGCATAGAACCGCTCATTCTCACCAGGACGCTGTGGCGCCGTCACTAATGGACGCAAGGTAACAGGATCGTAAGCCGTGCCCTCAATCACTATGGGGGCTGGCGCTGGGCGTGTCATAGCCTGGATGATTGCTTGGTTTGCTTGCCGCGCAGGAAGCATAGAAGTAATCATATTAAATTCTTGTTCACTGATCGGCGGGCGCCGTTGCGATGGCATCGCACCAGGAGCCGCCATAGCACCAGGCTGGGTAGGGGCTTGTTGACCGCCATAAGACTGCACGAAAGAACCAACAATATCGCCAGCGGTGCGGCCAGCAAAGTTAGGATTGGCGCGCAGGACATCTGGCGAAAGAATACGCTCAATTGGCGTTTCAGGGGCCGCTTGTGCAATCCTGACCGCACCGCCACCGCCAAAGACATGAGCAAGCCCAAGCGAGGCATCACTTACTGGAATACCAGCATTTTGCAACACTTCTGCATTGCGGCTTGCATTCCATTGAGTGGCAAGGCGGCTAATTTCTGGATTAGTGCGCTCGGCCAAAATTTGATCGCGCGACATACCCTGGAAGATGTTCGGATTGGCGTTAGCAAATTCCATGAATGTAGATTCAAGAAACTGGTTCGGGCCAAGCGCAGAACTACGCGGCCTACCATCCGGCCCAACTGGACGAGCATCAGCCCGCCCACCACTCTCAAGCCGTGTATTGATCGCAAGACCACCAGGCGTAAAGCCAGCCTGCCCGCCGCCAGCAATAGCCGCCTGCGCTGGCGTCAGATTGATTGGTGCGGCGGTTGTGGATGCGCCCTGCTGACCACCGCCAAACAACTGCTGACGGATTTGCTGGTTCGCCAAACGGAACCGCTCATTCTCAGCCTGCTCACCAACCATCTGCGCCAATGGCGCGGATTGCGCCATAGCCTGCCCCTGGCGACCACCAAGAGCCGCAAAAGCATCAGACAAAGCCGCAAAGCCAAGAATGTTTTTCTGTTCCTGGGTCAGCCCGCTGTACGCACCTTGGCGCGGCGGGACCGGCGGTCCTTGCTCAAAACCCTGCATGGGTTCCGGTTGCCCACCGGGATAAAAAGATGATGGGATTGATCGACCGCCACCAAAAAGGGCCAGAATGTTATTCAGTGTCTCACCCATCTCAACCCCCTAAGAACAGCGGATTAACACCCCGGCGCGGGGGCATTCCAATTTGGATTTGCGGTGCCTGTATCTGTGGCATCGGGCGCATCGGTGGCGCCTGAATCTGCATGGGCTGGGGCGCTTGCGCCGCCTGCTGTTGCGTGATTTGCGGTAAACCGCCGCGCTGGCTTCGACCAGAAGTAAGATCAAACGTCTGCATCAAACCCGACGCAGCGCCAGTGGGGCGCCCGGCTGCTGCACCAAAGGCGTCAATCAACGATGCATAACCAAGGGCCTGGCGCTGATCTGGCGAAAAACGGGCGAAGGGATCAGGACGCGGGACAGGCGGCGGATTAGTCGCGGCGCCAGCAGCCGCCGCCTCGCCATAATACTCTGGGCCAGCAGGAGGCATTTGGGGATTACTATTAAACCCCAACAACCCGCCAAGATAATTTAGAGCCTGATCGAACATGATTTAGCCTCCAAACTTTTTGGCGATACGCCCATCCATAAAGCGCCGGATCATCGCCTTCAGGCTATCTTTACCTTCAAGCCAATCCGCAAACGCTGCGCCATGGCGGATGTAAAGACGCACAAACCACTTTGGCGCATCTTCCAAAAGCCATTCGCGGAACATAAGCCAGCGCGGGTTTTCCACACCATAAACAGCGCGGGCAACCCAGCACAGCAAATAGTAAGACTGCGCCCCAGAAGCCGCTATCCCCCCAAGTCTGGAGATAATATCCAGCGGCCCAAGCGTCTGGCGTTGCGTCGCAGTGGTGGTCATTGGATTCGGGAAGAACCCAAGCGCCTGTTGGAGTATTTGTAGATCACGCATAGGTTCGCCCTGCTCACGCATAAACGCTTCTTCAGCCGCCGTCATGCGCTGCTGCCGCGCTTGGCGAACAGCCTCCTGGGCATTAAAGCCAGCCTGAGTCCCCGCAATGTTCGCTTGCTGCCCGGCGATACCAAGCCCCGCCATCTGCTGCGCTTGCGCCAAGCGGATTTGGGCATTGGCCGCTTCAGCTTGCGCTTTGGCTTGCTCAAAACCACCAAGCGCCCCAGCACGCGCCAACTCAGACTGAGTCCCAGCCACACCCATCTGGCCGATTTGACCAGCGCCAGCAAATTGCCCTGCCTGTTGTGCTTGGGTTAAGGCACCAAGCTGCTGGGCAGCGGCAAGACGCTGCTGGGCACCCTGCAAACCAAACCCGACATCCTGCGCGGCCATGCGGCCCGCTGTCTCAAAGCCCTGCGCCCGAAGTTGCGCTGAAGTGCGGGCTGCTTGTTCTAAGGCCGCTCGGTTGGTTTCCGCCTCAGTAATAGCTTGGCGGGAACCGCCAAAGGCTTTTGCCCTAGCTGCCTGCGCCGCTCCTTGCTGGGTAGCTAACTGACGGCTGCGCTCAATATCAGAAAGAGCCGTCTGAACCACATTCGCTTCATACGGGTTTTGGTAAGCCGCCATACCAGCAGCAATTTGTTGAGGGGTATAAGCAGCACCTTCACGCGCAAACCCTTGGGCCTCGCCATAGCCAGTCGGCGACAAAGCAGCACGGGTTATATCTTGGGCTTCACGAACAGAAGGAACAGCAGAAGTTCCGCGAACAACACCCTGGGCTTCACCAAAGCTTGGGGCGTACAAACCACCAGTAGCGGCTCGGGTCATCCCCATACCTTCACGAATCGCCGGTTGAGCCTGCCCCCGCATTTGAAAAAGTTCAAAAGCCGCCGCCTCCTGAGAAGGCGTCAAACCCGCCACCGTGCGCCGGGCATAATCCTCATAAGCCTGCCCGCCAGTGTAAGGCGTGTAACCCTGATCTGCCGCAGCCTCGGCGCGGGAATACACATCCAGGGCGCGCTCTTTGAACTCAGGATCAACCGATTGAACCTGAGTGGTTGACTGCTTGCCGCCGCCCTTACTCATGGCGAAATCTCCTTAGAAACCGTGGTCATTATACCCTTGAAACCATGCTCTTTCAAAGCACGAACCCACCCTTGGCGCCCGCATCCTGTCAATTTACTGCACCCGAAACGACGCCCAAAAGCATCCAATGACGGGATCATATCGACAATCTGGGATAATTCCCCACCAACAAGCCAAGCATGGAGAACTCGAAAGGCAGGATATTCTATAATCTCGGTCACAATGGCGCCATCAGGCGCGGGCCAGAATGTAAACCGCCCCTCCTGAATGCCTTGTTTTACATCAGAAAGTTCGTGGCTATTCCCAGCGTAATCCAAAGCATCCTGCAACCACTGAGAACACCGCTCAAACTCCGCATCAAATGGCTTCATAGCGATGAAGCCGATACATTGCCGGAATTGTCCACCTCAATGCTCCAGCGGGTTCCATCTGGCGATTTGATAATCAGCCTACCGGGGGAAATATCCACATCTCGATTTTTCTTGTGGTTCTCTGTGTCTGCTTTTTCAAGCATATTACGGAGCGTTTGATCATCTGGCTGATTATAGATTAGCTTGGCGCGCGGTAACTTCATCGCTTGCTTCCCGTCACACCTTCAAGGCGGAAATTACCAACCCGCCAATCCCCTAGCTGCGCGCCCGTGACCTTAAAGGAAACCTGGCGCCCGCTGAACCGGACATCAGTATATTGAGAGGAAATGGTGTAAGGACCATGCGTGGTTTCTGTACCCTCTGGCGCAAACCTAGTCTTGAAACTGATTGTCACTTGGCCTTGCTGTTTTTCATCCGGCAGAACCTGACGAGCCACTACAATCCTGTCACCAGAACCAATCTCAATAGGACCAGTTTCAGCGTATGGCGTAGCACCATCATAATTAAACCCGTACTCATGGTCATAAACATAACCAGAAGGGTCAAAAAGAACAGGATATTGGAATACCCCCGCCGGGACACCACTCGTTCGCGCCCAAGCGCCAATGGACCATGTATTCTCGCGGTAATTCCAGATTACATAGCGGTCACACTCCGAAGACCCATTAGATGGATATGACCAAATCACCTCAAAGTAATCGGTATTCAAAACCGCGTTTACTTTTGACGCCTGCCCATAATTGAAGTTCGCGAAAACGTAATCAGATACTTCGCAATTCAACGGACGCACCGCGCCATCAAATAGGAAGAAACCACCATCAGACATCCAAACAGCGCCATTTTCCAGCGTAACAGATGCCTGCGCGCTGATAATCCCGCACCCAGTTCCAACCCGCTCAAAGCCGTAAATGAATGGCGGGCCTTGATAAACGCCAAGATGCGCGTCAGTGGTGGTTAGAATTAACGCCCCAAACCGGGTACGCTCACCACAGATAATCTTGCCAGGCGTAGCCAATTCATAATCACCAGCCTGATTGGTGGCAGATGGCGTCCAATCGGTATTGTCTTCCTGATCGCACCATTGAACCTTGCGCGGATTACCGCCAGCAGCCAAAGCAAATACAAATCGCTCATCTGTAACAAGGATGGAAGTATTACCCGTCGGTGCCGCTGAAATAAGCGCCGCCCGGTTGGCTGTATTCAACTGCCATTCATAAATCTTACCTTCGTCGTTGCGGCAAGCAAGTAAGTATTCACCCCAATTATCCAGCGCCCATGTGGTTGCTGGCGTGATACCAGTGGTGGATTTCTGGGGGCGCGGAACGCCATAATACCAAGAACCATAAGCCTGAGTGCCATATCCGACCTGGGCATCCGCATCAACGCGGCCAATAGTTAATTCATAAGAATAATTAGCAGACCCGCCATTAGAAACAGTGGCTGTCGCCGCTGATCCGTGCGTTACCGTATAAGCATTGGCGTTAGTGACAGTTATTACATAACTACCAGAAAGCGTAATCCCACTTGCTCCAATCGCAGTACCACCAGAAAATACAACCGTGTCGCCAGTAGCGCAGCCATGAGAAGTATCAGCAACAGACACAACAACAGAACCGCTAGTGGTGCTGAATGCGTTTGTTAAAGTACCGGTTTCTCTAAATGGCGTGATGTTGGCTGGCGCCGTATCAGCCTTGATCGCATATAATTTCTTGGAGCCACCAGCAGCGAGCCAAGCAATCGCGCTATTATCACGCCAAGCGCAAGAACCACGCATAACGCCTTCAAGTTGTATGTTAGAACTACTAGCAGTACGTTTAGCCCACCCACCGATTGGGCGTAATGTACCTTCATACCACCGCACTAAATTAGCGTCGTACCACCGGCCAGCAGATTGATACTGCGTCCCGTTCTTATAAACCCCTGGTGGCAGCTTCAGTGGTATATACATTTAGCCCCTCAAACGGCGAAGCCATGATTGAACGGTTTTGGTTTCATAAATGCGGATCATCGTCCAAACGATGGTGAACAGCGCCGCAATCGAAGGAAGAACCTGGGCTAGCGTCCCTATCACCGTCGTGATTGATAACACATCGCCAATTGTCTTTGCGGTTTCGTGGTTATCAACCATGTCGCACCTGTAAGATTAGGGCTTTGCTGGCCAGGTTATATTTCTAGGAAACCCACTTTGCTGCGGCACATCCAGTAATTGTTGCCGGTAACTTTGCCAAGCTGCTTGCTGCTCAGAAGACATTAAATTCCAACGTATTGGATTAATTGCATCCACCTGCTCTTTCAGAAGTTTATCACGTTGATCGCGGACCTCCCGCGCCAAAGGCGTCAAAATATCATTATCTTTTTCCGCGTTTGGATTGATAAACTTCCCTTCCACAAAAAGCCAACCAATAGAACCTTCCGTGGCTTCTACTAAATTAGGTAGAAAATCTAGTGATTCCACCAAAATAGTATTAACCACAATTCCATTTTCTATGACATGGGCTTTCATCATTAGTCTCCAACCTAGAACCAACTAACAATAATTTGACCGGCACCACCAGCGCCGCCAAGGCCGGTATTGCCGCGCCCCCCGCCGCCACCACCGCCAGACGGGAAACCGCCAGCCCCGCCATTTTTGGAGGCACCACCGCCGCCACCGCCAGCGCCCCCACGCGCCCCCACTCCAGCAGCGCCAGCAGTTCCATCAACATTGTTTGCGCCACCAGCACCGCCGCCCCCCTGCCGCCATCCGCCACTAGCGCCCCCAGCACCACCAGCAGAACTACTGCCGCCACCAGCCCCCCCACCACCACCGCCCCACAGAGAACTTCCTCCCTGCCCACCAGTACCTGTTTCGGCATATGTCGCGCCAGACCCACCGCCCCATTCAGCGGAATAACCATTTCTACTTGGGCCATTGACGGATTTTGCCCCGCCGCCACCAGATTGGCTTAAAATATCAATACTATTTTGGTTGCTGCCGCCAGTAGTTGTTGAAATCGAGACTGCTGGCCCCCCGAAAGCGGAATATTCATTAGGCAGTGAACCTCCACCGGCACCAGCTTGGGCAGTACCCCCACCAGGAGTACCCTGCGCACTGCCGCCTGCACCTCCAAACGCTGACACATAACTTCCAAAACTACTAGTTCCGCCATTACCGCCAGACGCCCCAGAGCCAGTACCCCCTGCGCCACCACTCCCGACTGTAACCGTTATGCTGGTGCCAGCGGCAATTTTCGGCAATTTAACTTGTGCATGGGCGCCACCCCCGCCGCCAGGACCGCTTCTTGCATCACCAGTGCTTCCAGAACCACCACCCCCACCACCCGCGAAAGCATCAATAATAAAACCTGACACACCCGGCGGGACAACAAAAGTTCCAGATGAGGTGTATGTTATAGTCCCAGGGTTCAACAACACAGATGTTAGGGAGGTTCCATTACATTGGATTAAACGAACTTCGTTTTGATACAAAACAAAAGAAGTTAATCCATCAATGGTTTCGGTACTATCTGGGTCTAAAGTTATTTGACCAGTTCCACTATTCCTTATGTAACAAAACCAGCCACTACCTAAAGAAGAACAGGCATTGAAAGTCTGCGAAAATGTTCCGCTTGTTATATCAATCAAATTACCGAGATTAGAACTGGTTAAAGCAGTATTACTAGTGCGGGAAACCAAAGTAATCCCAGTAGGTGGGGCAGAACTAACCCACGATGTTCCATTGCTTGTTAAAACATTCCCAGAAGAACCAGGCGCAACAACTTGTAATGCTGAAGTGCCATTACCGAGTAAAACATTGTTGGCGGTTAGTGTTGCTGCGCCAGTACCCCCAGAAGAAACCGGCAAAGCTGGATTGAAAGTTGGTGTTCCAGTAACACTTAAACTGCCTGCAACAGCTAGGGTTTTTCCAGAGCCAACCTTTAAGCCAACACTTGTGCCAGTACCATCGCCTTTGAAAACATCATCCACCAAATCTAAATCAGTGTTTAGCTTGGTGCCCCAGCTATCGGCGCTTGCGCCAACTTCTGGCTTGGTCAGACCAAGGTTCGTTGTGGTAGTATCAGCCATTATTGCACCCTTGTCCAATTCTCAGACACGGTAGAAACCTGTGCCCATATTGTAGAGGAATCCGGTAGCCCGGTCCATGTTTCTGTTACATCCGGCAGGATTTCCCATTTTAGGGCACCCGTTGCCGTTATTGTCGCAGTAGCCGCTATAGCCGCCGCCCCTGTGGCGGTTTTTACCGCGCTGGCGGTAACCCCGCTCAAGCCAGTAATTTCCGCTGACCCGTTGTAATCCACCACTCCGGAGGCAGTTAGGGCCGAAATAGCCTGAATCAGCGCCTGGCCCGTAGGAACCCGCACCGCACTAGCCGAAACCGTGGAAGAAGCCGAAATAGCAGCGGCGCCCTCAATTAGAATAAGCCCAGAAGCCGTTACCGTACTACTGGCGGAGATAGCCGCTGCGCCATCCACCACTATGTCTGCCGAAGCTGAAACCGCGCTAAAAGCAGCAATAGTAGCCGCCCCGTCCAGTAAGAACCCGCCAACAACCGTTGTGGTACTGGTTGCTTGGATTGCTCCCGCCCCAAGTAAGATTTTCCCGCCAAGGGCGGTCATCGTGCCGGTGGCTGCGATATTAACTGCCGCAATGGCGGTAATGTTGCCTGTTGCGGTTACTGCGCTACTGGCAGAAATAGCGGCGGAAGCGTTCTTGTCTAACTCTGCGCTAACCGTTGTGGCTGAAGTGGCGACAATAGTAGCGGCCCCGTTTATGGGGCTAATCCCATAAACGCCTAGACCATAATAACCGCTACCGTAGCCTTCCACTGATTAGTCCAGTGTAATATCGAGATCGCCAGCCGGGATGCGGAATACGTCACCAGAGCCAATAGTCTTGCTGGCAGACAAAGCCGCCGAGGCAAGCATATTGCCAGACGTAAGCGCATCCATCACCGCAACGTGCGTCACCGTACCCCAGGACGAACCAGCCGCCGGGAACTCAATGGCGGAGCCATTGGTACTGGCATTGGTGGTGGTGGTCATGGTGAACAACTGCCGGGCATAGGATGTGCCTGACACTTCCGTGCCAGAACCACCCTCGCCGGGATCAGTGGTAAACAGAGCCAGATAGAGGCTCGCAGACGGCGAAGAATAAGCCGTCCCGGTGAAAACATAAGCCATAACCTTGTTTTCAAGATAGTTTGTGAAGGACATCAGCCAAAACTCCTCGCTCGCATTCTAAGGGCAGAAGTAGCCATCCGGCTCCGCTCATCGGACACCTTCAGGTCATTTAGGGCAGACGTATAAAGCGCCGCCCAAACTGTAATACGCTGATCATCCTGCAAATATGGCGCAGCCTGCAAAAGAGAGGCATACAGGTAAATGTCAGGGGCATCAGCCAAAAGCCAATTACTGGTATTGGATGCCGTCAAAGCCGGAATCTTGGCGTAATAGGTCAACTCGCCCGTATAGGCAGAGCCACTATCCGGCGCCGGGATAACCTGAAACTGCTGGCCAATCTGTGTGTAATAGATTGGCTTGCCACTAGAACTATTAGCCCCCTTCAGCATCGCCGCCTGATCCGGGGAAACGAACTCCATCACCGTGATGGGATTTGTGTTGATCTGGTAGCGGATGCTTTCCAACCAATCTGCCGGAACTGCGCTATACTCGCTGTCCAGCGTAGCCGTAGCCCGCTCCACCATCTTCCTGTGGCGGATGTTCCGGTTGAACTGGGCCTCCGCCAGAGTGATGAAATCAGGAATAACCGCCGTCAGGTCAGCCCGGTTAAGCCAATCGCCTATGGAAGTTTGTAGGGTGGAATAGCTGGTAATCGCCATATTCATTCACCCCTAGAAGCAGCCGCATGGGCGCAGGAAAACTCGAAAGCCCCGATATGGCGCACCTGATGGCTAATATCGTGGTCCAACATCACCTTAAACCCTGTTTCCCTGGCTGACCGGCAGAACCAGATGTCCTCGCCGCTATATACACCATTTTGGTAGTGTATGTGAAACCAAGGCTTCGCCATCTTGCGGAAAACTTCAGCCTTAATCAGCATCAGCCCCATCCCAATGGCGGACACCTCTTCCAGCCCAGTACACCACTCTTCCGTATAAACCCGCTCGCTGGTCAGATCGTCACGGAAAGCCACCGGCTGGAGAGGTAATTTGCGCGTACTGTAATTGGCAGCAACAATATCCTCATCCCGCGCCAATAGCTGCCGGATGCTGTCCTTCGGGAACCTCATGTCGGCATCCACAAACAGGACATGAGTGGCGCCAGCATCTAAGGAAGCCTGGGCCAATTCCTGCCGCTGGTTTACAATCAGCGTCCCTTGGTTCTGGAACAGTAGCACCCGGTCCTTGGTTGCCGCCGTATGGGCCGCAACGCACCGGGCTAGGTCAAAGGCAAACCCGCTATCCACCACATCGCGGCAGGGGACACAGACAGAAACAATGGCGGGCATCAAACGCGTCCCGGCCTGGTACGGAAGAACCGATTATCTGGATCGTTCAGCCACTTCTTCATGGCTACCGGGTCATCCACGATGCCCTTCATCTTCAAATCATAAAAGACCGCCATGGGGATGGAAGCCACCTTGTTCCATTCGCCATAGCGCCCGTGATCTTCATTAAACTGCGCCTTATTGGCTTCAATAATACCAGACACATCCTGGCGCTTCTCAATCAGCGCCGTATCTGTGCCCTCATCATAATGCCAGTAAGAAGTAATCCCACTTACCGGATCAATGTTGAAAACCTTGTCAGCCATAAGCCACCTTTAAGGTGGGGCTGGCAGTCACCCGCCAGCCCCGTTGCCATTACGAAGTCGTCAGGTCAGCAGCGATACCATGCGCGGCTTCCTGGCGGACCATCAAGCCGTATTCGCAAAGCATCATGCGCTTTTCCGCATCGCCGGTCTTCGCCAGGTCCATCGTCTGGATCGGGCGGAGGATCGCCGTAGCCGCGTATTCCGGGTCAAGCACGAAAGCATCGCGCTCACGCTGGAAGCGGTTCGGCACCACAGACACCGCGCCAAAGTCAGACACATAAACATCGGCGGCGCCAATGATCACAGTCGGCTTCGGAGTGGCTTGGTTGTAGCGGATTTCGGCAATGCCAGCGAAGCCGCTGACGGTCTGCTTGTTGAACGGGCCGACCATCAGAATCTTCGGCGTACCACCTTCGGTCCACACCTGGGCGATAACATCCTTCAGGATGGTTTCCGTGAAGGTACGCTGCGTACCGTCAACGCGAGTGGCGTTCACCACACCATTGGAAATCGTCGGATCAGAACCGCCAGCGCCCTTGTTGGTGTTGGTGCGAAGGAAGGCAGGCAAGCCAGCCGTCTGACGCGCCGTGGTGTTGTCACCAGCATTCGCGGCCTTGGACGCCAACAGAGTGGCTTCCATGTCGCGCTTCAGTTCGGCGCCGTTCTTCGCCATCTGATAGGCAAGTTCAGAACGACGGCCAGCCTTGTCCACGCTTTCCAGGGTGCCGGAGATCACAACCGTCTTACGGCTGATCTGCGTGTAGTTACCCAGGCGAGACGTTGGCGTAACAGCGGTAAAGGAGGTGATGTCATCACCTTCCAGCGCCGCATTGGTGGTGGAAGCCGCCGCCAG
>Ga0181352_1000717_pt1 | contig 13767 bp, 16 predicted proteins | sample Fa13VDMLBSN_FD_130103 | JGI IMG/M metagenome (GOLD analysis project Ga0181352, IMG submission 130103) | Freshwater viral communities from Lake Michigan, USA - Fa13.VD.MLB.S.N | ecosystem: Environmental > Aquatic > Freshwater > Lake | place: USA: Michigan | collected 2013-09-23 | reverse complement strand
GAAATGCTGGCGCTTGAATTTGAAGAATTGGAACTTGATGGTTTTGATCTTGCGCTGACAGGCTTTGGTGAGGATGAGATAGATGCGCTTAAACCAGAGCAGGTGACCGAAGGCTTAACGGATGAGGATGCGGTTCCCGATGTGCCGGAAGAACCAAAAACTAAACCCGGTGATATATATCAACTTGGCAACCACCGGCTTATGTGCGGCGATAGTACAAGCATCGATGCGGTTGATAAGTTAATGCCAAATGAATATGCCGATTTAGTTTTTACTGATCCACCATACAACGTGGCATATAGCGGTCGAGGGGAAAATAATTTAGGCAAAATCAAAAACGACGATATGTCAGATGATCAATTTGAAGATTTTTGCAGAGGATTTTTTGGATGTTATTTTGCAAAAATGAAACCATTGGCTTGCATTTATGTTTGTCATCCAGATAGTCAATCAGCGCCAAAATTGGCATTTGAAAAAACTTTTGCAGAAAAATTTAAAAAATCCAGCACTTTAATATGGTTAAAACAATCTGCTGGCATGGGTTGGCAAGATTATCGAGCGCAACACGAACCAATTTTGTATGGATGGAAAGAAGGAACGGGAAAACACTTTTATTGTGGTGATCGAGCAAAAACGACAATTTGGAAAATTGGTAGAGACGCACAAGCCAAATATGTTCATCCAACGCAAAAGCCAGTTGCTTTGCCTGAAGAGGCAATTAACAACAGCAGCAAAGGCAAAGATATAGTTTTGGATTTATTTGGCGGTTCTGGCAGCACTTTAATTGCTTGCGAAAAACTTGGTCGCTCAGCTAGATTAATGGAACTTGATCCAAAATACTGCGATGTTATTGTTAAGCGGTGGGAAGATTTTACTGGCAAGAAAGCAGAGTTAATTAATGGCAGCGCATAACAAACTACCGCCAGAGGTTCACGCAGTTCATGGCAGCAAAGGCATGAACGCCGGGATCATCATGCCGGAAAAATTGAAGGCGCGAATTCCGTTTGCTGAGTGGGCAAGCCAACCGGAGTTATTTACTAAGCAGCGATTTGTTGACGAAACCGCAAAGTATTTGTTTGATGTTTATGGCATCGGCACCGATCAGGATCGGCACACGCTAATGATGCTGGCAGACCAGATGCAAACATATATCGATGCTAGGTCGCAACAGGACAAGCATCCGCTGGTGGTCAAAATCAACAACGGCAAAACCCTTGCGCCAAACCCTTATATTGCTATTGCAAATAAGGCAATGGAAAACTGCATCAAGATTATGAACGAATTGGGGCTTACGCCCAAATCCAGATTGGCAGCTAACAAGCTGGAAGATGCTTCGCCATTGGCTGATTTCCTGAAGGGTTGGCAGCCGCAATGAAATGGCAAGATGGCGTCATCTACGCCAATCAAGTGGTGAAGGGTGAAATCTTAGTTTGCCGCAACGTGCTGTTGGCGTGTCAACGATTCCTCAATCAACTAGAAAATAAAGAATGGGAATGGGAATTTCACCCGGCAGCGGTTGACCATTTTATTAAATTTGCATCATTGCTGCGCCATGCAAAGGGCGCGGATGCAGGCAAGCCGCTAGTTCTCGAACCGTTTCAAATTTTGCTGATCTGCGGCATCTATGGCTTTTGGTCTAAAAAGGACAAAGGCAAGCGGATGACCACCGATGTCATTGTGTACATTCCTCGCAAGGCAGGCAAATCAACGCTCATCGCGGTTATTGGTTTGTATGAGTTGATCTTTGGCGAAAAGGGTTCCGAGGTTTATACACTGGCAACAAGCCGGGATCAGGCAAGCATCGTATTCACATCGGCGGTCGGCTTGATCGAATCCATGCCGCAAGAGGTTGCCGGGTTGTTCAATGTGCAAAAAATGCACATCACCAAACTTGGTGATTCGCAATCAATGTTCAAAGCATTGTCGCGGGATACCAAGAAAACCGGCGATGGCTTAAACCCATCATGCGCCATCATCGACGAAGCGGCGCAGATCATTGACCGGAACTCAATTGAGGTTTTGCATTCGGGCATGGTGGCGCGAAAGAATCCGCTGCGCATCTACATTACCACCGCCAGCTTTACAAAAGATACAAAGTTTTATGAAGATTTGTTGATGTTTCAATCGATGCTATCGGGCGAAGCGCCGGACAATCCGCGTTGGTTTGGTCTGCTGTACGGGCTTGATCCGCAGGATGATTGGCGCGATCCGCTGATATGGGGCAAAGCAAATCCGATGCATGGCATATCGGTATTTGAAGAAGCTATCGCGGCAAGGGCTGAAGAAGCTAAATACAAACCGGCAACGCTTAACGAATTTCTTTGCAAGACGCTAAATGTTTTCGTAAGCGCAAATTCGGCTTGGATCGACCGGTCGCACTGGGATGAATGCGGTGCGCCGGTGGATACCAGAGAACCGGAAGCAGTGTTTATCGGTTTTGACTTGGCGGCAACGCGAGATTTGAATGCGGTCTGCACTTTAAAGCGATATGGCGAGGATGACTTTTTTGCCGAGTGGAAATTCTTTTTGCCGGAAGATGCTTTAGGGTATGTGCCGCAGCATTACCAAGACATCTTTAGAAATGCGAAAGATTCTGGAATCTTGCACTTGACGCAAGGCAACGTAATGGATGATCGCGAGATCAGCGAATACATCAAGCAGCAGGCAGGCAAATACGATATTAAGGAAATTGGCTACGATGCATACAACGCTGCAAGCTTAATTGCCCGATTGCACGATGATGCTATGCCGGTCAAAAAGGTCGGGCAAGGCATGGCGGTATTAAGCAACCCATCGAAGCATTTGGAAAAGTTAATTCTAGGCAAGAATATCAAACACAATGGAAATCCATTCTTAGGTTGGCAGCTTCAGAATTGCGAAGTGTATGAAGATGTGAACGGAAACATAAAAATTCGTAAGAATGAAGCGGATAAATCCGCGAAGGTTGATGGTATTATCGCGCTCATTATTGCAATCCATTGCTCATTGGATCATCCAGTGGATCATGGCAATTATGGATTCCGCACATTTTAGGGGCGAATGTTATGGGAATGCTTGACATCTTTAAGCGCAATTCGGTTGCCAAAGCTGAAAGCAATACGCTATTTGGGCAGACAACACTAGGCAACAATGTACTGCGGAATATCGGATCAACATCCGCATTCCAGCAAATGTTGTATGTCACGACATCAAGCGCAACCCAAGCCGGGCGCACCGTCGATATGTCGGTGCTATCGCGCAATTCGACCGTAATGGCTTGCCTTGCAGTTAAAGCAAGGGCGCTATCGCAACTGCCGGTGCAGATCATGGCGTACAACGCCAACGATGAGTTGGTCAACGCTTGCCATGATCCGTCGATTGGGCAGCGCGACAAAATTAAAGCGCGGCAAGTTTATAGCCTGCTGGCAAACCCGAATAACTTCCAAAGCCAATACGAATTCTGGTATCAGTTTTCCATGTGGCTGGATATGGCAGGCGAATGTTACACAGTATTTTGGCGCAAGGATCAAAACAAATCCGACCAAACGCCATTGGAAATGTACATTCTTGACGCAACGCTAATCACAACACAGCTTACCGAAACACGCTACCCAATGTATCGGCTTGCAACGCCAAGCTATGGATTTTCAAAAGATGCACCGCTGGAGTATTGGCAGGTAATGCATATGATGGAAATGGGCTGGCAAGGTTCGGGCGGCTGGAACAAAGGCACATTGCTTGCCGAGTTGGTTGGCTTGGATCAGGATATTGATCTTTACGCAAACTATGTAATGCAGAACGGTGCCAAGCCATCCGGGTTGTTTGTGACCGATCAGGTTATTCCTGATTCCAAATACAAGGAAATCGCAGCGCGTCTAAAAGAAGGATGGTCGCAACTTACCGGCTCACGCCCGACCGATCCAAGCAAGCCCGGACAAGGGATGCTCCTGGACAACGGCATGAAGTATATGCCGGTCGATATGCTGACAATTCAGGATGCCGATGTCGCCAAGTTGAAAGAACAAACCATGAAGCGGATTTGTGGCGTGTTTGGTGTGCCACCGCAAATGATCAGCGTGGGTGAGAGTAAGTTTAATAACACGCAAACAATGCTGGATGAATTCTACAAAAGCACGATGGCACCGTTGCTGACTAATGTAGAACAAAAGCTAAAAATGAGTTTGCTGCAAGGTTATCCAAACTTATACGTTCAATTCCAGACGGACAATTTCCTGAAGGGTGCGCCACTTGACCAAATGAATTATTCTGTCGCTGGTGTCAACGCTGGAATTTTGACACCAAACGAAGCGCGAAAATATTTGGGGCTTTCGGAAATTGATGATACGATTGCCAAAACGCTAGTCAATAAAGGCGGCAAATCTGAGCCGATTCCGGGTTCATCACCACAAGACACAGGCGGCGGCGGCAATACCAGTTCGGTCGGCAAGACGGGGCAAAATGGGAAAGCTTAAACCTGATCAGCAGCGGCAAAAGCAGCAGCAAGCCGCAGACAAAATAAAACAAGCCGCAGATAAGCGCACAGCAAAGCCATTGCAACTGAATGGAATGCAACAAAAAAGGGTGATATTCCATGACTAAAAACGTGACGTTTTTCTTTGAATCGAAGGTTGCGCTTGGCATATCTGCCGACGAATCTGCCGACAACGCAGGCAAGATTGAGGCGATGCTAACGACTTGGGGTGCGCGTGAAGGCGCAGACGGTCGCAGATTCAATTATCAGGCAGCGCCATTTCAGGCATGGGCAAAAGAGTTTGCCGCTGCTGGCAGACCACTGCCAATGTATTTTCAGCACAATGATCAATCGATGCCGGTTGGTCAATGGGATGAATTCGAGTTTACCGATGAAGGCATGATCGGTCGCGGCATGATTTACACCAACACTAGCGCCGGGCGTGATCTTTATACAATCATGAAAGAATCGCCCATGATGGTTGGCGGCGTTTCTGTTGGCGCATACGCTGACGAATATTGCATGGTCGATGCTGAAGGCAATATGTTGGATGCCGGAATCGATGCCGACGAAGAAGGTTATTTCAGCATCACAAAAGGTGGATTGGCAGAAGTGTCAATCGTGATGCAACCGAATAACCCAATGGCGAATATCAGCAAGTTGGAATTTTTCCGTTCAGATGGTTCAGCGGATTTAAAAGTATTTGAGAAGGCTCTGCGCGAAGTGGGGTTTAATCGAAAGGATGCGACAAAAGCCGCATCCGTATTTGGCAAGGCAATGGGCAAGCGCGATGCAAAACCCAACACTGCCGAACCGACTACCGAAACGCGAGATGCTGATTCGGGTGCGGCTAAACAATTATTGTCTGTTTTAGAATTGCGTGAATTAAACAAATTACTTGATAAAAAACTAGATAAATAATCATGCCAATAACTATTGTAATTGGTTCGCCTTGTTCTGGAAAATCAACATGGGCAAAATCCGAATCAAAAAACAATGATGTTGTTGTTGATTATGATGAATTAGCAAAAGCATTTGGTTCAAAGGTTGAGCATTCTTCAAATGGTTCTATTCGAACGGTTGCATTAGCCGCTAGGAAAGAAGCAATAAAAAGAATATTAACTGGAATTGAAAATGATGCTTTTATAATTCACACAAATCCTACTGATGAAGCAATTGATTCTTATATTGAAGCAGATGCAAAATTTGTTTTAATAAATCCCGGTAAAGAAATTTGTTTGCAAAGGGCAGAATCAAGACCAGAAGGAACAAAGGAAGCAATTGAAAAATGGTTTAATAATCCACCATCGATTATTGATGAGCTAGGATTACAACCAATTAAAACAGAATCAAGTAATGAAAAAAATTTACAAAATTTATTAAAAGAGCGAGAATTGTTGAAAATCCTAAACTCTAGATTAAAGGTCATATCATGAAAGAAGTAATCGAAAAACTTGATTCCATCGAATCGAATCTGCAACAAAAAACCGAAACTATCGTTGCCGAAAAACTGGCCGAAGTTTCTACTTCTGTTGAAACTGCCAAAGCAGAATTTGCCGAAAAAGTTTCTGCGCTTGAAGCAAAGGTCGCACAAATTCGTGCGCCCGAAATCGTTCGTGCAAACAAGGGCATTCAGGTTGACGTTAATCGTCGCGTTCGTGAATCGCTGGCTCAGTTCTACAAATCAAACGCTCGCGTTGAGAAAGAACTGAAACTGTTTGAAGATGCTGCGCAATACGATGCATACATGAAAGAAGCATCGCTTCTGACCGGCGGCGGTAACAATCAGGGTGGTCGCACCGCCTATGATCCAGTGTTCGCCCCGTTGCGTCTTGCAAACCCAATGCGCCAAATCTCGCGCCAAGTTGCAACCGATGGTTCGTCTTATCAGTTCCGCGCAAAAGTTGGTAACGCCGGTGCAGCATGGGGTTACACCATTCAAAACAACGGTGCAACAACTACTGAAGATACAACGATCTGGCAATTGGTGCTGCAAGATTTGAACGCACAGTTCCCAATTCGTACTGCGGCGCTGGATGACATCGACGGTCTTGAAGCAAATGTCGTTTCCGATATGCTGCTGGAATTCTCGCAGTCTGAAGCATTGTCGATGGTTCAAAACAATGACCAAGCTGCACAATCTGGCACAAACCCATACGGCGGCACCAACGGTCTGCGCGGTCTGGATCAGTACGCAGGCGCAGCGGCAACCTATGCAGGCGGTTCGGTAACTACCGCAGCATTCGGCAACAGCGGCACCGGCAGCACTTCCGGTCTGCATTCGCTTGCAACCTACGACCAGTTGACCACCAACGGCAACACTGTTGGCGCAAGCAATATCACTTACAAAGACGTGGTGAACTTCATCTATTCGCTGCCACAGGAATACTGGACACCAGACGCCAAATTCATGATCAACCCGGTTTTGCTACAGCAGATTCGCGGTCTGGTTGATGATCAGAAACGCCCAATCTATATTGATGGTTTGGCGCGTGAAGATGGCATCGTCGGTACGCTGTTGGGCTTTGATGTTATTGTCAACAAGTATTGCGACACACCATCGCAACTGACCACTGGTTCGGCTGGTACTAACAGCTTGTATCCAATGTATTTTGCTGATTGGACACGCTTCCACACTACCGTTGATCGTCTGTCGATGGTAATGCGTCGATATGACCAGACGTTGCCGGGCTTTATCACCTTCTTTGGTGAAAAACGTCTTGCAACTTCGGTGGTCAACCCGTTTGCTGGTGTGCGCTATCGTTCCACCGGCACTGCAACCTAATCAAGCGGCTTCCCCGGTGGCGTGTGCTGCCGGGGTTTTTTGCTGATCTTAGGAATGGAAAAAAATGAAAGCCAACGAAAAAATCATTGCAGGTATTAAACAGACGCTAGAAACTGGCGATAAAGTAACCATTGATTTGCGCGAAGCATCCGCACTTACTGGCAGTGGTTCAGGCGTTGGTGGTCGTACATATTTTGATGATGTGTTTGCTGCGTATCGTTATGCAAACCCATTTAGAAAATTTGCTCGCAATATTAAAACGCCAAATATGTCTGACGTTCAATTTGTAGCAAAGACAGGTAATGCAGCAAACAGCACAAATCCTTTTGGATATGTGTTTACGCCTGATAGTGGTTCACCAAACATTAACACTAGTATTTGGCAATTGCCGACTAGAGTTATAACAGCGCAATTCCCAGTTCGTACTGCTGTGCTATCGGATGTAAACGGATTAGAAGCAGAATTGATTGCAGATTTGGCACTTGAATTTGCGCAGCTTGAAGGCGCATCGATGGGCTTGAACAATGATCAGGCAGGCAGCACAACAACCAGCACCGGCGCAACTTTAGGCTTGCGCGGTCTGAACAGCTATCCCGGCGCAGCAGGCGCATCGTCGGCGTTTGGTACTAGCGGCACCGCAATCACTAACGGTCGGCATACGATTGCAACCGTAGGTTATACAAGTGGACAACTTGAACATGAAGTATTAGTTGATATGGCTAATGCTTTGCCTAGTCAATATTGGGCATCACCTACTACTGCATGGATGATGCATCCATCTGCTATTGTTGCTTTGCGTAATTATGTTCATGGTGGCATCAATCAAGCTAGTTATGCGTTTTTAGAAACAGGTGCGGATAATGCAGGCACATTAACTCATGTATTTGGATTCCCCGTAATACCAAATCCTTATCTTGATGCAATTGGTACAGTAGGAAATAAATCTGTTTACTTAGCTGATTGGGCTAGATTCTTAACTATTGCTGACGTAGAAGAAATGACTATTCAAGCTATGGAACAGACGGCTCCCGGTTTTGTGACAATGTATGGCGAAAAACGTATGGTATCAACTGTTCGTGACCCATTTGCAGGTGTTCGTTCTATTGAAACTTAAAAATTATGGCATCTCAAGAAACAGGTTTAGGATTCGTTCAACTTGCGCCTACGCGCAATCCTTTCAATTACGATTGGTTTGAACAGACTAACCGCAATGTTTCGACGGGTTGGCTAACGCTTGCTGAAATCCGCGAACAGTTGAATTTGTATTCTGATACTTCGCAGGATACCTATTTGACATCGCTGGAATTGGCGATTCGCATGGCAATCGAAGATTATCTCGGTTCGCCCATTGTGTCGGTGCAATACAAATCTTACTATGGCGTGTCGGCTTTGTACGGTTCGCCACTGTCGCTGGATTTGCCGCAAACATCGCAGGGCGGCGTTACGATTAACAGTGTGCAATATTACAATGACGCAACGCCAACGGTGCTAACAACCGTTTCGCCTGCTGATTATTATTATGATCCGACCGGTCGCAAGGTCATTTGTTCTGATTTGCCAACCAGCATTAATCCGCAAATGACATCGCCGGTAATTGTGACTTATACGCTAAGTGCATCACCATTTGCAACATATCCAATTGTGAAGCAGGCAGGGCTTTTGTGGTTTACGCACTTGTACAACAATCGTTCGGCGGTTGGTTCTACGGTCGGACAGTTGGCGCAAATCCCTATGGGTGTGGATACGCTGTTGCGCCCGTATAAGCCGCTGGTGATGTAATGGTCGCAAGATATGAAGAAGCGCAAGTGTACACATTGTCGTTTGCGACATCCGCATACGGCGATACGGTAACGACGAAAACATTAAAGTTTCAAAGTAAGCCGGAAATCAAAGAAGTAAAAAACGATGTTCGGATTACTGATAAATATCGAGTGTATGCAGGCCTGATTTATTTTGTGTTTAACTTCACGCCATTCACACGCGATATGTACGACAACCAGAATTTGTATTCGATCATTTGGCGCGGTAACGATTGGCGAATTGACAGCGTGACAGAATCTAATGATCGGCAAAAAGTGACGTTTTTATGTTACCGCAATGATCCATCGACACAGGTATAACAATGGCGGGGCAAAACAACCCAAGTAATTATGCGGTGGCAATCCAAGCGCAATTGACTGCCACAGCTTCGCCGGTGCCGGTATATGGATCATTTAACAGGAACTTTGCAACACAGCAAAAATTTATAACTTGGAATCTGCGCAATGTGCATCAACCAGTTTATACAGGCACAACGCAATCGGTAAAAGGTATTGATCGACCGATATTCCAAACCAATGTTTATGCTGGCACATTGCAAGATGCATTCAGCATAGCAAATACGATAATACAAGCATTGCATGGATACAGCGGGCAGTTTGGTGGTGTTGGTGGATTTTATGTAAGCAAGATTGATATCGATTGGCTTTTTAATACTTTCGACAATGATATCGGCTTACATTCGATTTACTTAGATTGCACAATGGATATTCCGACATAAAATAAATTTTTAACTTTTTTGAGGAATTAAAAAATGGCGCTTCCAAATAAAGTATTGCCGGGTTTCTCGGCTGCACTATATTGCCAACCAACGGCAACACCGACACCACTTACAGTTGCGCAATTGTCTTTAGTGGCAAGTGTTTCGCCGATTGCAGTATCGGGCAACCTGCTGCCGGTTGAGGCAATTCCGGCGTTTGGTCAAGATGACGCAGTGGCAAATTTCTCGGTTGCTGGCGCTCGGCAATCGGACAAAATCCCAACGCAATCGGCACCGACTTCGCTTTCAATTACTGCCGCTTGGAATCCAGCGGATACTAACCTGCTGCTAATGCGCGGCGATGCTTACAGTGGCGTGATTGATCGCACATTTGTGATTGCTGCGTTTGATGGCTCGAATGTGGTCTACTATGCTTTTAATGGCCGAGTAAGCCAATTCCAGATTGACGCGCAACCCGGCGCAGAGGCAAAGTGCATATTCACGATTCATCCTCGCGGCGGTCAATACGGCTGGTCGAATAACGCTTAACTAGGAAACAATCATGGCTATTCCGAATAAAGTATTGCCGGGTTTTAGTGCATCGTTGTTTATGCAATCGGCTGCAACGCCAACACCATTGACCACTGCAAACTTGTCGGTATGGACTGCGCAAGTTGCGGCGATTGTTGGCACTTCTGCAAACGGCACCGGCGTAAACGGTGTGCTGGTTCCGGTCGAAGCGATTCCGGCATTTGGGCAAGATGATGCGGTAGCAAACTTTTCTGTTGCCGGGTCGCGCCAATCAGATAAGATTCCAACGCAGTCTGCGCCAACATCGCTATCGATTACCGCAGCTTGGAATCCAGCGGATGCGGCGCTGCTGCAAATTCGTGCGGATTCAGAAAGCGGCGTTGTAGATCGCACATTTGTGGTCGCTGCTGTTGATGGTACAAATACAATTGCTTATGCATTTAACGGGCGTGTGTCGCAGTTCCAAATTGATGCGCAACCGGGTGCTGAAGCAAAATGCATCTTCACAGTGCATCCTCGCGGCAATCAATACGGCTGGTCGAACAACTAAAACAATCGCCCCTTCGGGGGCTTTTTTACATGAGAAAATATGACAACACAAATCAACAACAACGGCGATTTGCTTGGGTATTTGCTTGAGCAATCGCTGATCGCCCCTAAAAGCTGGTTTGGCTTTCCACAGCAAAAGCTTACCGGCATCGCATTGGTTCACGCAATCGCGACGAATCATGCCGACAAAATGTCACCTTCGGAAATTGTTCAATATGTAATGGATTTGAACAATGAAATATACAACGGCATTATCAAAAAAGGATAAGACATGAAACTTGGTGCAACGCTCAATATTAATCCTGACAACATCCGCATTCGCGAATTCACAATGGCGGGGCAAAAGCTTCGGGTGCGTGTTCCGCTGGCTTCCGAGATGGAAGCAATTTCCAAAGCGGTGGATGATGCCGAATGGCAAGCCAAATTTGAAAGCTTGAAAGAATCGTTTAGCAGCGATCCGGATGCGGTTATTGAGCAGGCCGAAGATGATGTATTGGTCAACGGCAAATCAATCAAAGAACTTGCAATCATGTCGGCAAAGACCGAGGAACGAATTGTTCAAATGGTTCGCTTGCTGGTGCCTACAATTGAAGGCTTCGACATGAACAGAATTAGCTATGCCGATGTTGATGAAGAATTTCCGTTTGCGGTGCAGATCGAGTTGATGAAGAAAATTGCGGAAGTAATTTCGCCGGGATATGAGGAAACGCGAAAAAACTGATTGGGTCATTGCGTTTGCAGGCTCGCGCTTATATGCTTGCGCATGGGGCGAATCCGGATGCAATGACAGAAGAAGATTTCGAACTGGTGATGGTGGCGCTTAATGATGGGTTGATTGGGAACAAAGTTGTAATCAACACATTGGGATACTTAACAACGGCAGTGTTTAACTATATGCGTTCACAAAATGCGCCGAGTTATTCACTACAAGGAATCCTGGGAATTATGCACGATTACATATACAAGCCATTATCGGATGAGGAAAAGCGGCAGATGGCGAACCAGCGATTGCTTGAGTTTATGACGATGAAACCCGGTGCGCCAAATTTTCTAAAGGCAAAAAATGAGAATTGAAACGTATGGCTTTGATGACTTTGATGCTGTCTTGACAGAGATGGGCAAAGACTTTGGCTATACGGATGTGAATAAAAAGGTATTGATACCGGCGTTGCGCAATGCGATGAAAATAACTTTGCCGTATGCCAAATCATTGGCAAGGGCAAACACTGGCGAGATGCGCAACAGCATTACTGTCGAAGCAAGGCGACCAAGTGACAGAGATAAAAAATCAAAATACATTTACGACACTGATGCAGCAATTGCAATTCTATCAGTGAAGCAATCGAAGGTATCATTAGGCGAAGAATTTGGAACGGCAAAAAGAGCAGGGCAACCATTTATTCGCCCGTCTTTGGAAGCAAACCAATCAACAATTTTGCAAACTTTGTCGGATGAATTGCAGAAAAAAATTCAACGCTATCAAAGCAGAAATTCTAAGGATACAAAGAAATGAACGTCATTGCGCGGCTTGGGGCTATTCTTGGTCTAGATTCTAAAGATTTTGTAAAAGGCGTTGACGCTGCGCAACAGAAAAGCAAAGAATTTAAAAAGCAATTAAAAGAAACGCAGCAAACCATCGAAGGAATGAAAACGGCATTTGCGGCTGCAAGTGCTGCATTTGTTGCGTTTGCTGCTGCTGCGGTTCACGCTGCCGATCAAGTGGTTGATCTTGCCGATGCCAACGAAACCACAATTGGCAAAGTGCTGGAATTGAAATATGCGCTTGTTACTTCGGGCGGCGATATTTCAAAGCTTGGTCAATTTTATTCCTCATTCACAAAAGCAATTGATGGCGCTGCGCAAGGCAGTGACGCGTTGCGCGATTCGTTTGCTGCGGTCGGCGTATCAATCAAAGATATTGCTAGATTAAGCCAAGATGAATTGCAGAATAAAACGCTGCGCGGCTTGGCACAAATTGATGACCAAGTGCGCAGGAATTCGCTTGCGTTTGAATTGTTTGGCAAAGCCGCAAAAGGCGTTAATTTTCAAGCAATGGCAGGCAATGTTGATCAAGCTGCTGGCGCATACGATAAACAAGCGCAAGCTATTAGGGCGGCAGCGGATGCGGTTGGAAAGCTTGAGTTGCTGTTTGGCGATATGCAATTGGCGGCGCTGACTGCCATCAAACCAGTGACCGATCTTATTAGTAGGATTCCTGCTGAAAGCCGAGTGGAAGCATTAACCAAAGCATTTGAAGCTTTAGGTATTGCTATGAGTGTTGCGTTTGGTGTTGCTGCGGTTAGTGGGGTTGCAAAATTAGCGACTGCATTGCGCACATTAGCGGTCACAAATCCGTGGTTGCTTGCTTTAACTGCCGCTGGTGGCGCTGCGGCTTTTGTTGGATTGGATAAGCTTTTTGGTGGCAAGCCAGATGACATAAAACCAGAAGAAAATAAAAACGTTCCAACAAGTTCGGCAAATAGAAATATTGAAATGTCGCAACGCGATAAAATAATTGAAAAATATAATGCTCAAATAAAAATAGTAAAAGATTTAGCAGACCAAAAAAAATGGGCTGCTGAATGGGATTACAACAACACAAAACGTCAAATTGAATTAGAAAAAGAAAAATTTGCTTTAAGCACAAATGAATACGAACGAAGAAGGTTAATAAATGAACTTGCCGATAGGGATGCTGATTTATATAAATCGCGTTTGGAAGAAATGCAAGCGGCAAAAAGAGATTTGGAATTGGCTCCTGCCGAAGAACAAAGGCAAGCAAGAAAATTATATGATGTAAAAATCAAAGCTATTGAAGATGTATACAACACGCAGCAAAAATATTTGGACTTGGAAAACGAAGCAAGAATTAGAAACTTTGATGCCGAAGTGCAGCGCCAAAATTCGTGGGCTGCTGGTTGGGATCAGGCTTTT
>Ga0181352_1000716_pt1 | contig 13784 bp, 15 predicted proteins | sample Fa13VDMLBSN_FD_130103 | JGI IMG/M metagenome (GOLD analysis project Ga0181352, IMG submission 130103) | Freshwater viral communities from Lake Michigan, USA - Fa13.VD.MLB.S.N | ecosystem: Environmental > Aquatic > Freshwater > Lake | place: USA: Michigan | collected 2013-09-23 | reverse complement strand
TTTACCAGATATAGGAACCATTATTTTAAATCCAGCAGCATTAGATTTACCATATGCTAGTGGAGGTATAAATTTAGCAACAAGTAGATCTTCTGACTCTTCAGGAAATAATAATAGTAGAATTTTCCAAAGAATAGCCTCAGGAAGTGATGTTAGTGGAAGTTTCTCATTAAATAGTCAAGAAACTATCACTTCAGATTATATATATGTAAGAGTAAAAAATGCTGAATTTAATTATTCTGAAAATCCTAGTTTTATATCAGGAAGTACAGGAGAATTAGTATTCTCGGACTTTATTAATAATCCTAAAACATATGTTACTACAGTTGGATTATATAATGATAATAATGAATTATTAGCCGTAGCAAAAATGTCAAGACCTCTTAAAAAAGATTTTACTAAAGAGGCACTTGTGAGGATTAAATTAGATTTTTAACAAATATTAAATGGGTGCATATAAACAATTTACAACCCAGGATACAATAATAACTCCTTTTAATGTTAAAAAAGGTTTTACATTTTTATCTAATGAATTTACCTCTAGCGATGTAGGTATTGATAGATTTATAGGTAAAAATATTTCAAGTAATATTTTATTTTCTCCATTAACTTTTTCTTCTGAACCAACAACAGGATTTTTAACAACTCAATATCAAAGATTAGTATATAATTCAATTAAACAATTATATTATACTAATTATATAACTAATCCAATACCAACATCTAGTGATTTTATAGGACAAGATGTTTATTCTAGATTTGATAATTATTTACAATCTCCTAGTCTAGATTACAGAACATTCCCTACAGGTACTAATGATGAAATAGGAATAATTTCTATCCCTTCAAAATTATTCGGAAATAGAATTCATCCTGGAAGTTTTAAATATGAACAAAATTATCCATTATCACACACACAATCTATTATATTTTCTGCTAGTTCAACATCAGCTAATGAACAACTGTTTATTACAGAATTAACAGCAAATAATTTTAGCGCATCTATAGATCCATTAAATGGTTTAACATACTTAGACTACTTAGGATTAACAGCATCTAATGCTGCTTATTTATTTAATCAATCATATACCTCACCCCTTTTACTTACTGCCTCTTTAAATTTAATATTTACAGCATCTTTGGGGAATAACATTACTTTTTATATAAATTCAGGAATAGGAAATAATACAGGAACATTTTTATATTCTCAATCTATTTCATATATTACTACAGGAAATCCTATAGTATCTATGTCTTTTCTTATCACCCAATCTATAACTCCAACAATTAATACTAATTATAGTTTATTTTTTACTAATACAGGAATGACTATGGATGTATTTTCAGCTAGTATTAGTATTATTGATCCTGCTTATACTCAACCCTATACAAGCTCTGTTATTTTATATGATGATGGTGAGGGAAATGTTTATAACAATATTAATAACTTAAAATGTGGAAATATAATTTATCCACATGGGCTAATAACAATAACAAGTGGAGGATTCCATTCTAATTTAAAAGAATTTATTACAGGTTCTGGGGTTACTTGTTCTTTTTCTAGTAGTATGACAATATTTGAAACACAATATAAATGTACTATTAGAGAAAATGAATTTAATTTTAGTTTAAACCCTAGCCTAATGTCTGGAAGTGAAGGACAAACCTATAATTTTGTTACGGGTTCTATATTTACTCCATATATCACTACAGTTGGATTATATAATGAAAACCAAGAATTATTAGCTGTTGCTAAATTAGCTAAACCTTTAAATTCATCTGATACAACAGATACAACAATATTAATAAATTTTGATAGATAAAAATGTGGATATACAAAAATGAAGTTATAAAAGATTTAAGTAATTTTCCTTTAAATACTTATGGGTTTATATATAAAATAGTTCATATACCAACTCAAAAATTATATATAGGTAAAAAAAATCTTTATCATAATGTGAAAAAAAAATTAACAAAAAAAGAACTAGCAGAACAAACTGGTCCTGGAAGAAAGCAATTATCAAAAACAGTACAAAAAGAATCTGATTGGAAAACGTATTGGGGGTCTAATAAACAATTATTAGAATTAATAAAAAATGAACCTAAAGATAATTTTTATAAAGTAATATTACAATGTGTTTTTGATAAAAAACTTTTAACATATTATGAATGTAAATGTCTTTTTAAACTAGGAGTATTAGAATCCCCAGAAAAATATTTTAATGATAATATTCAGGGTCGTTTTTTTACTAAAGATTTTAAAAATATCTAATAAATAAAATTTGGAAAATCAAATTTTTGTTTGTATTTTATATTAATGGTTGATCAACTTTTAATCACACTAACAAATTCAGTTTTGGGAACAGGGAAACCTACTTCCCGAGGTAATTATGCATACCATTGTCCTTTTTGTAAACACCACAAACCTAAATTAGAAGTAAATTTTACTGAAAATAAAAATAGAGAAAATCCATGGCAATGTTGGGTATGTTTAAATAAAGGAAAAAGATTAATAAATTTATTTAAAAAAATACATGCTCCTAAAGATAAAATTCAAGAATTAAATTCATTATTAAAAATTAATTATCAAATAGGAGAACAAAACCATGCAAATGAACAAATTACATTACCTAAAGAATTTATTTCTTTAATAAATAATAATAATTTAGATATTATAGGAAGACATGCTTTAGCCTATTTAAAATCAAGAGGATTTAATGAAAACGATATAATAAAATATAATTTAGGATATTGTGATAAAGGAAAGTATGAAAAAAGAATTATAATCCCGTCATATGACAATAATGGAAATATAAATTACTTTACAGCTAGAAGTTTTGATAAATTTACCTCCAAAAAATACGACAACCCACCAATATCCAGAAATATAATTCCTTTTGAATTTTTTATAAATTGGTCATCTCCTATAATTTTATGTGAGGGGTCATTAGATGCTATGACTATAAAGCGAAATGCAATTCCATTATTAGGTAAAAATATTCAAGAAAATTTACTTAAAAAAATTGTTGAATCTAAAGTTAAAAAAATATATATAGCTTTAGATAAAGACGCTTTAAAAATTTCATTAAAACATTGTGAATATTTAATGAATGAAGGAAAACAAGTATATCTTATAGAATTAGATAAAAAAGATCCTAATGAATTAGGATTTATAGAATTTACTAAAATTTTGCATAAAGCTAAACAATTAACATTCTCTAAATTATTAGAGAAAAAACTCCAAATTTTATGATTGAAAAAAATGTTAACATTTATAAAAAAAATGTTACCCGTATACTAGAAATAGATTCGGACTCAAAAAAAGCTAGTATATTAGATAATAGGTTTTATACAAGATATGGAAAATTCTACCCCTCAGTAACTAGCATTTTACAATTTATGCCAAAAAATAAATTTTTTGAAAATTGGCTTAAAGATGTAGGACATAATGCCGATGTTATAGCTAGAAAAGCAGCAGAAGAAGGAACACAAACCCATGATGCTATTGAGCATTACTTAAAAGGTGAAAAAATTCAATGGATTGATGATAATGGAAATTCTAAATATTCATTAGAAGTATGGAAAATGATTTTAAAATTTCATGAGTTTTGGAATACATATAAACCTGTTCTTATAGAAAGTGAAATCCATCTTTTTTCAGATAAATTTGAATATGCTGGTACTTGTGATTTAGTAGTTGAAATAAATAATGAAAGATGGTTATTAGATATTAAAACATCTAATTCTTTACATAGAAGCCACGATTTACAGTTAGCAGCATATGCACAAGCATGGAATGAAAATTTTGCAGAAAAAATAGATCGTATTGGAATTGTATGGTTAAAATCTTCTAAAAGAGGCGAAGATAAAAGTAATAAAAAAATACAAGGTAAAGGTTGGGAAGTTTATGAACCCGATCTTAGTATAGAAAAAAATCTTGAATTATTTAATTCTATTTTTAGTTTATATAAATTAGAAAATCCTAACCCTAAACCAAATTCAGAACAATTTCCTTTAGAGATTCAATTAGATCCAAATATTTATGATAAACCCTAAGAATGATATCATTAGTTGGAATTTTAAAAGATATAATTTCTGAAGGAGGTAATGTATTTGGTACTACTTCTTCTATTAAAAAAGAATATATCCAACCTACTTTAGAAAAATTTACTAAAGAACTAAAACGTGTTTATCCAAAAGTTGATTTCAAATTTAATACTTTAGGATCAGTAGGTAAAAAAGACGAATCTGGAGATATAGATTTAGCTTTAAATGTAGATCAATTTATGTCTAAAGAAGGTGAACCATTATTAGATAAATGGAATCTAAATCCTACAGAATTTGAAAATTTATTTGAAAAAATTAGAAAACGTGCCCGATCTGCTTCTGAAACACAAAGTAAACTTAGAACAATGTTAGAGTTAATAGCAACTCAACTAGAAGAAAAATCTCAACTTATAACAACTGATATTAAAGCTGCAGGTGGAGGTTCTATATTTTGTAATTTCCCCCAATTTGATAAAAATGGAAAAGAAATATTTGAAAAATCAGTTCAAATTGACATTAATGTTGGAAATATAGATTGGTTAAGTTTTAGTTATTATTCTAATACTTATAAAGATAATGTAAAAGGATTACATAGAACTCAATTAATGTTATCTATGTTTTCTGAAGCAGGTTTATCTTTTAATCATAATAGAGGGGTAACAGATAAAGAAACTGGTGAATTAGTAGCTTCAAATCCTCAAGAAGCTATACAAATTTTAAATGATAAATATAATATTAATTTAACTCAAGATATTTTAAATGATTATTTTGAGTTAATGGATTATATTAAAAATAATCTACCTAAAAATAAATTAAATAATATTTTAGATAGATATTTAAAAATATTAGACTCTACTAGAGCTGATATTCCTTTAGATTTACAAGACTATTGGATTAAAAACCAAGATAGGTTAGAATTAAAAGGAAAATTCCTACCAGATAACTCTAATTTAATAAAATATAAAAAATAATGTCAGGATCAGCAGGTGGGAACAGAATACCTAGAGCAGTAGTAGAAAAAACTGTTCAAGATTATATAGACAAAATTCTATCCAAATTCCCAGGCTTTAAAAAAGCTAAAATAACAGGTTCATATAATGCTGGAGTTAAACAAGATTTTGGAGATATTGATTTAATAGTTCAATTAGGGGGTACAGATAAAAAATTAATTAAACAAGATTTAGCTAAATATTTTGCTACTTTTCCTGATTCAGTTATAGTACCATTTAAAAGTGATAAATATAAAGGTAAAAAATCACTTAGTAGTGGTGAATTAGTAACTATATTATATCCAATAATTAATACATCTGATCAATTTGTTCAAATAGATAACATTGTTTCTATTAGTGAAGAAGAATTAACCTTTAAAAACTCATTCCTAGACTACCCAGCTGAAATACAAGGTTTACTTTTAGGTTTAGCTAAAATAATTTGTTTAGAAGAAAATCCAAAAGATATATTTAAACGATTAGGTATTACCAATGTTCCTGAACTTGAACCTAATCAAGAATATGAATTTAATTTATCTGGAGCAGGCTTAACATTACGTATAGTAACATTAGATAATTTTAAAGAAATAGATAGAACTGATGTATGGAAATCATCGGATTGGAATACTGTTAAAAAATTATTTATTAATTATAATATTAATACTGATTTTGAAACATTATTAAAAGATTTATCTACTAATTTGAAAAATCCACGTTCTAAAAATCGTGTTAAAGGCTTATTTAAATCTATGGTATCTGTTAAAAGTGGAGAAAAAAATACTCCAAAAGGAGATAATAAAGAAAAAGCATTACAAGCAGTAGATAAATTATTAGAAAACAATTATATTAAAAATTTAGGAGAATATTTAGTAGCTTCTTTACTTCCTGAAGAATTTATTAATTCTCTCCCTAAACAAACTATAGCTTTATACCCAGGTAAATTTAAACCACCACATAAAGGACATTTAGAAGCTGTAAAATATGCATTACAAAAAGCTGATAAAGTTATAATTATAATCTCCCCAAAATCCTTTGAAGAATATAATGATGAACAATCAAAACAAATTTGGGAATTATATGAAAAAACATTAGGCTCAGATGCTTCTAAAGTTGAAATAAAAATTTCAAAAGATCCTTCACCAATTAAAACAGCATATGAAATTATAGAAAATGATCCTGTAAACAATTACATGGCATTATATGGTAAAGGAGAATCAAATAGATGGAAATCTTTAAATAATAAAGAAAAATACCCAAATGCTGAACCTTTAGATTTAGGTAGTATTGAAAATAAAAATATAGAAGGAACTTCTGAAGTTATTAGTTCTACTAATTTAAGACAAGCTATTAAAGATGGTGATAAAGATCGTATAAAAACCTTTTTACCATATGGAGTAGATATAGATCAATTTTTAGAGATAATAAATAAAAAACCCGAAGATAAAAATATTCAAGAAAAAATATTATCTTATGAATTAGATGATATTGATTATTATGCTGATCAAAAATTATCTCCTTTAGATGTAAAATTTAGTAATCATTTTTTTGATAGAGTAAATGACCCTAGAAACAAAAAAGATATAACCGATATTGAATTAATAGCATTTTTTGATAGATTATCAAAATATAAAAATAAACTCATAGATTTTCTAAATAAATATAAAGAAGTATTAACCACAGATAGTAAATCAAATATTAATATCCCATTTGTAAAACAAGCTAATAATATTATAGCTAAAACAGTAATGAGGAAATCTAATTTTGCAACTAATGATGTAAAATTAATATTTGAACAAATAAATAAAATTAATGAAAACAATAATAATTTAGAAAAAAAATGGATACTTGATTTACCTAAATATAATCAATCTCAAACTTTAAGTTCACAGTTATTTACTCAATTATACGAATTAAAAATAAATGAGATATCTCTTAATCCAAATAATGCTGTTGAAATATATGGTGATATAGATAATGGAGATTTTACTGTAGGAGAATATGATTATAATTATAGAATAATAAAATTAGATAAAAATCCATATAATAGTGATTCATATTATAATATTGATTTTCATGAAATAGGAAATACAAATCCGAATCCTTCTTTACCAACAAAAAATGCTAAAGGAAATTATATAAAAATATTATCAACAATTTATAAAATTATACTAGATTTTACTCAAGAAAAAAAACCAGAATACATAGGAATATCAAGTTTAGATGAAAGTGGATATGGAAATATCTATAATAATTTAACTAAAACTAATAAAATTCCTGGGTATTCTAGAAAAGATGCAGGTTTACAATTTAAAACTAAAGATGGAAAATCTGGAAAAGTTATAGTTTTAAAGAAAAATAATAATTTAAACGAAAAAAATATAAATGAGGTAGGTGAAGGAACATCTCAACCATATGAAACATTTTCTAGGTACTCTAATAATGAAAAATTCCTAAAATTCTCTACAGATTCAGGAATTGATTATGAAATATCTTTATTTCCTATAAATAAATTTCTTCAAGTAGATTTTCATTTAGATACTTTTAGTGATGATATTTACCAAGAAACAAATAAAGGAGAATTATTTAGAATAATGTCTACTGTTATAAAAGAAGTAAAAGAATTTTTAAAAGAAAATAAAGATTTAGAAATATTAGGAATAAGATATGTTCCTCAAGAAAAATCTAAAAATAAAGGTGCATTTTTATCTTCAAATCAAAGAAATAAATTTTATAAAGCTTTTATATCTAAAATAGTTCCTGGAACTACTTATGTTGAACAAGGAGGAGTAGTATTTGCAATTTTTCCAAAAAAAGAAAATATTCAAGAAAATACTATAAAAAATCAAGCTTTATATATAAATAAATTAGTAAATTATTGTTGTGATGTTTTACATTTAAAAGAACGTCCAAAAATAGTATTAATAAATAATAATGATTATTCTCAAAAACATAAAAGTTTTGGAGGATATATTCCCGGAGAAAAAAAGATTTTTGTAGTATTAAAAGGAAGAAATTTAAGTGATATATGTAGAAGTCTTAGTCATGAAATGAAACATTTTGAGCAAGATTTAAAAGGAGTATTAACTCCTGAATCTGGACAAGATGGATCTGAACATGAAAATGAAGCAAATAGTTTTAGTGGAAAAATAATGAGAGAATTTAACAGAAAATATCCCGAAATATTATCAATAAGTTTATGAAACTTAAAGAAATTTATAATTCAATAAAATATACCATATACGAAGATTTGGATGGTTGTCTTGCAGATTTCGATAAAAGATATTTTGAAATAACAGGTGTTTCAACACATCATGCCGATGCTCAAGGTAAAAATGAGTTTTGGGAAATTTTAAAAGATGGATTGAAAAATAAAAAGATGACCGAACAACAATTTTGGGAAACAATAGAATGGATGCCTGATGGTAGAGAATTATGGAGTTATATAAAAAAATATAAACCTATAATTTTAACCGCTCCATCAAGAAATAAAGAATCAATAATAGGTAAAAATGAGTGGGTTAAAAAACATTTAGGTTATGTTCCTATAATATTTAGATCTGCTAAACAAAAACATTTAGAAGCGGGTGAAAATAAAATATTAATAGATGATAGAGCCGATACTATAGAAAGATGGATTAATACTGGAGGTATTGGAATACATCATACTAGTACTGATAATACTATAAAAAAACTTAAAGAATTAGGATTATGAAAGATAATATTTTAAAAAAGGAATTTTCTAAGAAAGATGTTCAACGTATTAGAAATTTAGTTACTAAAAAACACAACGATAAAACAACAATTGGAATTGGATATAATCCTGAAAAAGAAGATCATGTTGAAGGAGATATATGGGTTGAAAATGGAAAAAAATGGACTATTAAAGATAGAATAAAACAAAATATAACTAAATTAGATAAAATTAAAGAATTATCTTTAGTACCACTGTTTTGTCCTTCATGTTCAAATATAATGAATCATAGAAATGACAAGGTAATATATAATAATCATAAAAAATGTTTCAATTGTATGGTTGAATATGAAACAGAATTAAGAAAATTAGGATTGTGGGAGGAATATGAGAAAAAAATACATAATGAAGGAATAGATAATTTTATTAATGATTTTCAAATGTGGGTTGAAGAAAGTATAAAAGATAATAATCAATCATATGTAACAGAACAAGGAGATATTGAAAAATGGGATAGTAATTTAAATATAGATAAAATAAACCAAAATATGGAAGAATCTATAAAATATCTCAAAAATTTAAAAAAATAATATGTATTTATATATAAATAGTTAATATATAATTCTTTAATAGTGGAATCACTCATAATTACTGCAATAATAACCGGAATTTTAGGTCCTATAATAGTTATAATTGTAAAGAATAAATTAGCTAAACAAAAACCAAAATCCGATCCACTTATTGAGGTTATGGAATTTAATAAGCTAATAGATCAACAATTAGATATTCTTTTAAAAGAATTACACTGTGATAGAACATGGATAATTCAGTTCCACAATGGTGGTAATTTATATCCAACGGGAAAATCAATTCAAAAATTCTCTATATTTTATGAACATTTAACCCCAAACACTCCCAGTATTAAAGATACCCTTCACAACATTCCAGTATCATTATTTAGTAAATCACTTTCTAAATTATATGAAGATGGTGAAATATTAATAAATGATTATGATGAAAACAAACATCAAGGATTAGAAATATATAATAATGATTTAAATACAAAATCGTATTATATGTTTGCGTTATTTGATTTAAATGATAATTTTATAGGAATATTAGGTGTAGAATATATTAAGAAAAAAACAAAAATATCTGAAGATAGTTTAGAATTTATAAAACATAAAACATCTTCATTAGGAACCCTTTTTAATTCATATTTATATACAAATAATACATTAAAAAAATGAAAAAATCAGAATTTAAATATTTTATTAAAGAAAATATTAAAAAAATTGTTAGAGAAGCAAAAAACGAAGAAACTGAAACTGAAGAAGATTTAAACATAGACACACCTTCAGGTGAAGAAAATATCGATATATCATCTGAAACTGATGGTGGAGATGTAGCAGTTGAAATGGATAATGCTTTAGATGCTGCTATAAAAGTAGCTAATTCATATGGAGATCCTAAATTATCTACTTTATTAGATAATGCTAAAATTTATTTAGCTAGAACTTTAGCTAGAAAATAATATAAAATATGACCAAAGAGGAATTTATTAACCAAATAAAACAGGCGGTTGGAAGTATTTACTCTAATGGAAAGTTTACTTATCAAAAAAGTGAAAAAGATTTCTATAAAGAAGAAGAACCTAAAGAAAAAATTTATTTTCTTGCTAAATTTCCAAATTTAAAAAGTATAATAATTAGTCTTTTAACCCCGTCTTACTCAGATTTTATAGAAGATATACATTGGGTATCACCAAAACCTACTACTTTTAAAGTAGTATTACATAATGGTCAATTTTTTTATCTTAAATATACAAACAAATCATGGATTGCTCAGGTAGAAGGTAAAAATTATTATTTAAGTAATGTATCTAATGAACAACAAGCTACAGAATCTATATCTCGTATATTAAGATACCCATCATCCGGTCTTACAAAAACAACTGAAACTCCTTCAGAAAAAGAAACCCCACCAGAGACACCTCCCACAGAAGAAAAATAAAATGAAATTAAAAGAATTAAAACAGCTTATAAAAGAAATACATAATTCACAAAACAAATGTGGTTGTGGGTGTAATAAATGCGCTATAAAAAGTGATTCTGATTTAATCAATAATTTTGTTGGTGAACAAAGACAATCGATACTAAAAAATAAAAATGCGCCTATAAATAAAAATATTAATGAGGTATTATCTCATAATATAAAACAATATAAAAAAGAACAATAAATAAAATAGTCATGGATGTATTGGATTTATTTTTTAAAAAATATTCATATAAGTTTCCCAAAGGATATCCTGACATGAATGATGAACAGGATGTTAAAATTTTAAATAGTTTATTAGAAAGAATAGGTATTAGTTTAGATGAAAAAGAAAAACCAGAACCAAAAGATTATGATAGTGAAATTTTAAATTTATTAACAACTTTATCTGATGAAGAAGCTAAAAAGAAAGTAATTAAATATTTAGAAAAAATAAATAAAAAGGAAGATAAAGAAGATAATAAAATAGAAGACAATTTAGAGAAAGAATTAAAATTAAAAGAATTTAATAAAGAAACAATAGAATATATTTTATTATTAACCTCAAAATACAAAACCACAGAAGAATTAGAAGAATATTTAAAATCTAATAATTTATTATCATTAAATGATTTAGGTAAAAGTGGAAATTTATATAATATAATAAAAACTAAAACTGATTTTCCTGAAAACTTTATTAAACGAATATTAACTTATACTCCTGTTGAAAAGGGTAAAGGGTTAGGGGTTGGTGAAATTGCTTTAGCATTATTTTTTAATGCTACAAAACAAAAAATAGGAGACATTCAAATAGATAACAAAACAATTGAACTTAAAGGATCTGGTGCTAGATTCCCAGGAACGGGAATGAAAAGATCGGGAGATATTAGTTTATTATACCAAGATTTTGCTAACAAGTATTCTAATGTAAAACTTGAACCTAAAAATTCTTCTCTTGTATTTTATATAAGTAAAATTTTCAAACAGAATCCAGATAGTTTAAATTTTATCAATGATGAGTTAAATAAACTTTACCCAAATACTGATAATATAAAATTAGATAAAGAAAATATATCTAATATTAAAAATATACTATATAAAAAATATATATCTAGTTATGTTAATTCACATAAAGAAAATGATTATTATATGATTATATCAAGCAATACATTTAATTATAATTTATATACTCCTGATGAACTCATAGATAGTACTGAAAAAGGCAATATACATTTTATGAGTAATATAGTATTATCAACATCATATCCTCAATTGAAAATATAATATATTTATTAAAAAAACAAATTAATTTATATATTTATAATAAAAAACACAAAATGAGCAATAAATTAAATAATATTAATGAAATACAGATTGCACAACAATCTGAAATATTAATTCCTAAAACTTTAACCCCTGAAGTAACAAAAATGTTAATTGAAAGAATAGGGGATGAATACACAGCTCATTATTTTTATAGAAATGCTGCTAACTGGTGTGAAGATAAATCATATAAAAAAGCAGCTGCTTATTTTACAGGTGAAGCTGAAAGTGAATTAACTCATGCTAAAAAAGTACAGGATTATTTAACAGGATGGAATGTAATGCCTTTTGTACCTCCGGTAAAAATGGTACCTTCTTTTATAAATCTTATAGACATTATAAATAAGGCATATGTGATGGAATATAATTTATTTTTATCATATAATAGTGATTCATCAATAGTATTCCCAACAGATTTAGCAACATTTGATTTTTTACAAGAATTAAGACAAATCCAAACAACTTCTGTAAAAGAATATGCTGATTTATTAAATGCTGCTCAATTAGTTAATGTATCAAATAATTTTGAAGTATTGTACTTTGAACAAACATATTTTTAAATGATAAAATTAATAGACATATTAAACGAATCATATAATCCTAAAATATATCAAATAAAAGGAATTTTTCTTCTTTCAGAAGAAAGAAATATATCTGATATTTTGTCAGATATTAGAGCAGTTCAAGGGGTAACAGTAATAGATGTTTTAGATAGATATGATGTTGGAAAAAATTATAAATATGTTTTATCATTAAAAATAGATCCTTCTCCATTTTCACCTTTTAATTTTAAAAGATTTAAAGAAATACTAAAAAATATTTTAAATATCCCCGGAGTAATTACAGGTAAATATATATCTCGTCCTAAAGATGTAAAAGATTAAAAGGGGTATGAAAATATTAAAATTAAAACAAAAAGAAAAATCTAATATTTCCGAATATGTAAATCAAGAAATATTAAATCCTTTAATTTTTGATAAAACCACAATTAAGCCTAAAGTTAAAAATGTTTTAATTAAAATAGCTGAATATTTCTGGAAAGAACTAGAAATGCCATACCCATATAAAGATATAATCCTATTAGGCAGTTCAGCAAATTATAATTGGACCCAATATTCTGATATTGATCTTCATATTTTAGTAGATTTAAACAAATACTCAGACCCTGATTTAGTTAAAAAATATTTTAATGAAGTTAAAAACAATTGGAATAAAAATCATAAATTAAAAATAAATAATAGCAATATTGAATTATATATTCAAGATATAAATGAACCTAATGCATCTCAAGGAATTTATTCTTTATTAAAAGATAAATGGATTAAACTACCAACATACGAAAAAATTGAAATTCCTGATTCTGAAATTAATAAAAAAGCAGATTCATATAAAAAAGAAATTGATAATTTAATAAATAATCCTGATTTAGAAAAAATAAAAAAATTAGTACAACATTTAAAAAATTTACGTAAAACAGGATTAGAAAAAGAAGGAGAATATTCTATTGAAAATTTAGCTTTTAAAGAACTAAGAAATTCAGGATATATAGAAAAACTACTTACTTTAAAAAATAAAATAGTAGATCAAGAACTATTATCTTCTACCACAATAACAAAAGATTCTAACATACAAGAAAAAAAAGAAAAACGTGATCGTTGTCTTCGTATAGCAGATCGTAAATACGACAAACCATCTGCTTA
>Ga0181352_1000714_pt1 | contig 13814 bp, 22 predicted proteins | sample Fa13VDMLBSN_FD_130103 | JGI IMG/M metagenome (GOLD analysis project Ga0181352, IMG submission 130103) | Freshwater viral communities from Lake Michigan, USA - Fa13.VD.MLB.S.N | ecosystem: Environmental > Aquatic > Freshwater > Lake | place: USA: Michigan | collected 2013-09-23 | reverse complement strand
GCACGCAATGCTCCTTGCGGCTGTTACAGGGGGGCCTTCGTGTCCAGCTTGTCGTAAATCTTGTCGAGCAGTTCGTGGATCCGCCCGATGTCCTGACGGTAGTCGTCCTTGGACACATACTCCTTGGGCAGGTCGGCGCGCAAGGAGGCCAGGTCCGTGCGCAACTCCTTCACGGCGCCCCACAACTCGCGCATGAACCAACCTCCGAGGGCCATGACGAGGGCCGCGAGGATTTGCAGGATGGCGTCCCACTGCATGACGGTTAACTCCAATCGCTCCGGGGCGGGTAGTCTTTGCGGCGGGGGTCATCGTATTGGCCGGGGCGCTTGCCCTCGTCGCGCTCAATGGCCTTCTCGCAGTGGTTCGGGTCGAGCCAGTCGAGGATGCGGCACAGGACGCAGGCGAACTTGCGGCCCCGACGCCGGTCCTTGGCGATTCGGGAACTGATCGTCTCGTCCTCGTGGCCCCCGAACACGACGTTGAGCAGTTGGTCGGCGGCGACGAACAGCCTGCGGAAATACGACAGGATCGGGCGCCCCGGGATCGTGGCTTCTTCCTGCGGAAACTCCTTGGTCACGGGCTTTCTCCAGCAAGGATTTGAGCGGCGCGGCCAGGATCGATCAGCCCGACGCCTTCGAGCAGCGGAACGCCGGCCTGAATGTCAGGGTCGGAGAGGCGGATGGTGGGGGCCTTGTTCAGCATGTCCTCGTAGTCTTCCACCACGGGGTTTACCTTCGCCGCCGCACGGATGGCGATGCGCTCCGCTTGGGTGAACAGCCGCAGGAAGTCAACCTTGTTCAACTCGTCGACAGGCGGCGGAGGCGGCGGGTCGGGCGTGAAGGGGAAGAACCCCTGCCCATCGAAGCCGAGTTCCTCAGCCGCCACGCCGAGAGCAGCGGTCAGGTCGGCAAGGCAGGCGTCCGACAGGCCCACCAGAGCGGCGGGAAGCGGGGCCGGGTCGCCCATGTTGGTGCTGGGGAGGGTCTTGCGTTGGTAGAGCATCAGGGGACCACCAGAGTGCCGTTGGACGTGAAGGTGTGGACCCAGTAGCGGATACCGCCGCTGGTGTAGTTGGTGACGGTGCCGCCGGTGCAGAGTTGCGTGGGGCTGGCGTAGGACCAGATCACGACGCCAGAGCCGCCGTTGCTGCCAGGAAGGTGGCCCCCGCCGAGGACCCCGGCGCCCCCGCCACCCCCACCACCTTGGTTCGCAGGCGCGTTTGCCGGGGTTCCGAGGTCGCTGCCCGGCGCCGAACTTGATCCCCCCGCCGCTCCAGGGTTGAACGTGTTGCCCGGGTCGCTGTTCCCACATCCGCCGCCGCCTGCCGCGTAGTTCTGCGACGACCCGCTGATGTTGTCGTTGATGCCCGCGCCGCCGCTTCCGCTGGTCGTGCCGTTGCCGTCGCCTCCCGCGCCCCCGCCACCCCCACCACCGCCAGAAGTCGGGCTTGACGCGGCTCCCCCGTTATTGCCTTGCCCCGCGGTACCCAACGCCCCCGGACCAGTATAGTAAGGCCCGCCGCCGCCGCCCGAACCCCCGGGTTTTGCCGGGTAAGCGTTGCCTGTTTCACCGGCGCCGCCGCCGCCACCAAGGGCAAGCAGAACAGTACCTATCGAACTGTTCCCGCCGGTCTTACCACCAAAACCGTTGACACTTGTGCCGCCGTCTCCCCCGAGGCCGACAGTGACAGTATAACGCCCGGAGGCCAGCGCGGTAGACCCGAGAAGAACGCCACCACCGCCGCCGCCACCGCCAAAATTACCGCCGCCGCCGCCCCCCGCGATCACGAGATACCGGCCTTGGAAGCCCACCGACGGATTCTTCCGCCCATCCATCCCCTGCGCCTGCATCTTCATGCCACCCTCGAACATGCCCTGCGCCTTGGCGGGCAGGGTCATGGACTGGGCAGTCATGCCAACAGGACCGAGGGGCTGGACGGGCATGTTAGTAGCCGAAGCCCTCGGCGCGGAACACGATGCCGGTGTTCGTCACGCCAATCGCCACATACAGCGTCTCGGAGGCGTTCAGGATCAGCGGCGAGGAGTCGGAGTAGCCGAAGTCCGTCGCCGTCTGGCCGGTGGTCTGCGCCACGGTGTAGGCCGCCATCAGCACCGAGCGGATCAGCCGCTTGGTCGTGCCGCCGTCGTTCGAGACGTAGAGTTGCAGTTCGGTCGCGGTGTTGGTAGCGCGGGCCAGGGCGGTCAGTCGCGTGATCCGCACCCCGTTGACCGCAGTCCGGGCCAGTTGCCCCAGCACCGCCGTGCCGCCGCCCGTCGCGTTTGATGAGGCGTTGGAGCCGTGGGTGACGGTGTAGGTGTCCGTCGTCAGCACCGTCACCGTGTAGGCGCCCGTCACCGTGATCCCGCCGACCGCAGCCGCGCCGCTGTAGGTGGTCTGCGTTCCCGTGAAAAGGCCGTGATCGGGGTGTGAAACCGTCACCACAGCCGAGCCGTTCGTGACCGTGAACGGGTTGGGTGGCAGCAGGTCCTGACGGGCGAGCAGGACCGTGTTGGTCGGGCTGTCCGTGTAGGTCGAGTTCGCCGTGGTGGCGACGGCGGTGGCCGACCAGGGGCGCTGCGGCGTGACGATTGAGGTGGGGGTGACAGCCATGAGGTTCAGTCCTTAGAGAGCGGAGGCCATGGCGACGACCTGCGCCAGCGAGGGGCCAGACGATGTTGCGGCGATGGTGATGGAGCCAGTGCCGTTGGTGATGCTGATGCCCGTCCCCGCAGTGAGCGTGGCTTTCGTCAGCGTGTTGCCGGTGGTGTTGCCGATCAGCAGTTGCCCGTCGGTGTAGGAGGTTTGGCCTGTCCCGCCGTTCGCAACGGGCAGCGTGCCGTTGACACCCGCCGACAGGGAGACGGTGTTGTTCTCCCATAAGCTGTTGGTGCTGTTGAACACGAGGGTCTGGCCGTTGGTGGGCGACTGCGCCGCCACGTCGTGCAACTCGTCCAGTTCGTAGCCGTTCTGCACCTTGACAAACAGCAAGCCCTGCGTCGGGTGGGCGTGCTCGACCACCGCCACATAGACGAGGTGCAGGGGGGCGTAGGGCTTGGTGGCCGTCAGCGCCCCGGCGGTCACACCGCTGAGATACAACTGCTGGCCGTCTGTGTAGGCCGAGGTGTCCACGTTCGCCACGCGCCCGATGACCGTCACGTTGCCGTTGGTGTTGTTGGCAACGTCCGCCGACATGATGCCGAGGGTCTGCGCCGAAGTCGCGTCGGTGTCGGCCCGCGCCTTCGCCACTGTCGGGAGTTGGCCGACGGCGCCGTTGATGTAGACCGCCGTGCCCTTGGTCAGAGTCGCCCCAGTCGTGTTGCGGACGCGCACGATCATCGAGGTGGACGCGGCGACCGACAGGTCAATGGCCGTCGTGCCCGTGACCACGACCGACCCATCAGCCGATGCAACCGTCTGCACGGCGGTGTCGGCTTTCGTGCCCTGTGCCGCCGTGGCGTAGGCCGAGGCGTTGGTGGTCGCCGCGGTGCCGAGCCCGAGGTTCGTACGCGCGCCGGCGGAGTCCACAGCACCGGTTCCGCCGTTGGTCAAAGCCAGGACACCACCCAGCGTCACGGCGCCGGTCGTGGCGGCGGCGGGCGTCAGGCCGGTCGTTCCGCCGCTGAACGACGCGACGCCAGCGCCCACGCTGTTCAGCGTGGAGAACTTCACCTTATAGGTGACGCCGCCAATGATGTACGGCAGGTAGCCGTTCGCATCGACACCCATGTACTCTGTGAGTTGGGAGATGCGCGTCGGGATGAGGTTGCTGGGCACGCTCATGGGAGCAGGAACTCCTCAAAGTCCTCGGTGACGAGGAAGTAGTCGCCGTTCTCCGCGATCACACCAGCCGGGTTCGTGGCGATGCTCTCGTCGGGCCGCACGAAGCGCAGGGTGATGTCCTCGGTCTGGCGGGCGGGAAGCCGGTAGGGGTCGAACTCGTCGAGGTCGGCCACGCAGACCATCAGGCCCGGGAAGTTCGGGTCGGAGTGCAGGTCGTCCAGCGAGAACTTGCGGCTGCACCGGGCGCACAGGCCGATGCCAAGGGTCGAGCGGCCACGGGTGTCGAGGTAGAGCGGCACCGGACCTACCTCGTGTACGCGCTGATGTTGGGCGCCCAGCGGATGGGCGAGTTGTCCCGCTCCTCGCCCCAGGCTTCCGCCTCGGCCTGCGCGGCCTTGGTGTCCAGCAGCGGGATCATGTCGGCAGGCACTTCGGGGATCTCCGACGCCAGCTTGGCGGCGAGCAGGGCGATCACGGCGTCGAGCCACCGCTGCGGGACCTCAACGTCCTGCGTCATGGTGCCGACGTCCATGATGTGCCGGTGGCGCCAGGCGACGATCTGGTAGACGGTGGAGCCACTGTCCGGCACCGGCCACAGGTGCATGACGGGCGCGGGGACCTGCCGGTCGAACCAGTATTGCAGGGGGCGGAGCGACTTGAACGCCTTGTTGGGCAGGTTCGTGTAGTCGTCCTTGTTCAGCCTGCCGAACGGGATTTCCGTCGGGCTGTTGCCGAAGTAGACTTGGCTGTAGGACAGCACGCCGGTCGTGGCGCGCACCCGGAAGTAGGGCGCGGAGATGATCTGCGAGACGTCGAACCACGTCCACTCGCCGGCGGCAGCGGACGGCGTCTCGGTCTGAACGGTGGTCCACGCAGAGCCGTCGGCTGACCGCTCAAGGGCGATGGGGGTTGAGGCGGCGGACCACAGCACGCCGACGGTGGTGACGGGCGTGTCGGTGCCGAACGCCGTGCTGTAGGTGGTCGAGGTGACGGTGTTCGTGCCGGTCACTTCCTGCAAGACGCGCAGGTTGACGTTGAGGATGTCGACAGTGCCGACCGGCAGGGTGACGTCGCCGACACCCTCGTAGAGCGGCAGGATGACCTTCTCGACGCACCAGAGCGGCACGCCGCGATTGGCCAGGTTCGAGAGCAGCAGGTAGAGTTGGTCGCGGGCAATGTCGATCTGCTCGCCGGAGACGGTCTCAGGCAGCATCTTCGCACGCCGGAAGGCGTTGTCGACCACCTTGCGGGTGTCGAACACAGTCTGCGAGATTGTGCCGGAGTAGGCCATGGCAGGTCCGCTGTTGGGGTCAGCAGTCCGCTAGTCGCAGCAGACCTGTCTGGCGAGATTGTATAGGACTAAGGTCGGCCTAGCAACCGACCTCGCCACCCTTGCGCATCTTGGTCAGGGGCTTGCCCGAGTGCATGGCGCGCTCGTGCTTGTGGACCGCCTTGCGCACGGTCGCCTTGTCCTGCGCCATGTCCTTGTCGGCCATGCCGCCCTTGGCGTATCCGCCCTTGGCGAAGGGGCGCGAGGTGGGCTCGTCCAGCACGGGGTCGTAGGCGCGCTTGGCCGGCGGCTTGCTGGCCTTCATGCGGTTGCGGATGTTGCGCACCTGATCGGCGGTGAGCGGGCGCGAGGTGGGCTCGTCCTTGACGGCATCGTAGGCCTTGGGCTTCTTGGCCATGCCGCCCTTGGCGTAGCCGACGGTGTCCTTGCGGGCTTTCAGTTGGCCTTTAACGTAGGCAGGGGACGCTTTGGCACCGTCGTCGTCGGTGAGAGCCCCTGTGCGCGACAACGCCTTGACCACGGCGTCCGTCGGCTTGACGACTATCGCCCGCATAACGCCCCGCGTGATTTTCCCCGCCGCGCCGCCTTTTTCGCTGGGCGTCATCGAGGACGCCATGCGGCTTTTGGAGTAAACATCTTTGCCGCTACGGTAGCCGGAATCGTAATCGGACGCCTCGGTCTCGTAGACCGTCTTGGTGCTGTTCTTGTAGCCTTTCATGGCATCAGATCCTTGGTTAGCAGTCCCACGCCCGCCTGGCTTTGCGCAGGCGGCTGTTTGGGTCTTTGGCGGCTTCGGGAAACATCTTCGCCTGCCCGGCGGAGCGGGCGCAGTAGGACTTGCGGCGAGCCGCATCCTTCTCGGTTTTGGGGTTCGGGGCGGGCGGCTTGAGGCCAGGTTTGCCGGGATTGGCGCGGTTGTAGGAGGCGCGGCCCTTGGCGTTCAAGCCGCCGTCTGGATCCTTGCCGGCCTTACGAGTCCACGCCGGGGTCTTGCCGCCCTCCGACATGTAGACCGTGCGCGTGGTGTCCGTGTAGCCCTTCATCGTCAGAACTCCGGCATGAGCGGACCGCCGGCGCGGACCATCGGCTGTTGCATGGCCGACTCAAGCGAGCCCAGCGCACCCTGCTGCTGGCGCAGGGCGGGGTTCGACGCGGCGCCGGCGAACGGGGTGCCTTGGGCCTGACCCGGCTGCCCCGCGGCTCCCGGTCCCGAAGGAGCGGCGGGAGACGGGAGCGCACCTGCGGAGGGAACAGGCGGGCGGGGAGGCTGTCCGGGCGGCGCAACTTGCGCTCCATTGAACAGGCCCAAGGCTTCTTGAATGGCGATCTTGGCCCGCTCCGTCTGCTCTCTGAGTGACAGGTCGTACATGGTCAGGCCGTGCGCCTCTTGATGTCGTAGGGATACGACAGGGTGGTCGTGGTGAAGATGTCTGTAACATGAGGACCGCTCACCGTAAATTGCTCGGTGGGTCCGCCGCCTACAGTTATACTGATCGCCGCCACGTCCTGCGCCTCGGTGGCGGCCAGGGCCATGGTGATCGCGGCCCCCAGCGACAGGCTGATCGCCGCAACGTCCTGCGCCTCGGTGGCGGCCAGCGTGACAACGGTGCGCACCACCACGTCGACCGCGGCGATGTCCTGCGCCTCGGTGGCGGCCAGCGACGCGGTGATCGGGCTGGCGACGGTGACGCTGAGTGCAGCAACGTCCTGCGCCTCAGTGGCGGCCAGCGAGACGGTGATCGTCCCGAGGCCACCCTGCGGGGACAGAAGGGTCAGAAGCATGTGGCGCCCTCCTGTCTAGGCGCTAGGCCGGGGGTTCGTTCCGAAGGATCTTGGCGGCGCGACCGGCGCCGAGGAACCCAGCAGCCTCCAGCGCGGGAAGCCCGTTCAGGATGTCGGGGTCGTCCAGCCGCACGACGCTGGCCTGGCTCAACTTGTATTGGTAGAGGGCCACCGCTTGCACGGTCTTGGCCGCTTCCAGCAGGGTCGCCAGTTCCACGTCCGTGAACAGGCGCAGGAAGTCGATCTTGTTCAGCTCTGGAGCGGCGGACGATGGCGTCGAGATGCGGGCCAGCACGATGGCAACGCACGCCTCCGCTTCCGCCTGCGTCATCGGCTCATGGCCCGGCTTGTCCGGGTGGTAGTCCTGCCGGATGATCGCCCAGCCATTTTCAAGGATGGCATACGCCCACCGGGTATCGACCTGATAGACCTCGGGCGTGAACATTAGATCAGCACCATCCGCTGAAGTTGCGCCGACGTGTTGGACAGGTAGGTGATGAAAGAAAGCGCCTTGCCGTTGGTCGGGTCGTAATACTCATCGAACAGCAGGCGAGCGCCCGCAATCGCCGTGGACTGCGTGATATTGTTGGTCGTCAGCGGGATCAGTTCGTTTTTGGCCACGTTGAACATGAAGAACCGGCCTGTGGCGTCCTTCTGCCCGTAGATTGTGCCGTTCCAGTCAGCCCACGTTGAGCCGGTCGTGAAGGTCTCCGAACCAACGTAGGTGATGGCGGAATACCAAGTGTTCGCCGCGATGTCGTAAACGTCGAGGGTGCTGGCGCCCGCAGCCCGGAACGAGTAGATAAAGCGCCCGTTCTGCCTCAGAGCGCCACCGGGACCACCCGCAGAGCCCGCGCCGTTCCACGCAATGTCAGGGACGTTGGCGATCCAGCTGCCGGACGTTCCCGCGCCCGCAGCGCCACCGCGAGCCGCGCCGGGGGTGATGGTCGCCCACGTGTTGCCGCTGATGCTGTATTTGAACAGCGTGATCGCCGCGCCACCGAGGAACCAGAAGGCGTTGTCGTCGGGCTCGATCACATACCGCGTCGTGGCGTCGAAGGCCGTAGTGACAGCACCGAAGGTCAACTGCGAGGTGGTGTTGGCCGTGATGACCGACACTTGGCCCGCCCCGGTTCCGGCCACAGCACGGACCTGTTGCCCGATCCACTGAGAAGCCGTCCAGGGTGTGCCAGAACCCGCCGTGATGGTCGTTGTGGAGCCTGCGGAGGCAACGTCCGACCAGAGCCCGCTGATCTCGTATTCGCTGGTCGTGTCCGGGTTAGTCGTCCACGCGGTGTCAACGGTCAGGATGGTGTCGGTGTTGGAGGCGACATAGCGATACTGGCCCGCGCCGGTTCCGCTGATGATGGCCACCATGCGCCGGGCAAAGCAGTTCACTTCCCAAGAGCGCGTGGCGTCGGTCAGGGTCGAGGCCGCGCCCGCCGAAGCCGTCCCGAGTTCGACCACGGTTTCCTTGGCCGGGGTGCCGATCAGGCAACCCTCGTTGGCCGTGATGGCGGGGCCAGAGGCAACCGAGCGCGAGGTCCAGGCGTTTGTGGCGTAGTCGTAGTAGTTGAAGCCGCTGGTCGCGCCGGGGACGTAAAGCCAGAAGCGGCCCGTGAACAGTTGGATGACGCTGGTGTTGTCGAAGGCGGCGGCATAGGTGTCCACCGTGGTGAACACGGCGTTGGCCCCGACGCCGTTGGCGCGAATGAAGCCCTCAAGGCCCCGATTGGTCCCCGCCGTCACGCGGAAGCGGTAGCCGCCCACGTTCCGAGCCATCGTCAGGGTCGAGGTGAAACTGTTGGTCGTGCCCGCCGAGGCGGTGAAGGACGGGCCAACCGGATGCACAAAGCCCGCAGCGCCCGCGCCCCAAGTGCCCGCCGAGCCCGAGTTGGGAAGCACCCCGAAGGCTTCTTCCTGCTTGTTATACCAGTAGAGCGAGGAAACGCCCGTGGCGTAGTAGGCTTGGCGGCCAGCATCGGGCGGAAGGTTGGGCATGAGCCCGTAGGTCGCGCCAAGGTTCAGGTTGTCGCCAACAAAGATCGTGCCCGCAGCAGACGTCACAGGAGCCGGGGTAAAGACAGGCTCCCAAATCTTGCGGTGGACCTTCTTACGGAGATTGAGTGTCAGCGACATGTGTCAGACCTGAATGTTGGCATAGATGTGCTGCGGCAGGGATGCCGGGTGGTATTGCTGCGACTGCGCCACAACCAAATGATTGCTGGTCGAAAAGGCCGGGGAAGAACCGCCAGAAGTGATTTGCGGCGTGCCACCGGCGATCTGGTTGATGTTGAGTGGCGCATTGTTCTGGATGGTGACTTGGAAATCCGCCTGTGTAGAGTTCCGAACCGTGAGCGACGGCGCACCCGCCGCCGAGCCCATCTGCCAGACCGAACGCAGGATCATTGCGATGGTGTTCAGCAGTTCCTGCGTATAGGCGTTGTCCTCGGCCACCGACCGGACCAGAAGGGCGAGTTCGTTGCCGACCGGATCGGCTGTCGCGCCTTGAGCGTCGCCCTGCGAGACGTTGTCCGGCCCCATCGTGAGTTTGATGCGCTGGTGCAGGACGCCGCCGATGTCGTCGGCGGCGACGACAGCGCCTGACCCGGGTGTGTAACCTACGTTGTCAGCCATGACCCCTTACCCGTGCGTGATGGTGGCTGCGGTCAGGTCAACGCTCTGGCCGGAGGTGAACGTCGTGGTGCTGACGATGACGTTCGTGCCGCTGGTGCCGACCGTCAAGCCGTCGCAGACCACGGTGCCGGTAGAGTCCTTGAACCGGGCCAGCGCCGCGGTGCCGTTGTTTGACGCCGTGGTGCTGATCGGCAGGGCGCTGAACGACAGCACGCCGCTGGACACGCTGCCGCACGGGTCGTCCAGCGTGACAGTGGCCAGCACGGTCGTGTAGCCGGTGGTGCAGACCTCCAGCGTGCCGGGACCCGCGCCGCCGTCAATGGCGTCGCGCACCGCCGTCATGCGGGTGTTCTTGACTGCGGTGCTGTAGTTAACCGCCATTGGTCACACCCCGCAGAACGGCCAGGAAGTCGCGCGTGGCGCCTTCAAGCGTCGCGGCGGTGGACTCGGCCTCGGCCTTCTTGGCAAGGGCGTCAGTGAGCGCGGCCTGCGCACTCGCGGACGCCTTCTCGATGTCGCCCGCCTCGGCCTTGGCCGCCCGGACCAGTTCCAGCGCCTCGGCCTTGGCGGCCTTGAGCGCCTTGTCCGCCTCGGCCTTGAGCGCCTTGGCGTCGGCTTCCGCAGCCGCCTTGGTCTGGCCCGCCTCGGTGAGCAGCGTGTTGGCCTTGCTGACCATCTCGTCGGCGGCGACCTTGGCCTTGGCCGTGATGCCCTCGGCTTCGGTCTTGGCCTTGGCGACCTTCTCCTTGGCCTCGGCCAGCTTGGCGTTGGCCTGCTCGAAGGCTTGAGCCGCGTCGCCCGCGATGCCGAGGTCCTGCTTGGCCTTGACCGCGGTCTCCTCGGCCTGGCGCAGCATGTTGATGCGGTCGGCGAACGCCGTGCCGCCCTCGGCGGCCAGAGCCACCTTGGCGGCGAAGTCCGAGGCGCCGCCCCCGGCAGACAACCCGTTGTCCGACATGTCCTACCCTCTTAGTTCGACGCCACGCCCGACTGGACGAGGGTCAGTGATGCTGTGCCGGAGCCGGCGGTAACGGTGACGCGGATCCCGCGAACGGCGAAGGCATAGTTGCTGACCGCGTTCGCCGAAAGGGAGGCGAGGGTCGTGTGCGCGAACCAAGTGGCCGTGGCGGGATTGAAAGTGGTGGCGAACACGTCGTCGAACGTGTGCTCGACCGTGTAGGTGACAGTGCCCGTCACCTTGACTGCAACCCCGATGTTGAAGGGGTTGAGCATGTAGTCAGGAACGACAACGGTGCTGCTGCCAACGCCGGTCTGGCTGACTGTCACTGGACGCATGGTGTCGTCTCCGAAAGGGGTGAGGGCCGATCCGAAGACCGGCCCCCGAACTTAGATGCCCGTGGTCTGGACGTAGTTGACGGTCACGCGGACCTGACCGACGGTCGGCTGGCCGACAGAGGTCACGGTGGCCACGACCGGGGTCGTGGCGCCGATGTCGTCCATGGCCGCCAGTTGCGCCGCCGTGAAGGTCGGGATCGTGCGACCCGCCGTTTTGGCGTTGACGCCCGAGGCGTACTGGGTGCCCGCAGCCGCAGTGCCCACGGTCAGCGTCGCCGAGGTGGCGCTGTCGTAGGCGGTCAGCATGTCGCAGATGATGTTCACGATCTGGCTGTTGACCGGCAGGTTGAGGGTGCCGCTCTGGACCAGGGTCGCGTCGCGGTTGATCAGCATGGTCTGCGAGAGCACGGCCAGGCCGACGTTGGGGCCGCCCGAGACGCCGGCTTCCTTGTCGCCGGAAGCCAGAGGGCCGCTGAAGGTAGTCTGAGCCATTTGGCGAGTCTCCGAAAAGTTGCGAGGCTACAGGGTAGAGGCCGGGATTGCTCCCGGCCTCGATCCCTTAGACGCCAGCGGTACCGTAGATACCGCGGGGGTCACTCCAGTTGAACGCATATCGTTCCGTCGCCTTGTAGCGCATGGAGTCGGTCTCGAAGTCACCTTCCATGGACTTCTCCAGCCCGCGACGCTTGGCCAGCTTCAGGCCCTCGGGCGCATCGGTCTGGACCCACCAAGCGGTGGTCGAGGTGATACGCGAGAGGTTGGCCTGACCGCCGTCCAGCAGCCCCATCGACTTGACGGGGTTGATGTCGTTGTTGGCGGTGCCGGCGCGGAGCGCGGAGTTGAGGAGGACCTCGGCCTGGAAGGTGTTGGACGGACCGATCACCAGCTTCTTCGGCGCCAGACGGATGCGCTTGCCGTTGTTGTCCACGGCGTTGCGGATCTGAATGAGCATCTGCTCCAGCGAGGTCTGAGACAGCGCCGCGGCGGTGCTCAGTTGGTTGGAGAAGGTGCCGTTGACGATGGGATGGTTGTTCGCCACCAGAGCCACGCCGTCACCACCCGTGTACGAGCCGTTGAAGGCGCGGTTCAGGATGTTGGCGCCGAGGGTCTCCTTGGTCTCGACCAGCGACTGGGCGAGGTGACGGGAGTAGGTCTGCCCGACGCGGATGTGATCGCCGTCCTCGACAAGGACCTTGGTCAGGGCGAAGGCCAGACCGTAGACCTTGTAGATGTACCGCTGGACGAACAGGACGCCACCCGACTGGTAGGTGACGGGCATGCCGTCCGGCAGTTCGGGCGCGGTGCCCATGCCGTACAGCATCACTTCCTCGTGGTAGTTCCGGGCGATGCCTTGGAACTCCTTGAAGACCTGCTTCCACTCGTCGGCCCGCTGGTCGTAGACGCCGTTGAACGATTCGTTCAGGATCGGCTCGACGATGGACCGGAAGTCGGTTGACCTCATGGGGTTAGCCATTGCGTGGGTCCTCCTTAGAAGGCGACGCGGTCAGCGACGAACTGGTGTTCGGCGATCTGGACCTGAAGGATGACGTAGGTGTCGCCGAACGCATTGTCGGGACCGGGCGAAGCGTTCAGGATGCGCAGCGACGCACTGGCAGCGGTCGTCAGCGTGGCGGCGTCGAGCATAAGCTGCGACAGGCCAGTGACGGTGGAGCCGGCGGTGATGGTCGTGAAGTCGGCCTGCGATCCGATGTCAGCCACGGCGATGGTCGCCGAGGACTGGATCTCGTAGACGATGGACGGGTCCACCGTGACGTACGCGATGATGTCGGTGGCGGAGGTGCCGGACGTCCACTTGTTGGACACGCGGCGCCGACCGTCGCTATCGGTGAACTCGACACCCTGGAAGGAGCCAACGAAGCGGTCGCCGATGGCGGCAGCTTCGATGGTCCCGTTGGTGCCGATCTTCACCGGCTGGTTCTGGAGGATGTTCGCTCCGTAGGCCGTCAGGATCGACATGGCGACGGGACGAACCACGCCGCTGGGCGAATAGACGGGACGGAGACCGAACGGCTGGGAAGTCGCGGACATTGCGTCTTACCTCATTCGAGTGGGTTTATGGACCCGCCCTAAGAGGTGAAGACCCCCCGGGCGGAATGGCTGGAACGAAGCGCCGCCGTGCCGTCACCCATTGCGACCTGTGAGCCAGCCCTGTTGGCCTCTTCCACCAGACTTTCGGTGGTGTCGGCCATGCGTTCTTCTTCGCGGGCGGGGGCGTCGTGGTGAGCTTCCTGCATGAACGCCTCGTAGAGGTTCATGGGCAGCTTAAACGCGAGCATCTCGTTGATGCCGATGATCCCTGCGTACTCACCCGTTTTCAGGGTGGCGTAGTCCAGGCCGGGTGCGTCTTCCGCAGTCACCGGCGTGTACCCCAGCATCGTCCTGCGATGGATGCTGTCGCGGGGGTTCGTCGTCGTCAACCAGCACACATGGTAGCCGGGGATCGGCGGCAGATCAGGCAGAGCATCGTTGAACATCTGCTGGCGGAACATTGCGAGCCGGTCGTCATCGGTCCTCACGCGGTCCTCGGTGACATTGCGGTCTTCCGAGGCGCGGGACCGGCGTCCAGCACCGATTTCCTTCTTAAGCCTATCATCGTCTTCGAGCATTGTCGCGTCCTTTTTTAGCGAGTGCTGTTGCGGTCGTACTCGGCGTACGCCTTGAGGTAGCGGTTGCGGGCGACGGGGTCTTCCCACACGCCCGCCTCCTCCATGGCCTGACGCCGTTCGGGAGTGACGTGGACCGTGTTGCGCCGGGTGGTGGCCGGCGCATGTTCGCGGGTGGCGCCCATCGGCGGAGCCTTGTTGCGTCGGGGCGCAGGGGTGGGCTCCTCGGCGGGAGCGGCGTTGCCACCGAAACGGGCCTCCACGCGGCGGGTCAACTCGCGGTAATAGCCCTCCGACGTCGGGTCATAGCCCTCCGCCAGCAGCCCTTGGTCGATGCGCCGGGTGAGAACCGACGCCTCGTCTTGGCCGTTGGGATTGTACCACGGGTTGGCCTGCACCCATTG
>Ga0181352_1000712_pt1 | contig 13879 bp, 6 predicted proteins | sample Fa13VDMLBSN_FD_130103 | JGI IMG/M metagenome (GOLD analysis project Ga0181352, IMG submission 130103) | Freshwater viral communities from Lake Michigan, USA - Fa13.VD.MLB.S.N | ecosystem: Environmental > Aquatic > Freshwater > Lake | place: USA: Michigan | collected 2013-09-23 | reverse complement strand
CGTTATGCCTTTGTTAGAACCCAGCTCTACCACCATGTTCGTAGGCAGCACCGATAGCAACGCATTCAACCCGCTGAAGTTAATGTTCGACAGGTTCATGCTGAGGTACTCACCCCAGAGCTTTGGATTCTTAACGACGTTGGCTAGCGAACCCAAGTCTTCGATGGTTTGGTCTGCTGTCTCGGAGGTCTCAATCTTTGTTTGTATGGCTGCTGATTTATCCTCAGCTTTTTTAGCCATCTTGGACGCAGCCTGCATATCCAAGGCACGGTTTTCTTTTGCCGTATCCAGCACCGACCGCGCTGTCGCAGGGTCAACATTTACTGTCGCAGCAAGGCGGTTGGTGTACTCGATTAAGTCGCGCAGCCCCGAGGTATGCTCAGGCCCCAAGCCCAGCATATCCAGAACGATCCGCACGAAGTCAGCCATACCATTGGTACGGGTAACTACACCTTCTACGTTCTGACGTAAGAAGTTCTGCATGGCGGCATCGGTCATGCCGTACGCCACAAACTCGGTGACGTTGCTAAATGCACCAGCATCAATTAGCTGCTGCAAGCTTTCTGGGATGGGTTTGCCACTTGCGATGTACTGCTCAAGCGCCACGTCTGCCCGATCCATCAGGTCATACATCTCGGCTACGGTGCGCTCAAGGTTCTCAGATACAGGTAACCCCAGCTCTCGTGCGTAGGTAGCGTAGATGATGCGCTTGTTTACCGTGGCGTGCATCGCCTCATGGAGGAAAGTCTGGTTGTTGATACCGTTGGTGTCTGCATCAGGGCCAAACTCAGAACCCCGCAGGAACACGTAGTCGCCCTTCTCGTCTAGGTAGTACAGGCCAGCGGCATCTTCCATGTCCGCCTCAGTGCCCGCCATACTTTCGACATCTTCTGGGGTCACTACATACAACATAGTATCTCTAACACCCGCACGGTTATCCCTAGCTAAGAGACGTGTAGCGAGCGCTTTCTCGAACGGATTGCCGGTAGCCGCTATATGCTTCAAGGCTTCTGTGATCGACATTCCAGAAAACTGTTCGAGCGTGGTGTCTGTGCGCAGGCTGGTAGCCAAGCGTTTTGGTATGCGTGAGGGGCTGGCAGGAATTACTACAACATCGCTAACCCCTGAATCCGCCGTATACGAAGCCGCAGAATCTTCACGTGTTACAGGGAAAGGAACAACATCACCGTTTTCTCCAACAAGAGTAGTAGGCCAATTTTTTTGGTAATCAAAACTTTCAGGGTCTTGCTGTTCAGACCAACGAATGTTGCTACGTAACTCAACCGGAATGGTGTTATACCCAAGTGCTTTTAACGCACGGGCACGGTGCCGCCCTTCATGCCCAGTTGTTATGGCATTACCTTTTGAATCAATTTCAATATACAAATACGGAACTGAGGAAAACTTTCCGTTTTCGTCAATTATTTTTTCAACTCGCGCTACTTTATCTTGACGCTCACCGGGCGTATCTCGTTTTGCCAATTTTAAAAACGTATCAATTGGCATCTGAACAAGTTTATTTTTACCCTTGTACTGAGTTACCGCAGCTTCTTCAACACCTTTAAACCAATTTTCAACAGGTTTTCTTATTTTAGATTTAGTCGCTGGCGGTATCTCAACACGGCGTTTCTTCTTGACCGTGACGGTAGGCGCAGCGGCTGGTTTAGCTGCTGGTTTGGCTTCGGCTGCTGGTGCAGCTTCAGGAGCGGCTTCTCGTGCACCAATAGTCTGGAATGCCTCTAGCTTGTCGGCGTAAGGCAACGTGCGGATAAAGGCTAGCGTGCTAGCTTGAGCGTCATTAATTTCTTGTTGTTGGCGTGCATCTTGGGCATACCGTGGGTTGACGTTGAACTCCGCCAGACGAACAAGCGCGTCTTGATAAGCCTTACGGGTATTGCGGAAGTAGGAGTACGCAGCCTCCATCTCGGCTATATCTTGCTCGTATGCTGCGGCTTTTTCTTCTTCTGTGGCTACTCTACGTTCCGCAGCAGCGTCCATCATGTCGCCAATAGCAAGCCCTCGTTGCCGCAACAACTCTTCGTTAAAAGTCTCGCCACCATACGGCTCAATCGCAGCACGTGCCTGCTCCAGTTGAAGCTGCAGCTTCTTGATGATATGGATGAGACCAGACGGACGCTTACCAGTACCAGTAATAGCGGCTTTCACCTTCGCAGCGGCCTTCTGCGTTACGCGTCTAAACTTAGCTGGCTCGGCTTTACCTTTACCTCGCTCGGCAGCTGCGGCCTCACGCTGATCTAAAGCGGCGTCTAGTTCTTCTGTGGCGGTGTTGACCTCATCAATCGCGGTCTTGGCTTCGGTCTCTACCTCAGATAAAACTTCTTCTGTTACTGGTTCGGCTGTGGCTGCGGCAGGGGCTGCTTGTTCCTGTCTTTGCGCTTCTGCTTCGACGGCTTCAGTGGTTTCAGTGACACGTCTACGTTCCTCCAGAATCTTGTCAAACTGCTGGTCAGCGTACCTAAGTTCGTAATCGTCTAATTCAATACCTTGCTCTTTAAACGTGTCGAAGACATTACCGCGATACGCATCCGCCGCTTCGTCCGCATCTTTGTAGTTGCTAACTTCAGCCAGAGCACTATCGACATTAGCCTGTACGACTTCGCGGATGTACGCTTTCCGCTTTTCTCGCGCCTCTTCCCGTGCGGTGTATTCAGCTTCTTCTTTTGTTTCGACGGCTTCAGTGGTTTTAGCGACACTGCGTTTTTTCTCCGGCATTATTTTGTTATTTTTAAAAATACCGGTCTCTACATAGCCATCAGCGTGAGTGTACGTCCCCTGCCCGTTGAATGAACCGTTTTTAAATTCGCCAACATATGTGTCGCCATTAGTAAAAGTGTATTTCCCCTGCCCGTCAGGTACGCCATTTAGAGTTGCTCCAACATATGTGGCACCGTTATAGTAAGTTATTTGGCGCTCTACTCTTTCATCAGGCGCAGCAGCAAGTGATGTTTCCAGCGTCTCGGCATCGGTAGGCGATACAGCAAGTGTGGTTTCTCCCAGAGCTTCACTAGGAGTAGCACTAGGTACGGTAGCAGCAGGGGTAGTAGCAGTAATTTCACTTGGCGCTCCTTTTAATGCAGCAGGTTGTGCTCCCGCTCCGACATCAGGCGCTCCAGCAGCCACTCCAGTAGCATCCAGTCCTCCACCGACAGGGACTCCAGCTCCGGCGGCAACTCCGCCCACTCCGGCTGGACTAGGCACTCCAGCGCCAGCTCCACCTGTTTCACTGATAGGTGCGGTAACATCGGCGGCTCCTCTAGTGTCAACTGGTATCTTAAATATGCCAAACTTGCCGTCGCCCATATCCTGAAAGGCGAAGTTCGACTTAGGGTGGTTAAGCTTAAGAAGCCTTGTGCGTTCCTGCGCTTCTTCTGGTGTGTTGAATATAAAAAGCGGTGCTTGACCTGTCTGCTCTGGCGTCTTCGCCCCGTCTACCTTCTCGCTTAGCCGGTTCTCAGTAGCAATCTCATACATCGCCATGATCATGGCGGACTGGCGGTCTACGTTGCCTCTAGCTTCTATCTCAGCGGCACGCTGTAGCACTCGCTCCTCATCACTGCCCGGAGGCGGTGGAGTATTCTGCAAGCTATTGATGCGGGCTTCAAGCTGACTAACTTTTTGCTGTTGGGCGGCAAGGTCTATTGGGCTAGTTATACCGCCAATCATGGCACCAGCCCCGGCTTCTAACGTACCTTGCGTAACAACACCGCGCATCGTAGGTACGTCAAAGCCTTCATCCTGCAAAGCCAAGTTGCGTGCCAGCTGTTCTTGCGCACCCTGTAAGAATTCAGGCGTAGCTTCTTTGAACGCACCCTTAACTACAGCGCCAGACAGCGTCTTCTTAGCAATATCTTCCGCAGACTCAACGGCAATCTTGCGGCCCATCAAGCGAAGCAACGCAGGCTGAGCACCTGTTATCGACTCAAGCGCACCAAGCCCAGCACCAGTCAAGATCATCCCGGTGTTGCCGCCAAAGTATTCCTGTGCCTTAACAGCTCGCGCCTCAGCGTCAGCCGGGCTGTACTTAGCTTTGATCAGCTCTTCTTTGACGGTCTCGTAGATTGCACCTTTGACCGTACCGGCGCCCATAGTGGCACCAGCTACAGCAGCTCCGGGTAGTCCAGCAGCCATACCAGCCACAAGAATAGGCCCAGTTGTACCTAACGCGTTGACTACTGTATCTACGGGAGCAACAGACAGCGCTTTAATACCAGCACCGACCTGATCGAGGATGCCTTTGTCTTCCGCATCTTTCATGATGCGTGCCATCTCAGCCGAGTCCTTCTTGGACTGCGCACTCATCAAACCAGCTAAGTGCTCTTCGACACTACGTAGGTTCTTAGACGTAGACGAGTCAGCGCCGAAGGCGTCAGCTAGTAAACGTACGCCTGATACGAAGCCTTTCTGGAATTGCAGCGGAACGTCAGCAACCTGCCTAAAGACAGACTGTTCTTCTGGCGTAGGCTCTGCGGTAAAAGGCTTGGCTGTAGTTGGGTCAAAACCCTTTGGTGCATCAAAGGGTCGTGCCGTACTCGGGTCAAAACCCGAGCTTCTTGGTGGTTCAAAAAGCCGCGCCGTAGTCGGATCAAACGCCATAGTTAGCCAACAGGTTTAAATGGGTTAGCCGAATTACCTGTATATATTGCTTTGTTGCCGTTAGCGTCAACATAAGTCTGCCCAACAATATACCCACTAGCATCTGGAGTGCCCGCGCCACCTGCACCAGCCACGCTTTCTCTTTCCATATGCTTCTGGATTCGCTTCTCAAGCCACTGCTCTTGCACTTGTGAAACAGGTACTCCTGTTTCTTTAGCAATCCGGCGAAACTCTTTATTTAGCCCCGGTGTAGCGTCCAGATCCTTCAGTGCTAGTTCGTATGCTTTGTTACGGCGTGTATCTTCTAATTTCTCTTTATTAATATCTCCAGAGTATTGCTTAACTAGGTTAGCTGCACGTGTTCCAGCCGCTTGGTTAATATTAGCCATGTCTGCGGCGCTAGGTTTCATGCCGGGATTTTTAGCCATCCAGTCAGACAGACCTTTAGATGTCTCACGCTCTAAGATTTGAGTACTAAAGTCTTTCTTAGCGGCAGCAGCATACCCCGGGCCTGCACTAATCCTAGCTGCTTCAATCTGCTTATCGTAACCTTCACGCTTGAGCTGGGCATCAGCCAGTGTTTTAGTTTGATCCATCCGAAGGGCATTAATTTTTTCAGCTCGAGCATCAGCTTTATTCGCAGCTGCCTCAGCAATATCAAACTTACCTTTCTTCTCGGCACGCTGGCTCTTCTTCAGGTCAAGGTCAAGTAATGCTTGCTGGCGCTTAATCTCACGTTGCGCTTTTTCAAAGTCTTTGGCTTCTTCAGCTACCACGCCGCTGGCTTCACCTAACTCTTCTTCAAACGTCTTGCCACGACGACCAAACTTAGAGGCAAAACCGAACGCCAGCCCAGCGCGACGAAGAGCTTGTTGCTCTGGGGTTATCTCCATGCCCTGTATGAGTTTTTTAGTAGCCGCTTCTACGTCATCCGGCCCCATGAACTTCTCATATCGCTTTATTGTTTCTTCAGAACTTTGGGCGCGAGCTTCAGGAGTTGCAAACGCTTTACTCGGGTCTAGTGCTGCGTACTGTGAAACGTAGTCTGGCTTGGCTTCAACCTTGTCACCCCTAGCAAAAGCTACGATGCCACCACGCGCCATCTCTTCAGTTTGTGGTTCTTGTCTTGGCGCTGATGCAACTTCGCCTACTGCCGTATCAGCAAACATACGTGAGTCAAGCGGTGCCTCGTCGATACCCATCATGGCTTCTTGCACTGTACCTTCAGGTACCGACCTAGCCAGTATCATGCTGTCTTCCATCGCCTGACGGCGATCCATCTCTGCGCCAACGATACCTAGCGTTATAGCGTTCTTGGTATTGCCACCGATTGTTTGGAGCTGCTCGTCGGACATACCCTTTAAGTCGGCTCTTAGCTTATCAATTGACATGTCATAAGGCGTACCACCCGCAGCCATAGCGATACCACCCTCTGCGTAGCGTTTAACTTCGCCGCCTTCATTGAAGAACCCGCCCTTACCCAACTGCGAGAAGCCATACGCGCCAGCGCCTAGCTGCGCTATTTGTGAAGCCACTGATGCAGGGGCTTGATACATCTGATACGAAGTCTGCGATAGCGGAGTACCGCGAAGCATATCGGACAAGAATGATAGTTGCTGTTGCTCGTAACCACGCTGCGATAAAAAATCTTGATAGTTTTGCGTAAGTTTTTGCTGATTTAGCTGTTGTTGCTGCGCACCCGCCGCAGCCTGAGCACGCATAGCGGCTTCTTCTTGACCAAACTGTTGCTGGCCTAATTGCCCCAGTGTAGCTGCAGTTTGCGCACCAAGCCCTGCACCGCGCAAGCCTAGATCAGCACCAAACTGTTGTGCCTGACGTGCCTGCTCGAATGCGGTCTGCATCCCTTTACCATAGATGTCTGACTGCAACTGACCGAGATTGCGCTGACGCTCTGCTTCTATTAAAGCCGAACGAGAACCACCAAATGCGCCACGTTGTACAGCTTGCGCCTGTTGTGCCTGCCCTTCCATAGCCGAGCGACGTGCAGCTTCACGCATCTGTGGGTCAAGCGCCAACTGTGTATAAGGCGACATATACGCCTGCATGGAACCGGGAGATGTAGCTTGTCGCGCATACCGCTGACCTGCGCCTAGCCCTTGTAGTCCGGCAAGCCCTGCAAGTTGCGTACCCTGACCAATCTGCTCAGCGGGTCCAAGATTACCTGCCGCTTCAAACGATTGTTGTTGCAGTGGGCTGAATTCAGCAATACGTTGCCCGCCATAAGCTTGATACGGAGTCTTGGAGTAGGCTTCTGCACGGCCTATCATCCGCTCAACGGTGGGCCTTGCATACTGAGGAATAGTTGTAGTGGTCTGAGTAGTGTTTGATGGTTGTCCACCGCCACCACCGCCCGGATACAGACGCCGTCCATCACCTGAATATCCGTTGAACTTATTCCTGATAATCATAATTTTGCTCCTACAACTCTATACTTTTCTACGAACCCGAATCGCTTCCACAACCTAGCTATTGACTCTCGCCCAGCGCCTTCGATGTAAGTCGCGCCAAACGCTTTAAGTAACGTAGTGAATTGCGCGTATGTTTCGGGGTTTGAAATTAACCTACCACCCATCGTGACGATAAAGGCAACCCGATCTTTTGGGCGGTTGTAAAACTGAACTGTCGCGGCACCGTGTATAACTTGATCGTCGTCAATCGCAACTACGAGTGTCCAAGTGCCGTTTGTTACATATACTTTAGCGTGCTCTACGGTGTAGTCGTCTTGATACGCCAAGGCCGCTTCGATGAATTTCTCCACCTGAGGCCATAGTTGATTGGTGTAGTTAACGTCTACGTGTTGTATCTTCATGCAGGCAGATGCTTATCTGCTTTACTGTTAACCGCTACTTTCTTTTTGCCGATGCTTTTCCTGCGTGTGTTCTGCACTCGCTCCATCATGGCGTAAAGCTTACGAGCACCGGCTTCGGTTGATCCGTTGCCAAGCTCAGACACGATACGCGCTGGAATTACAAACTCACCATCAGCAAGACGAGCAGGCTGACGCTTGCCAATGACAGCAGGGATAGAATCAGAAACTCCATCGCCGGGTCCTTTCAACAAACGACCACCATCGGAATAACTGCCAAGGTCAGAGATGCCGCCACCAGCAAACTTCTGTTCGCCTGTATACGCACCTACTGCGGGGCCTTCGCCGGGGGATAAGACGTTAACCGCTTCAGGCCGTTGCATTGCTGGGTTGCTATACAACGCGGTTTGTAGGTTGGCTTGCGGGTACATCATATTGCCGCCTACAGCATTCATCGCCGACATTGTTTCAACTGGGCCACCAACTGCATAAGCCGATGCAATCCCACCACTGGCTATCTTTTCTATCTCTTTTGTTTGAGGCGACGTTGCCGCGTAGGGCTGACGCGGAGTAAAGTTAGAGTCGAAAAATACCTGCTCGCGGGTGTCATCCAGTGGGCTAACCGCATAAGCTTCTGGGCGCTGAGTACGTGTAAATTCGTACGGGCGGATCGTTCCTAAGTCTTCCGCAGGTGGCTTTTTTTCTTTCGGTTTTAGCGCCAAGTACGCAGCCCCTGCTGTGGCAAGTGGGTGCTCTTTTACATAGTCACCTGCCGCATCCATACTTGGGTTTTGGATCAGGTTGCCTAGGTTTTGCAGGAAATTACCGCCGGGTTGAATTGGACTCCCCGGTGGCAGCGCAGCAGCATTTGGAGAAAGACCTTGAGCGCCCTGAGCGTAGCTCATATTAGCGGGGCCGCGCATCGCGGTATTAGCATTCCGAATAGATTCGACTAGGCCGGGTGTTTGTTGAGAAACTGGATTCGCAAGCTGGCTTGATACCGTTTGAGACGCTTTTACCATCTCAGGTGCCAGACTCCCCGCTTTTGTGCCAAGGTTACCCATACCTACCGCTTGGTTAACAGCATTCCATGAAGCTGGGTTTGCCCCCGCTGAAGCCACCTTACTCAATCCAGAAGCAGCGTTAGCAAAAGGAGTGGCGGCGTTAAACGCAGTGGGGATCGTAGTGCCCGCAGGTAGCCCACCCAGTGCAGGTGCGGCTTTAGCAAAGACACCCGGCGCAGCGGCAGCGGTTAGCCCTTTGGTAGCGAGGGCAGGGAGGGCAAGTGAAGGCGCGGCAGCGGCGGCAGGTAATACAGAGGCCATACCCCCCAATGCGTTTAGGCCGAGACCACCAAGAACTCCCGAGGTAGCTGCGCCAGTACCGAGAATAGACCCCGCAGTTAGTCCAGTGGTAAGCGCCCCAGTAGTCGCTGTAGTAGCGGCGGCGGCAGGAGCAGCAAGCAAAGCGCCCATAATTTCACCTCAATGTCAATTGCAAGAAGTTTAGCACTTCACTGCGGTAATTACCCAACTTTCCAGTTAGTTCCGTCAGAGTAGACAGGCACTTTGCCGCTACCGCCACCAGCCACCGTGGTGCCAAATGTTGTTACCGAAGAGTCAATAACAAACGCTCTAGCCCCCGCACCTAGAGTAGAAGCGCCGGGTAGTGTTGCTACTTCGTAAACACCGCTTAAACAAAACTGCGCGGCGAGATTGTCAATGGTGGCAAAGTATTGCCGCAGGATATTGTTAAGGGTGTCCTGATAAGAACGGTCATACTGAACCGGTGCAGCTGGCAGCAACGGCGCTTTAGGAAGGGCGATTGTTTTAGTTTTTACTGACATATTAATTACCTACGACCATCAGGACGTACGTCGATTCTTGGTGTGCCTAGCTGCCACTGCGTGCCCAAGGTATTGGACTCCACCTTAAACGCCATCTGCCGCCCACGAATCCGTGTGTACACAATCTCAGTAAACTGTTGCACGTTGTAGCTCGTTGTTGTGCGGTAGCTATCTTTTGACTGCACCGTTGGGCTATTCGAGACTCCGTAGTTTGCGCCGGGGTTTAGACGCGGGCGTACCGTGAAGTTAACCTGTGGTTTGTCGTCCGTCTGCCCATCCGTAAAAGAACCGTCAAACGTAATGTCTGGAATCATCCGCCAAACAAATCCGTAGTTATGCCCGTCACCAATATCAAAGTCAGACGATTGCACGTAAGCCGGAATTGGGGTTGGCGGGTTGGTCGATCCATCATCCACTGCCGCTTCGTGGTACACAACTAAGTTATTAGACGTTGTCGCCATCGGGTATGGGCGCAAAGAAGAATCTAGCCAAGCCGTTCTATCCATCGTGCCGTAGTACCAGACCCGGTCTAGGTAATTAAAAATCACATACCGGTCAATTGTCGTGTTTGGGTTGTCAATAGTGCCAGTACCATCTGGGCCTGAAATAGAGCAGTAGAACCACCAGATTTCTGAGTAGCCTTCATTAGTGCCCGCATAAACCTGCGCAAACTGATCCCGATTAATGTCGTTGTAGATATACGTACGCACCGAGCATGGCAGCGTCTCAACTCGTCCAGAGTAGATGTAAAACTTATCAACCCCCATCCAGTACACCACGCCAGAAGCAGTTGCCATAGCGTTTGGCGAAGCGATGGAAATGTTGTCTGATAGTAGTGTAAAACCCCAAACCAACGGCGGGCCAAGGTACTGCATGGAGTAAATCGCTGAGTCTGTCCAGACGTTAATCTCCTGCCGGGTTTGCAAACCAGCGATAATCTCTGAGCCGTGAGAGAGTCTGTAGCTACCTGCTTGGGTAGTCGGGTCTAGCGACCAGTCGGTATAACTTTCCTGCGCTGTCCAGCGGATCAGCATCGGGTCTTGCGCACCAACACCATACGAGCCGTAATCATCACACCCAAACGCGATCACAATACGTGTCTGATCCGACACCATAATCTCGTTGATCTTGCTTGGCACGTCTGTACCGGAAACCAATGTGCCACGTGATGTAACCGCAGGAGTTGTGCCTGCCCCCGGTTGCCAAAGATAAAACGGCCCTCCGCGTGAGGAGAACAGAAGATCTTCGCCAAAGTTAGACTGGCTCCATAAGCGAAGCTGAAAACCAACACCAGTCGTATACCCCGTACCCCAACCACGTGTAGCACTTGCAGGAACCGTAGTTGATGGGTAGTAAACGACAACCGTGCCCCCCTGTGATGAGCTAGTGGCGTTTGCCGTATAAGTTATAACCGGCCCCGGGGCTTGCCCTATAACGGTAGAAATGTCATATGTATTTGTGGCTACGTTGCTGACCTGAAAGGACTTCTGTAATACCGTATTTGAAATGCCGCTTACATCCGTATCAGATATAGAGGAAAAGTAAACATAGTCCCCATTAGATAAGCCATGACTTGCCTGCGTAACTGTAATAGTAGATGAGCCATTTGTAGTGGCAAATGGATTAGTCAACGTGACGCTTAGATAGGGTGACCACGGACCGGTGCCCCAACCAGTGCCGGTGGTATAGATAGGAAAACCTGTATTGATCTGATAGGCAATCGTCAGCCCTGTCATCGTGGAGCTGGAAGCTGTGGTGTTAGAAGTTACAGAAAGCGTTACTTGGTATTGCGTGCCAGAGAGGACGTTAACGATTTGAAACTCATTATTAAGCACCGCTGCTGTAACATTACCGCCTAGTGTTGTCGCACCCGCAAGCGTCACAAAATCATTTATTTGCAGCGCCTCGGCATTGCTGTCTGTAATTGTCAGTAGGTTTGATCCGTTAGTTATTGCTAACGTGATTTGATTTGATGGGTTTGAGTTTGTTTCACGTATCGGCGTGATGTCGTAGTACGCACCGCCGGACTCAACATAAAACTTTAAGTTTGTGCCAACACCCATCAAGTTAAAACTTTTAAGGGTAAGCCAAGCCCACAATGACCGGCACACCCCAAGAAAGGTGTTGTATGACAGCGCCGCCCAACCACCAATTTTTTCAGGGTAGCCAGAACGAAAGCGAACTTTATCGCAGTCATACCAACCACCTTCGTTGGCAAGTGTCGTGCCTTCGCGGTTTACACCGGGGCGGAACTGTAGTTTTTGTAGAGGCACAGCCTACTCCTTATGACCAACCACCGACATTGATCGCAGCACCAGACGGGCCAATTGGGTAAACACGCACGTACCCGCCAGCCAAAGTAGTGTATGCACTGCCCGGAGCCACTGAAAGTTTGTATTGCGGAGTCCATTTACCAGCAGTGCCCACAGTCAATACCCCCCGTACAACGCTTCTAAAATTAACCCCGGCACCGGTTCCCGAAGTTGCAGTTACAGCGGTAGCAGCGGTGGTTTGAATGTACTGCATAGTGTCAGGCGCACTAACAGCAGCGGGTACGCTTCCATCAAAAATGCCTATCACCATGTAGTTAATCACTGGGAGAGTGCCACTACCAATATCATGCTGAAGTGAAACAGTATGTGTTAAACCGCCTGACGCTTTAAACAAAACAAACACCATTTCAAACGCGTATGCAGTATTAGCAGCAAGGTTAATACCCACACCAAACAACGCCTGTGCTGTATTGACATTGGCCCCAGCATAATCCGAAGCCAGCATATAAAACGACTCACTTGGCACAACGCCCGCGCCCATCGTTGAGTACTGACCTGTTAAAAACCCGTTCTCAGCAATCTTAAGTCGGTCTACCATCGTATTGGCAGTAGAACTCGTCGTGCCCGGAACAGCGGTCTGAAGTGTAATGTAGCCGGAGCCGCCTGTGCCTGTGCCGTTACCAGCAGCGATAATAAGGTCAGCGCCCGCAACATCAGTACCGGTGCGATTAGGCGCGCGAAGAGTATTGCCTGTAGTGGTAGCCGATGCTTCACCAGAACCAATAATGATGTTACCTGCGTTATTAATACGCAGCCGCTCGGTAGAACTACTTGCACCATCAGCTGTTGTGCTAAATACTAAGCGACCCGGCATATCATTATTACCGGGAGTACCGTCCACTTCGGCGAGAATTTCAGCTGCTTCTATAAATGCATCGCCATCATCCCCAAAAAAGGTAACCATACCGAGATTGTCGCCGTTTGCAACTACGTCGCCCAAATCTCCGTTTGTAGTATTTCTAGACTTCCCAAACGCGATAACAGCAGATGAAGAGTCGGCGCTAAAACGACCCACACCAATGCCGGATGTGCTAGTGCTAGAAATTTCTAACGGGTAGAGAAGGCCAGATGGCAGCGTACTATCAACCCCAACTAAGACACGCCCACTAGTATCTACAATAAATGGCGAACTATCAGGACTATTCGCGTCGTCAACCCGCAGGGCCACACCCCCACCAGTCTGAGTTACCCGCAAAGCAGGGATAGTGGATGAACCCTCAATTACCACGCCCGGGTCAAACACCCCATTTGCCGTAATAAAGTCATTCGTCACGAAGCAGTTACCGCTTGTCGCTTGTGATACCGGTGAAGTAAACGAGAACGAAGTTGTATTGATAAAGGTGATGGTATACGTACCACTCACACCAAGACCCGTCGAATTTATAAACGCTACCGACTCACCGTTTACATAACCATGTGCCGACGGTGTGGTTACCGTTACTGTGGTTGCAGTTTGTGTGTAAGTACCAGATAGTCTAGTACCAAATGTTGCGTCGCCATCGACACCAAAAGAGCCCGGTATGTAGTCAATACCGCCTACAAAATCAGTACCGTTACTCCGCACAAGTACGGTTTTTCCCGCCGGGATGGTAACGCCTGCCCCTGCCGCTGTGGTATTGCCTAGTACCGTGCTCGCATAGATAGTGGCAGAGTACGCACTTGCGTTCTGGATAATATAAATCTTGGTCACTGGTGGAGCGTAGACCGAAAAATTTGCCAGCGTAGTTGTTGTTAGGCGCAAGGCTGCGCATCGCGCTTGATCTGCGACACCGTTTAGCGCAGTCAATGCTTGGTTTGCAGAAATTACAGATACTGACGCAAGCCCGGCAATAGCATCTTCAATCAGCGTGCCAAGATTGTTATTAGTCGTGGTGCCCCATGTACCCGATTGCTCACCATTGGCAATCAGTTCAATTCGTAGATCGGGGCTGTATGTACTAGGCATGGCTATTCCTTACTTTTGCCTGACGGCGTTGTATTGTTTGACGCATTGGTCGAGGGCTGCTTGGAGACGGGCGGCGTCGGCAGCGTACCCTGCAAGAAACTCTCCATCTCCTTTTGCCAGTTCCGCACCGGAGGCTCCAGTGCAAGATCGGGCGGTACCGGAGGCGGTACCGTTTTCGGCGGGGCGCTCCGGCCTGTCGCGCAAGCTGTTAGTAAGAGCGGTAGCACGAGCATTAATGTCCCTGATCTGCGCATCCTTTTCCCTCCGCAGCTTGTCCGCCGCCTGTTGCATTTCTTGCTCACGTTGCCGGGCTT
>Ga0181352_1000711_pt1 | contig 13892 bp, 13 predicted proteins | sample Fa13VDMLBSN_FD_130103 | JGI IMG/M metagenome (GOLD analysis project Ga0181352, IMG submission 130103) | Freshwater viral communities from Lake Michigan, USA - Fa13.VD.MLB.S.N | ecosystem: Environmental > Aquatic > Freshwater > Lake | place: USA: Michigan | collected 2013-09-23 | reverse complement strand
TGGCGATGATCGAGGGAATCGCCGGGTAGGCCGGAGAAACATTAGCAGGCAGATGCTCAATACTCAGGTTGGTCGATGTCGGAACCCAATAGATCTCAACGTAGTCGTTCGCGTTCAAGTCCAGCAGGAAAGTCAGAGAGGCCACGCCATACCCAAAAATGCCGGCGCTTTTTCTGGCAGGAACAGTGTATTGAGTCGCGGAATTAGCGAGATCGACATTGTTAATTTTCAGCCAGATCGTCGGGTCTTCCTGCGTGTTTCCGATGTTCTTAAACTGAATGCTGAATTGAAGATTGTAAATCCCATCCGTTGGGACGGTGAGTTCGCTGTTATTGACGAGAGTCACTCCATCAGCAACGTCCACGGTATTGAACGTAATAACAGTCCCGGCGCTTATGTTGCCGGTCTGATCCGTGGAGTCGCTAAAGCCGCCATACGCCCTTGCATACGCATTCAGGGTTGAAAGGGTAGCCTTGACGTTCGCGCCGGACTGAACCAGCGGAATTAGCTCTGTGCCATCAAGCGCTGCCGCAGTCGGCATCGCGGAAATTTTTTGATCGGCCATTACGATTGCTCCAGAATTATTTTGCTATCGTCTTCCTGTAAGACATAGCCCGGATCTGTTTCGTCTGCGATGTAGAGGGTGGTAACTATTGCAGCGCCGTAAACATCAACCACGCCATCGTCGCCTACATCAAGGCCGAAGTCAGTCCCACCGATGACGTTCTGCGCCCCTACGCCGAGGGCAAAACCATCACTGGTATTGGCCTGATCCGCAACGCCACCATACCCTACAGGCATGATTAGATGCCCGCTTGAACGAGCTTCAGGGTAGCGGTGCCATCGCCAGAATTCACCAGCAGCTTGATACCCGTCACAGGGAATGCGTAGTTGCCATCCTGATTGGTGCTTTCGCCGGCAACGGTCGGGTGAGAAAACCAAGTCGTGAATCCCACCGCGGGATCGTCGAAAGTGTGCTGAACCGTGTAGTCAACGGTGCCGGTCACGATCACGCCAAAGCCGACATTAAACGGCGTGACGTTCGTGTTCATCACAAGGGCAGCGCTTGATCCGGTTCCAGTCTTGGAAACAGTCTGCAGCTTCATAGAATTACCTCAAGAAAGCAGGGGCCGAAGCCCCCGCCTTGTTTAACAACTAACCAACCCTTCTTTTGAACCTCTTCATAGCATTTACAACATCTCTTGGATTGATATTAGTTCCAGTCAAGTTGAAAGCGCCGGATTGAGTAGGCGTAAACGCTGAAGGATTTGATTTCTTCATCGCCATCGCGGCTCGAACAACATCTCTTGGGTTAATATTGGTTCCAGTCAAGTTGTAAAACCCCGGACTAGCAAGCCCTGCCGCAGCGATTGAATTTACATCCGGCATAGTCGTGGCAGTCTTAGGCGGCGCTACTACAGGAACAGGGGGCGGCGCTACTACAGGAGGCGGCACTCGATCAGGCTGAATAGCAGGAATTTCAGCAATCGGAATTTCAGGAATCATGCTTGGCTTGTATTGCCCAAGTCTAGATTGCAAGTCATTCATTTGCTGAAAAATGGAAGATTGCGCTTGATCAATCTGATTTTGAGTGCCGGAAAGAGCTTGATTGATTTGGCTTTGAGTGTCAGGCATCGGCGTAATTGAACCGCCAACCGCCCTTCGCAGAGCCTTACCCTTCGCATATCCACCTTTTCGTTTCTTCTGAGAAGGGGATATGGTTTCGCTTACTTCCCTCTGAGTCGTAGTCACAGAGCCGGGAGGAGCAGGCTTGTCGGAGCCGAAAATAGCGCCCCTGACCTTTCTGACGAGATTCATGGGATTCATGGCCGCCCTGAAAGCGCGATTCTCTTCAGTCTCGCGCTTGTAGTGGTCTTCATACCCTTTCGTCTCTCTGGCGGCCTGAGCATCCATGTTGCCGCCACTAGCCTTTTTTACTGCACCACCCTTTCGGAAAGTGCCTGAAAGTCTGCTGATCGAGACAGGTGCCGAGGGCCGTTTCTTGCCCTGCGGCATCTTCTCAGGACGGCCATCATCTTGCACCTGACCGCCCTTAGCAAACTTTTTTACGGCACCACCTTTCTTGTAGCCGCCCTGCCCCTTAACCACGCCGCCGGTCTTGTAACCGCCCTGACCTTTGACAACGCCGCCGGTCTTCAGGCCTTTGTGGGCCTTTGACGCCGGTTTATTGGCGTGAGCCTTCAGTTCGGCTTTGGTGGCTTCCTTGGCGTGCATCGCCTTGGACTCCACCTCACCGCCCTTTTTGCTCATCATGGGAGCAGCCATGTTTTTCTTGCCCATCATTGCACGCCGACGCTCGGCCATCGAAGGACGAGCAGGAGCGCGACCAGCAGGGGCAACCGGCATAGTGCGAGGAGCCGGCTGCGCCGCCAGAGCGCCCATCACGCCGCCATTCATCTTCTTGGCAGCTTTCTTCGGCATTGCAACGTGACCACCCTTCTTCAGTTTCAGCTCAACTGTAGGTTCGGTGGTATACATCTTCACCATCGGCTTGAATTGGCCCATGATTAGCGCTCCTTCGCCACGAAGACGTAGTCAACCGTCATGGTCTTGGCCACAGCCTCGCCGTTCTGCAGGGCGATGGTCACGGTCATATCCTCGTCATCCGGCAGGTTGGTAGTCACCGAAGTGCCTTTAACCACGCCATTGACCGAGTATTCAATAACCGCGCCACCATCGTAGTAGAAGCCGAGGGTGATGAAGGTATCGCTGACCAGCGTAGCAACAGAAGAAGTCGCGGTTGCGGTGTTGTTCTTCTCGACTCGCAGATTGACGGTAGCAGCACCATCATCCTTGATGAAGAACACGCCGTCCGTTACGTCAAGCGGGCTGGTATCAGTGATCTGAAGGCCAATCACAACATCAGATTGGGTGGCATCGCTCACCTTGAAGCGGGCTTCAAAAAACAGCTTCTTGCCCGAAGCAAAGCGGAACGACTCACCAACCTTTTGCAGCGAGACAAGGTCGTTGTCAGCCGCGGTGTTGGTAATCAACAACAGACCGCCGTCGCCATCCGTCAACGCCTGAGTAGCACCAGCGTCGGTTTCAGTTACAGTCCAATTTGCGGCTACATAGTAGTCGAAATCTTCCATGTAAGTATGAAACCGGGGCGCTGCAGGCATTGCCAGATCAGCAAACGGCGAATCTTCCCCGACGTTCGTCACGCCATTGGGGAAACGAGTTACAAGCAGATTTGCCATTTAGTTCTCCTAGAACGAGGGGGCCGAAGCCCCCTCCTTCAGTTTAGACGCCGGGAGTGCCGTACATCGCACGCGGGTCAGTGAAGCCGACATCGTAACGCTCGGTGGCTTTGTAGCGCATCGAGTCCGTCTCGAAGTCGCCTTCCATCGTCTTCTCCAGCTTCCGGCGCATCATCAGCTTCATGCCTTCCGGAGCATCGGTCTGCACCCACCACGCAGTGGCGGAAGTCAGACGCGACAGAACGGCAGCGCCTTCGTCCAGCAGCCCAATCGACTTAATCGGGTTGATGTCGTTGTTGGCGTTGCCAGAACGGAGAACCGACTTCAGGAGAACCTCGGCTTGGAAGACGTTGCCCGGAGCCACCACCAGTTGGCGGGGAACCAGACGGATCTTCTTGCCGTTGTTGTCAACAGCCTGACGGATCTGGATCAGCATCTGTTCCAGAGAAGTCTGCGACAGGTTGGCGGCAGTGGTCAGCAGGTTGCTGAACGTGCCGTTGACAATCGGGTGCGAGGCGCTGTTCAGTTGCACGCCGTCACCGCCCGGATAGTTGCTGTTGAACGCGCGGTTCAGCACGTTCGCGGACAGCGTCTCTTTCGTCTCGATCAGGGACTGTGCCAGATGCTTCGCATAGACCTGACCAATACGGATGTGATCGCCGTCTTCCACAAGCACTTTGGTCAGCGCGAAGGCCAGACCATAGACGTTGTAAACGTAGCGCTTGAGGAACAGCACGCCGCCCTGCTGATACGTGACGGGGGTGCCGTCAGGCAGTTGCGGGGCCGCGCCGAAGCCGTAAAGCACCGGCTCTTCGTGGTAGTTGCGGGGAATACCGGTCTGTTCGCGGAAAACACGCGACCATTCGTCGGTACGCTGGTCATAGACTCCGTCGAAACATTCGTTGAGGATAGGCTCAACAATGGAACGAAAGTCAGTACTGCGCATTGGGGCTGCCATGTTCTAGCCCTCCTTAGATGCCGTTGGCCACAGCAGTGTACTGATGCTCACTGATGGTGGCTTGAACGATGGTGTAGGAATCACCCCAAGCATTGTCGGGGTACGGGGCCAGATTGATGATCCGCATCTGAGCCGAGCCGCCAGAACCCTGAATCGAAGTGTTCAGAGTAGCTTGCGACAGGCCAGTCGTGGTCGAGCCGGCAGTCGTGTTGGACAGATCAGCCTCGCCGCCAACGGCGGTCTGGTTGATGGTGCCAGCAGCCTGAATCTCATACACGATGTTGGGGTCGGTGTAGAAGTAGGCGATGCACGAACCAGTGACATACGAGGTGTTCGCGGGCCAGTAGTTCGAGACACGACGGCGACCAGTGGTGTCAGTCCACTCGACGCCAGCGAAGGCACCAAGGAACGACTCACCAGCACCAGCAGGTTGAATTTGGCCACTGGTGTCCATCTTGACGGGTTGACCCTTCAAAATGTCACTGGTGTAGCCACTGAGAATCCCATCAGCAAGCGCCACAGCGCGATCCAGACCGGAAGGGTGGAACGCAGGACGCAGACCGAAGGGAGCATTAGTCGAAGACATAATTTACTCCTGAATAGAAATTTCCTACCCCTGAAAAATAGGAGCAGGCATCGGTTTGTCAATTTCGCCCAAGCCCTCGCCTTCGACCTGACCCAGACGCTTGCCTGAGCTATCGCGGCCCTGAACTGCCTCAGCCTGAACGCGAATTTTATTCGCCTCTTCAAGCGGGGCATCATGGTGCATCTGCGCCATAACGTCCTGATATACATCCATCGGGAGTTTGTGCAGAAGCATTTCGTTGCACGCGATAAAACCAGTATGCTCGCCAGCCTTTACGCGGTAATTTTCGTAACCCGGCAGTTCGTCCGCTTTTACAGGGACATAGCCGAGGCGAATCCGCTTATCAATGCTGTCGTAGCTATTGGTGGTCGATAACCAGCAGAGATGCCATCCCGGAACTTCTGGGACTTTGGGCAATGCTTCTTGTGTCCACTCATCCTTCCACATCCTGCGACGTTCTTCGGATGACACAAATGAATCTTCCGGGGCGGCTCGACTTGCGTCAAGCACTGCGCGATTGTCACGGCCACCGGCATTCAGAGATTTTTTCAGGCGGGAATCCATTGTTAGCTCCTTTGTTTGCGTTGTTCAGCGGCGTAGCGGCGGATCATCTTCTCTCGAATGGCTTGATCCTCCCACATGCCTGCATCTTTCATGGCACGAACTTGTTCCGGGTTGAGGACGAAAGTATTCCGCCCACCCTTTGCCGAAACATTTTCTCTGCCAGAACCAGTCACAACGCTCCTTGGTTTTCTAACAACAGGCTCATCCTGTTCGTCCTCAGTATAGCGATGGGGCAATCGCTTTTGCAAGCGACTATCCAGCTCGTCCCAATACTCCTGAGTCCGCGGATCCCATCCTTCCTTCGCTAACCGCTCATCCACGGCAAAAGCGATGGCTGAATCTTCGTCATTCTTGCCGGGGTCATACCAAGAGTTCCGCTCCATCCACGAAGCAGCATGGCGCTGCATCATCGGATCTGGCCCCTGAATCGGAGTCCTCTTGGGCTGAACCGCAGACCGCTTCAGATTGGTCAATTGTTCAGCAGCCCGACGCGCCTCATACAACAGCTCCTGCGCCTCGGCCATCGACTCGCCATCCTGATTCTTGGTGGCTTCAGCGATTTTCATCTTCGCGTAGTTCATCCTGACCTGCTGATCCTCAATGGCCTTGTCGATCCGGGCCATTTCTGAACCATGCGTCTTCGTCTCTACGGCCTGCAGGCGGGCCATCAGCTCCTGATTCTGCTTCAGTAACTGATTGAATCTTAAGTCTTTTTCCTTCTGCTGCTCCCGCTGGAACTGCTTTTTTGCCCGACGCCGGTCGCGTTTTGCTTGGCGGATCGCTTCCGTGTCGTCTTCGTGGTCTTCGTCTTGAGAGGCGGTATCGGCTCCTTCAGCAGCTTGATCAGAGCTTTGAGGCTCCGGCTTATCTTTCGGAGTGTCACTTCCGGACTGACCGGCTTCTTGTTCTTCATCGGGAATGCCCTCCACGGTCAGACTGCCGTCCTGCGCCTCCTCATACTTCAGGGGGGCTTCTTCCTTCTCCTGCATTTCTGCTTTGTCAGTCGCGCTCATACGAATGCCCTCATCGCCAGAGGATCACCGGTCACCGTAGCGATGACTTCGTGATCGTTGAGTATCATAAAAAGTGCGGGGTCTTCTTCAGCCTGACCGGGAACGGGAACTTCCCACCGGTCGCCACCCCACTTCGGAACCCGAAGATAGTCGCCCACTTCGCACCATGAGCCTTCCGGCCACGGTTCCATCGTGTCGCGCTTCTTGAATGCAAGCGGCCCAATAGCGATGACTTTCGCCACCATATTGTTCCACTTCTCGGTTTCCTTCGTTTCATGCACCAACAGAATTCCTGACGCCGTGGCAGTCTTTTTGGCCCTACGCAACTGAACCAAAATTCTTGCGCCCAAAGGTTTTGCACCGGGATCCACGCTCGGAAATGCCCAAGCCAATTCAGCTTCGTTAGAAGCTACCGGACTATTGCTCATCGTCTTCCTTTAACAAGTTATCAAGGATGCTCAGGGCTTCTTGCAGCCCCTGAAATTGACCAACAAGGCGCTGGTAAGTCTCGTAATTGACCGCGTTACCCGCAGTCAGCGAGGAGGCAATTTCAGCCTGCCTTACCTTTATCGCGCCTATGAAGTCTTCGACGTACCGCATGTATTAGGCGTTCTTCTTGTCCACCCCCTTGCCGGTCGGCAGTTCAGGTTGCGGGATCGACTTACCGTCAGTCGCGCCTTGCGCCAGCCGCTTGTGCTGCGGCACTGCTGCGCTTTGTTGCTGCTGGTCTTCGTTTGCCATGTTGCCTCCTTATTGAATCAAACCACGTTGCACTGCTTCCTGCAGGGTAGTCACAGACTCCGCCTGCTCCTTCTTCAGTTTTGCCGCTTCAAGCGTCAAATCCAAAGTATCCATGCGCTCTTTGGTCAGGTTGTTCTCAGTGTTCATCACCACCTTGACCTCCCGATCATCCGCGCTGTCCTTCGCGTCCTGCTGCTGTTTCTGCGCCCTCAGAGCCAGCTCACCCTCATCTCGCTTCGCCCTGCGCTGAGTCTCAGCCATCGAGGACTCCAGAACGACCTGCGCGTCAGGCGTGAGAGGCGGCTTCGGCTGTAGCTGCTGCATAACCTGCAGGAGTTTCTGCATCACCGGCATGAACTGAGCGAATTTCTCCTGAACGTCGAGGGCAACATGCCCTGACGCCGCTGCCATCGCCTTGTCGATCTCCGGAGCCAGCTTGGTGTCCTCGTATTTCTTGTTCTTGAGATCCGAGTTGCTGAACGCATACTGCCTCATGCTCTGCGTATACCAGAGCATCATATGCTGCTTGACATGCTCGAGGACTCGCGGAATGAAGGCAGGCGCGATGATCGGGTTCATGCCCATCACCGGGTCTTGGGCGAACGCCAGATGCGACACAATGTGCGCCAGATGGTCTTGGCGGGGGTATGCGACCGCAACGCGCCCCATTGCCATCGCGGCATTCTCGTCCGCGGCGTGCATCTCGATGGGTTTGCTGTATTCAGGCATCAATTCCTGAATATTCGGCACCTTCATTTGCTTCAACGCCCTCGCAACCACCGCCCGCTTGTTGAAAAGCTGCGGATTCTTGTCGGAAAGCATCAAAACAGCCTGAATCTGCGCCATCCTCTGCGTTTCGCTGAAGATATGCGGGTCAGAGACAGGAATTACGTCGCCATTGCGCTTGAAATCGTCCCGTTTGATCGGAAGCTCGGCAACAACGTCTCCTTTTTTCTGATCATCCAGATACCAGCGGTTCAAACGCTGCAAAATCATCAGCACGCGGCGCTGAGAATTGTGCATACGGGCATGAATCGACGAGAAAACTGCTGCGCCCTGCTCAATCAATGCCTGAGTCGTGCCTACAGGCGTGTTGCTGGTGACATCAGCGATCTTTTCTTCCGCGGTGGTGACCACACCCTTCGCCGCGCTCGAGAGCCAGCCCAAAAGCTGGAACAGAACAGGGCTAGGCGGGTTGAACGGGAACGGCATGGCGATCTTGCGGATGTCATCCACCCCCGGAGCGCCCTCAATCTCGGCTACCTGAGTGACATCTACCTGCTGCGACTGCCCGGAAATCTTAGCTCCCTTGAGCTTGAGCATAGTCGCAGCATTATTGATGTGAGCGCTATCCAGCAAAGCACGAAGAGAGCCAGTAAGGGCAGCAGAAAGGCCGCCAATAAGGTGCGGAAGCCCAATCGCATACGCTCCCCTCCAAGGAATGAACTTGAATTCGACGATCCAGTCCAGCTTGGTCATCGTATCGTCGCCTTCCTCCCAATTCCGATACAGGCCTAGCACCTCACGATCAAGCTCATCGATCATCAGGATGTACGGAGCAGGCTTTCCTTTTGATTCACCGTCTTCGTCGATCTCCAGCCATGTATATACACTGTATACACGGCGCACTCCGTCCTCGGAGGACTCCTGTTTCTTGCCTTCGATCTTCTCGTTGGCCTTCTCCGCCTTCGTCGGGTCGGGATTCATCGTGGCACGCACCACTCCGATGTCCCGATACAGGCCGCGCTCTACGCGATTATTGAATTCCCACTGCGAAATATCCTCCTGCTCGGTCACCCGCGATGACGTATAGAAGTTCGCAGCAGAAAACGGCAGCAGAATGTTGTCAATCGGCACGAATTCAGCGCAGGGACGCTTCTTCTTGTCGTCCCAATACATCTTCAGGAACTGAGAGCCACCCAACGGTAGCTGCGTGAGCATCTGCTCCTGCTCGTCGCGGAACTCCTCGATCTGTTCCGTCAACTGCCAGTTCATGTAGTCCCGCTTGCGCTCGGCAATTTCCTCTTTTTCGTCCGTCACCTCGCCCAGAATGTTCGTCCGGGTCGGGCCATCAGGCGGGAACATCTCCTTGCAGGCTCGAGAGGCGAAGTCAACGCACGCCTCAGCCATCACAGGATGCACAACCTTTGACGCGCCGGCAAAAGTAGCGCCTCCGGGGGCGTCATTGCCCATGCCGGTGCGCCTCAGACCCTCTTCATACTGCTTGTCGCGCTCGGATCTGTCCTCCCGGTCATCCTCAATCAGCCCGAGATAGCGCGTTGCGATCTCTCCCAACCTGAACTCGTCGATGGTTTCAGCCAGATTGGCGTAGAAATCCTCGTTTTCTTCAGGGCCGCTGAACTTCTTGTCGAGCGTAACGACCGCAGAGCCATCCGGAAGCTCTTCAATGTCAGCATCATCTTCCGGAAGCTCGAATTCAACAACCTCATCCTCCGGCTCATCATCAGGGATGCCCTCGATGAAGCGACCGAACTCAGGATCAATGGGCATCTCAGCCATGTTTTTTCCTTATTTGCTCAAAACAGCAAGACGCATGGCGTCTAAACTGACGGGTTTTCTGACTTTTCCGCCCCGCCTGTATTCAGTAGGCTCCTCGTCGGACGCCATCATACCCGCACCTACCGCTCCAGCGACAGGGGCAATCTGGTAAAGCGGCTGGCCCTGCGTAGTGATCCGCTCTCGGATTTCTGGAGTGATGTCGATTGAGTGATACGGGACTTTGCTCATCTGGTTTGCGACCGCCTGCGCCTCTTCTAGCGTATCGTAGACAGGCCCAACAGCCATATTCCCGCCTTCAGGAACAACCGTGAATCCTCCGCGGTTTCCTCTAACCACGCCATATTCCTTCGCCCTTACAGGATACTGGCCGATGTCAACGCCGTATTCCTTCTTGATGTAGCTTGGCAGGATCTGATCGTAGAAGCCCTTCATGCCTTGGCCGCCGATGTCTAGGTCTACGCCCTCAAATCTTTCGTATGGCTTCGACTCGACTATCTTCTGCCCCAAATCCTTACCGAAAACCTCGTAGACATCCTTGCCATTGAGTTCCGGGATCATTGAGTCCTTGATAACCCCGCTCTCATCGAACTTTAATGCTGTTTCAGCCATATCGTTTTTTGGGCGAAATGATATTTGCCTCAACCCTTTGTAGGACTCTCCTACGGTCAGATCATCTATGTGTTTGGATAGCGGATATCTGGATAGTTGCGCCTCACCCGGAGCGATGATCACCTTGTCATAGCCGCCCTTTACGGCATCGTCCATTAAGCGCTTTACGACAAGCTCATGCCAGTTCTTTTTGAACGGTACGTCCGCAGGCATATCACCCTTTAAATATTTAAGGCGCAACGCCTCTTCTTCAGCGGTTAATTCTTCACCTCTGGCCAATTTATCAACAAGATATTGCCTTTCTTCTGGGCTTGAATATCCCTTCTTCCGTCCCTGCTGATGAATGTCTGATTGAATCTCGTCAATCAGCAGAATCCTCTCTCCGTTCGGGCCTGTCATGTCCTGCACCCGAGCATGAGCCATTACGTTCTCGCCATGCTCTCCAAAGTGCTTGGCCTTGTATGCTTGCTTTCCGGGAACCTTGAACAAAATCTCCCGGTAGTTCTCTCCGCCCGGAGTCTTGTAGCCGCTATAAGCGGCCTCGTATTGATACTCAAACCTCTCCGGCTGCTCCCTGAGAACCTGCTGCCTCAACTCCTCTCTGCCTTGGCCTTGGCTGTAATACTCTCGGGTTGATTCGATAAGGCTTTCAGATTCGCCATCATCAACCATCCGCTGAATTTTGTAATTGATCTCTTTATTAACCTCAGACTCAAGGTCATCTAGAGCCTCTTTCGGCAGATTCATGCCGAGCGTCTTTTCCTCAAGCTGAGGGGCCGGCATATCCTCGGAAGTCTTGATCAGATCCTGACCAGTCATCTTGCCGCGGCCTTTCAAGGCCTTGTCCAGCCCGCGATCCCTCACCTCCGCAGGCTTCACGCCCTTGGCCTTCATAATCATGCCAAGATACTGATCGCCCGTTCCCTTCGGCTGCTTGCTGACGATCTCCTCAATAGCCTTGTCAACCGCAGAATAGAAAGGGCGCTGCGCTGCCTCTGGAGCAGACTTTTGCAGCGCAGATAGTCCCGGCCTGACTATAAGCCTACCTAGCTTGCTCACAGCGAACGCTCCTCGACGATCAGATCGTCTGCGGTGATTTCCCCGCCGGAAGCCTTCTTCACCGGGCCGCCTTTCTTGTAATTTGACTTAGGAAAATTTTTCCTCATGTAGTTCATAACTGCGTCCATGTGCTGCTGCGAAGGCATCTGGACTAAATCGTTTCGCATCATAAGAGCGCCAAGAACTTCGTCACTGGTGAGCGCTCTACGAACCTTTCCCTTTTTAATATCAGCTTCGGAAAGGGGGAAGCCTTCAGTCATTCCTTGTCTAAATATGTCTTTAAAAATAACCGGGGCGCTAATTGGATCTCTTAATTGAAGAATCGGAGAATTTACGTCTCTGGGTATTCCGGTATCGTAGGAGAGATGGCGAACAATATTGGGATCGTTAACTAATTGAGCGTTAGGATCCGTTTTGAATATTACCGATCCACTCAGACCTCTTTCAGCGTTCCTCAAGGACTCATCAATTATTGCGTCCGCAACATCATCGTACCGAGGGAACCCCATCTTTCTGTATTCTGCTTTGGACATCAGCTCAACTATTTTCTTCCGCAGATCTCCAGCGCCTTCCTTTGAGAAATCTTCTTCCCCTCTAAGTTGTGCAATAACGTCCGGGCTTTCTATGCCAACAAAATCAGGCCTTTCACGATAAGCCCCAAAAGGCTCTTTGATGGCCTTATTCAAAGCCTTTATGGCCTCTTTGGATGGCTTGATCGCTTGTAACTGACCAAGCATGGCCTCTACTACAGGAGTAGAAAAGTTGATTGATTCAGGCGTCATCGCCGTGAATACAGCAAGCGGCGATTGGCCTGTCTTTTGAGCTATCTCGTATGCCTGTAAAACTTTTTTCTTGGCAGCGGTGGACATCGAAGCCCAACCGAGATTGTCTTTCAGCAATTCGTGAATGAGGGAATATTTGAACCCACCCTGAACATCAACAGGATCCTTGAGGGGGATACCAGCAATTTGCTTTATCCTATATCCAGCGCCAGAAACATCGCCGGTTAAAGGCATTAACGGGTATTTAAGTATTTCCTCGGGGCTTACTATTTTTGGCTCCGGAACCACATCCGTTGCCTCGGTAATGGTAGGCCCGCTGAAAGCCTCTCTCCTGCGAACCGCAGGATTTTTCATCTCATTTTCAAATCTGGTGAGCGCTGACTTTTCTGCCGAATTTAGACTGTCGTAAGTCTTTCCGGGGAAAAATTTGCTCATCCCAAGTTTTTTTGCTGGTCTCATGTAAGCGGCAGTGGCTTGCGGGCCATAAGCAGCAGTCGCAGCCTTCATTACGTCAGTCGGCAGGTGCTTGATGCCTGAAGCTACTCGGCCAGCAGCAGATCCTGCAATCGGCGCAACGTCTATCAACCGCGGATCGAACTGAGCAGTCATGCCCTTGCCAGTCATCAGGCGGCGATACGGGAATTCCTCCGTCGCATCTCTGGGCGTGCCAGTCCAGTCTTGCAGCGCAGTCCCGGCAGACTTCAAGGTATCAGAGATCAGGAAGTTGGTGAGCGCAGCCTTGATCGGGCTATTGCCTTCCTGAGAGACGATCTTCATCGCATCTTCGAGCTTGATGCCTAGCTTCTCGGCGGCCTTCCCCATCTTCCCCAGAAACTCTTGTCCGGGCTTGGACGGGGAGGCTTTGATCGATCCGCCGTCCTGCATCTTCACCGCACCGCCAGCCTTGAAGACATCGGGCAGATCAATAACGCCCTCAGTCTCACCGACGTTGGCCTTCAGCGAACCTTCAGGCGTAACAAGCGGCCTATCACCCAATTCTTTCCGCAGCGCCTCGATGTATTCCTCGCGGGTATATCGCGGGAAGTCTTCACGCAGCGAAGCTCGAGGCAACATGCGAACGACCGATGTCGGTTGCCCCTTCTTCTCTAGCGCCCGCATCCGGTGCCGGCCCTCATGGCCAGAGATGTTCGCCAAGTGCTTCGGATTCGCTCGATCCACCTCAAGGAATGGCACATCAGAAAATCCGCCCCTCAGCTTGGCAAGTTGCCCGACCTTTCTCTCAATCATCTCTCGCGTAATCGGGTCGGCAGTGCTGAGGCGTTTAGCGTAGCTCTCGAAGTCTCCCGGCTTCATGGTCATAATTCCTGACGCATTGTCGCCACGGAACAATCCCCTCAGCGCCTCTTCCTGATACAGCCTCTCCAGATTCGGCACCTCATCGGCAGCACGCTCGAGACGCTTCGCCTCGTATCCGCCGCGGGTCTGCCTGATCTCCTTGATCATCTCGGCAATCGACTTGGCAATCCCGCCCTTGCCCATCTTCACCGCACCGCCCTCAGCTTTGGTGATGTCTTCCTCACCGATATCGTACGTCCCGCGATTACCGATGGCGGATTTAACATTGGTCGAATCGAAAGCAACGGCCTCTTCTAAGTTTCCCTTCGCATCGTAATAGACGATGCCGTCATGGCCTGCGCTCTTGATCTTCTCCACTTCCTCCGGCGTCAGCGTCCAAGGCGACCCACCGAATTTTTCAAAGTCCTTCTTCCACGTTTTTTCAGTGGAGATCAGAGGATTCTTCAGCGAGGCATACAACGGCATCACGTTGGTGCCGGGGGTGAACATATTCGACTGATTACCATATACGCGGTTTTCAGT
>Ga0181352_1000710_pt1 | contig 13906 bp, 9 predicted proteins | sample Fa13VDMLBSN_FD_130103 | JGI IMG/M metagenome (GOLD analysis project Ga0181352, IMG submission 130103) | Freshwater viral communities from Lake Michigan, USA - Fa13.VD.MLB.S.N | ecosystem: Environmental > Aquatic > Freshwater > Lake | place: USA: Michigan | collected 2013-09-23 | reverse complement strand
TTGATATTGCATTACTATAAAAAAGGTTATTTCTATAAGGAACATATGATGTACTACCACTATACTCATTACTAAATAAAAAAACAATTTTTGTTGTTGGTCTAAAAATTGTTGATTCCTCCCTTTCTTTTTGGAAAAGTTGAGCCAAATTAATTTCTTCAGTTCTATCAAATTCAACTTGTTGTTTAAAGGTTTGATTTAACGGAACTCTTATTGCCTCATCAACGTCTGATGAAATTTTGTTCCTTTTAGAACCTAATAAAATTTGTATATTTTCATTATTACCCATTTGTCTCTGTGTTATTTACATAAAGTTTAATGAATCTATCAAGTGCGGTAAAACCATTATTTAACCCAAAATAAAAATGGAAAGGAGCTCCCACAACAATAGGGTCTAAACCTGGAGTATTTGGTGCTCCATATGTTACGTTTACTGTTGTTGGGTTAGGTCCAGGTGTAAAATTTGTAATGTGCCCTTCTTGTGTTGTTGTTGTTTTAAAGTAATCTGAGGTTTGGAAATCTAAACTTTGATATTTGTTCTTATAAAAACCACCCGTTGTTAATGGTGATGTAAACCAATTATTATTTTCGGTACCAAATATAAAATTACTTGGTGAAGTTATTTGCCATTTATAAAATGGTACTTCTTGTGTTGACGGATAACCATAATTATACCCAACAAATGGTGATAGATTATATGTTTGTATCCCTGGTGTTAATCTTTTTCTATTAACAGTTTCGTCATTATTCGATTGGAAGAATACTCCAAATAATGGTCTTGGTGTAGGTTGAGCGTCGTCACCAATAAAAAGATAGTTATTTGCGTAGTTCTCGTTTAAATACGGAGTAACTTTAAATTCGCTATTTGTTGATATTGCTTGTGCAAAATCACCATCAATCCTATCCCCACCTCTTGTACTATTAAAAAATTGAACAATTCCAATACCTTCTCCTTGATTACCATTTGTAGATACTGGGAACATCTGTTGGATTATGGTTTGGTTCAATAATCTTGAGATGAATCCCATTTGCATAATATCAGAGTCGTCGCTATATGATGTTGATTTTAATTGATTTACAAAATACCCATCTAAATTTTCATTATTACATACTTGATTAATGAATTCATCTCTTGGTCCTAAATCAACTATTGTTGTTGGGCTTTGTATTTGTTTTGTATTATAACCAGGGTTACCAACAAATAAAGATGCCAAATTACTAGGAGGGGTTGGTGATGGTTTACCAATAAACTGACTTACAAATCTATCCCACGGTGATGATCTATAATAAAAACTATTTTGTACGTCATCAAAAACAACAGTATCTTTACAGTAATTGTAAGTAGGATCTGTTACTGAATTTGACGCATATGTTGATGTTTTATTAAAAGAGGGCATATAAAGGAATCCATTTATCCAATTATTTTGGAAAACTCTCGCAAAAACTCCTCTACAAGCCGCTAACATTATTAGATATCTAACCTTCCACTCTAAAAATAATTTAACATCTTCATCGTATTGTGAAATGTATTTTTTGTTTAATAAACAATAACAACCTTTAACAACTCTATTACTTGGTACGTCACAACTAGTATTAACGGTTATTCCTGTCCCAGTACCTGAGTAACATTTTAACGCAACCATACCTTCACAAGTTAAGGTTGAGGTTAACCCTGTTACAAGTCCTGTTGAATCGGAATAGTTCCCTGTTGGTGGAGTTCCTGGTCCTCCAATACTTGGGTTGGGTTGAACTCCTGATCCTTTAAAGAAATAAAAATTACTATTTTGATGAAGACCGTAACCTGTTTCAGATGAGCTACCGTTTTCTGTTCTTGTTGATGTTGGTATTCTATCACTTCTCATTATTAATTTTGTCTCATCAGAGAAGTTAACAGTACCAGGTAAATATCTATAATAAGCTCTTGAATATAAAGCGTTGTATAAACTAACTGGAGTACCATAATCATTATTTGACCCAACAGGACTAAAAAAATCATATAATGTTGGGTTTGCGATTGGTCCGTGAGCGGTTTCAGATCCTATAAAGGTACCACCAACAAAATAATCTTGGACATATTTTGGGATTACGTAATTATATGGTGCAACATTTATTAAATTAAATGGTGATGTTGATATTGATGGTGATATTGTTTGAAACCCTACATTAGGAGTATAAGATCCTGAATTATCATCGGTTGACAGGTAATAATATGGTAAAGTTGATGTATACCCACTATATTGTCCCGGTGTTAATGTAAATGTAAATGACGGGAAATATAAATTATTGACGGTATTATCCGTTGTGTCATGACTTAACGGCTTAACTACTGTTGGTAAAGGTTGTATTGGCTGATTTAAATAATATTGTCCTGTAATTATAGGTCCAACACCGTAAGATGAGTTACCAAAAATATAAGATAAATCATATTCTATCTCTTGTTTTGGGGTAAATGGGTCGACACCTCTTGTTAAAATTATAATTTCATAACTATTTCTTGAGCTATTTTCTATTGCCTCTATGGCCCTACCTGATGGGTAAAATGCCGGTGTTGTTAACGAACATTCATCACCATACCAAAAACCAATTTCATGAAATAAATAATTTAATGGGAATTTAGTTGCATCTGTCGCATCAAAATTTGTGTTTCCTGTAAATGAATTAACTGTGTATCCGGTTATCACTTGGAAATACTCAACATCTGTTGGGTACTGTAAAAAATAGTCTGTTTGTCCTGTGTTTACTAAATAAACATTTGCGGAAGATGAAGATCCGTTAGATGGGTTAGCATAATTTATCACAACAGGTATAGGTGTTGTACTGTCACCCGTTAATGTTGTTCCTGTAATTGCAGTATTATTAAATTGGTTTTCTGTCGCTCCAGTTAAATTAACCCAACCTCCCGACAATTTAGGGTCCTGGAATGTTATTACTTCCCCAATACCTAATTGTTGTATCATTCCGGCCTTTGCGATTATAACTAAAACTTGATCCTCAAAAGGTTGGCTAGGTGTTGTTAATGAAGGGTTTACTGTTGTTTTAATCTTATTAACACCACTGTTAGGTGTGTTTGAGGTTGAGCTATAAAAATATTTATCCCTTGTGTTAAATTCGTTTAATTTTTGTGGATATGTTTCCCCTTTAGGGTAAGCAAAATACCTTTCATCACTACCTGAATTTAATTCGGCCGCAAATAAGAATGGTTGTGGTGCGTGTAGTTTATATAAATTTGTTGAGTCTATTAAATCATATCCTGAAAAAATTCTTTTATAATCTAATAAAGCTTGAGTTAACACATCACCTGTTATCTCTTGATTAAAAACTCTATTAATTAATGACTTATATTGCCCTCCACACCAAAAATTACCTTTATCATTTTCGTCTATATCATCATCAGGACTTATTTGTGGATAGTTAGGGTGTTCGGCCAAAGAATATGTTCCAGGTGAACTTAATGGTGCTAAGAACGTATTATCTGTTGCCGATTGTGCTGGATTTCCAGCCTCAGATTGTTGACTATTATATTCATTATTAATTTGTTGTGTTACCGAACTAATGTCAAAGTCATCATCAATTTCCGCACTTCCACAATCACAAGAACACGCACTACATTCGGGATATGAAATCATAGGTAACCCAATTCTTGGGAAACCTTTTAGTCTTACAATAAAGACTATTACGAAAGCAAAAAATACTAAGTAAATTGCCAACTTAAATATTGCTTGTAATATCTGCCAAGCGGTTCTAAGGATTACTCCAATGTTAAATACGGGACCACCTGGTATTGCAGTTGCAGCACTTTCAAGTGCTGATTGTATTGCATCAATGGTTTCCCTTACTTGTATGTAAAGGAAATATATACATAATATGATTAGTACCCATTTTAATACTGGCCAAGCCCAAGCAACAAAGTGAGCCACAAATAATAAAACTAATATTGGGAATGTTAATATGTTAAGTAACAACATCGCCAAGAAATAAATAAAGTCAAATTTTTGTACCGCATCATTCACGGGAAAAGGGTTATTTTTTGAAATACATTCTCTGTCATCAATTTCCTTTATCCCTAAATGTCTTGATCTTAAATTACCATTTTTATATCTATCTAAGAACATTGCGGTGGTATATACTTTATTATAATTAAATTCAAAAAACCTATCCTCACAATCAATAGCCTCTTGTATCATAGATGAATCTCCATAATCATCCCAATCTAAACTAAAAGCATAAGATCTAAATGAATCATAAGTTGATTGATCATAAAAGGTAAATTCAAAGTCTTGGGTTTGTGTGTCATCAACCGCAGTGGAGTTAATTCCGATATTTGCTCCTGGTGTGTTTATAGGTATACTACTTAAACTTCCAACGTAAGGTACTCCATTTATTGTTATTGTTACATCTTGGCTGTTTACAAATGATTGTAAAATTAAACCTCCTGTTTGTGCGGGTAATGTAAATGCGGGATTTAAACTTGTTGTTGTTCCAGGAACCGAAACGGGAATATTAAGTGGTACCCCTAAAGTAGGGTCTAATGTTGATGACGCTGAAGCCCAACCATATTCTTTAATGTTTGGTACTAAGAAATTTGCTCTTAATATTTCACTTTGTAATCCTCCATCATTTTGCCAACTAATTTTAAATCTATATTTACCTTTTGTTGGAATCCCTACTGTTGGGTCTAATGATACAACTTGATTTCCAAATTCATCTGTTGTTATATAATCAAGGTTCATCGGGACTTTTAAAAGGTATGTCCCATCACCGTCTATTATTTTTCCTCCTTGTTCTATCTCATAAGTTTCAAGTATAGGGTAACCATTACCGTCAACATTTATTGTTTGTCTTATTGCAGAAACTCTACCTTGACCTGTTCTTAAAGAACAAAATGTACCAGCAGCCAATGGTACTCTACAATTTGTTTTTAGTGCTTGTTCGTCTTGAGTAGAAGCAATAGAACCCATAAAAACGGCTGTTGGTTTTATGGTTAAATTTATTTCTTCAGATAAATCAAAATCTTCTCTTGTAATACCAATAAAACAAATATCAGGTTCTCCCCATAAAGGTTCTACATTAACTTGTTTAACTAATGTAATAATTTGAGGTAATTCGCTTAAATTGTTTGATGACTTAAATTTTGATCCATTAAATTGACTTTCAACCGCAAAACCACTATCAATCAAATCTTGTGGTGTTAATGAAAAACAACCTATATTAGACAGGTCTAAATTCATAACAAGGGTTTGTTGTCCTGTAGGTACTCCAAAAATCATAAAATCACCACTATCATTTGTGGTAACAGTATATTTGTAATACTTATCGTAAACTTCAATAACCGATTTTTCTAATATTGCTTCGTCCCTATCAAAAAAAGAACCTGTAGGAACGTGTCCTTCATATTGTGGTGATTTAGGTAATAAATTATATTTATAACCATCTTCATTTTTATTACTAAGTGTTTTATAGGGGTATAACTCACTTATAATTGGGTTTAATTTATCTTCATTTGTTAAAGGTATAAATACGGATAACTTTGCGTTTGCCACCCCAAAACCGCCATTAACAGAAACTCTTCCTGCAATCACACCGTAATCAGCACATCTTCTTTCGTATATTTCGGCTTGTGTTAGTTTTAATGATAAAATTTCTATAAAATCAAAATCTTGATCAAACTTTAAATTTACAGATTTATCAACACCTATGTCTGTTCTAATTCTATATGAATGTGGCATTAATTTCTTTTCTTCATAAATAGTTTATTTCCTATTTTAGAAAAATAATCCTTTTATTGAAAAAGGAAATTATCAAGAAAATGTTACTGAAGATAAATTAACAACGCTAACTCTTATATCTTTATTAGGGAACCTAACTTGGTACACTTGTGTTGGTTCTGCAAAGACAGTATCGGATATTAATTCTATTTGTTTTGTTGCTTGATTTGAGTATGGTTGTGATGTTTGTGAAGAGGAGTACTGACCTCCAATTTTATTAAATATTTGTATATCAGATATAGACAAAACTCCATTTTCTCCTTGTATTAATCTTCTTATTTCGGACACATTAACATTTTCCCCTAATTGTCTTGTTGTTGGCGACATGTAGGTTGATATAAGGTCAATTATTTTAGCAATTATCGCTCCTTGACTTTGTGATGAATCTAATACAACAGATACATCAAACCCTAAATCAATAACATTAGCACTTTCAACTGAAATATAATCATTAATCATTCTATAGTTAGATAGATAATTTGCAATATTTGTTTTTAATGCATTTGGAACAACAGAAGTTAATACTCCACTTGAATCGTAGGATAAAACTTTTATTTTAATTTTATTGTTTTCTTCGACTATAGATACTTTTGATGGTGCTCCAAATTGTGACGGCATATTTCTTAATAAAGAATCATAATCATTAACCGTAACCGCTCTATTTTGTGCGGAAAAATTAAAAGAAACAAAATTTCTTATTTCTTCTAATGTTGGTATTCCAGCTCCCCCAACCGCAGCAATTGGGTTTGTACAACTTAACGAATTAACCGTACTTGTGTTATAATTTTCTGAAGGACCATTAACAAAAAAATTACTTTTTTGTACTTGAGTTATTACACCAATACCAACGTTACTTGATATTCCACCTCCAACTCTATACTGAATAAATAAAGTTGAGTTTGATTTTAATGTATTTCCTAAACCTAAATTATTAACATACTTATTTATGTTTATTGATTGTCCATTTCTTGCAAATTCTCTTAACTGATCTTCAGCCGAATTATTACCTCCACCAAAAGTAAGTTTCATAAAACCTTGTGGTGTGTATTCAGTTATAAATTTACTACTTGTTGTAATATACTTACCTATTTTAATTCCAGGAGCATCTGAAGGTTTTGTTGGGTCTTCCACAAATACTCTATCATCAACTAAAGCCCTAACTTCGTACCATCTATTATTTGGCGATAAGAATTCTTGATCTGATGGTACATTACTATACGAAGATCCGTCTTTAACTATAACACTTGTAACTCCCAAAACATTTCTTTCAGGTAAAAACAATTCAAAGAACGGTCTTACATCGTTGGCGGTTATTGTTCTTTTAAATACTTTTGTTAAACCATTTAAAACCACCTCTCTTTTAGTGACCGTATAATTTTGTATTATTCCGTTTGCGTCTATATTTGGTCTTACGATTCTTGAATTTGGTTGTCCTTCTCCATTATATTGGGATGAAAAGTCAATATCATATACTGTTTCAAAAGATTGTCCGGCGCCATTAACTTGAGTACCTCTTCTTAATATACCACAATATCTTATATCTTCTTTATCTCCAAACGCAGGCACGACAATAGAAAAATCAACCAATGATATTGATGGTCTTTGTCCCGGTATTTTTAATCCGTAAGTTCTGGCAATATTAAATAAAGATGTTTTTTGTTGTGCGTACTGTAAAACGGTTTCTTGGATACTCCTATCTATTTGAAAGTTCAGGTTATCTGCAACCGCGGCATTTAAATCCATTAACACCGAAAATACTGATGCATCATTAAAATTTTGTATTAATTCAGGGTAATAAGTCTTTACGTAGTTTACTAACTCAGTTCTTACCCCCTGAAAATCTCTTGTTGTATAAGATATTTTTTTTTCTGCCATATTATTAAATATTTAAAATAATGAAATCACTACTATTAAAAGCCTCAGATGTTATTTTATAATCAATCCTAACTCTTGCCGTATGTTCTTTTTCTGAAATGTTTGGTACCGTAAATTCTCTCTGATCATCACCATTAATGAAAGTACCTTTATTTTCTAATTCAGTAGCGGCATCCGTAATTTTAACATTTGTAATTAAGACACCAGGCATGTATTCCTCAACAGAATCCCTTATTTCCGCCTCTATTTCATTAAACGTTGGTCCATCTAAAGGTTCAAAGATGTATTCATATAATCTTGTACCAAAATCAGGTAAAAAATACCTACTACCTTTTCTAGTTAATAATAGATGGATTAAATTAGTTCTTACTTCTTCTGAAGCATAATCAGTCAAATCTAAATACTTACCATTAAAGGAATCCCTGAAGGGAAAAGTAATACCATAAGTTATCCCGTTTGCCATATCTAATAAATATAGTATCGCGATATTTTATATAAATAAAAAAAATTATATAGAATTTTTGTTAGTTTAAATTAAAACTATTAATTTAGTATTATGAAAACAATCCTTTTAATCCTATCGTTATTTATTGTTAATTTTATTAACTCTCAAATTATTAGAATTAAAGTTTACGAAACTATTGAATTTACATCTTATGATACTTTAGGTGTTTTGAGTGCTGTATCAAAAATTGGCGGTGAGTTTAATTTAAAACAAACCAATTGTGAGTATGTTATTAATTTAACAAATAATACTGATATGTTTTTTCGTAATGGTATTTTAGAAACTGAAGCGGATATAATATTTATTAATGAAGAAAGTTTATTAATTATAAATTTTTTATATGAAGGTATTGATATTGGTGTTATTATAAACACTGATATTAGTAATGAGTCGTTTGATTGGTTCTATAAAAATGGTGATTTCTATGATATTTCAAAGGCCACTAAATTTGAGATAATTAAATCTCAATAAAAATAAAAACCCCACCGTTAAAGTGGGGGTTTTATTAAGGTTTTTGTGGTTTTTTAATTGTTGGTACTTTTGGTGTAATTTCTAACACCCAATTATTAAAAATTTTTAATGCTAAATTTTTTAATTCATTCATGTTATTTATCTTATCAAGATTCTTAGTGCCTGCTTTAGCAAATATTGGGTTTAAATTTTCAGCACTGAAGGTATTGCCAATCATATTACGATATACAATAATGGCCTGATCTTTTTTATTTTGGTCTATCACCATACTTTTATCGGTAAGATCACTATCGGTAAAACCTTGTTCGTTAAATAAATCTTTACCAGCATAAAAAATTCCATATTTTGGGGTCTCCCCTTCTTTTGTTGACCATCTTCCCGCATTTTTAACGGTAAATGTACTTGTTGGTGTATTTGGGTTTTTTGTTTTAAACTCATTTATTTTTGCATTTAAAGCATCAACAATTCTTGTTGCTAATGTAAGACATAAATCTTTTGCGACTTCTTCCATCAAATATTGTCTTGATGTTGCGAATTGGTGCATTTCTAAAATGCGACTTTTTTCTTCTTCAGTGATTATAAATTTCTTCATTTTTTTCTTTTAATAATAAATATTTATGAAAAATAAAAAATCACTATTTTCATAGTGATTCTTTTAATTTTGTGTTTCCTCTTTCAGAACTTGGTTCGTAAGGACAATGTAGGCATTTATTCCCACAACATTTACCTCTTTTCTTATGATACTCTTCGGTCATAACCATTCTACCTTGTTTATCGTAATAAAAATCGTCTTGTTGTAATTTTGGTCCAAACTCTCTAACATATAATTGTTGTACCCAATCTTTAGATGCTCCTACATTCATTTTTAATTCTTTTTTCTAAGATTATAAAACGCTAACAAAACTTGGTATGTTAGCGTTGTATCGTTACCCCATTTTACTTCCATAATTTATACAATTTCACAAGCTCCACCAGCACATGCCGCTTCACCTCTAAGGTCTGTATTATCTTGTAATTCAATCACTTTTGTTAGATCAACATCTTTTAATGTTCCCAATAATCTATCAAAATCTTCTTTTGTGCAATCTTCAAATGGTGCTTGTGTGTATGTTCCACCATTATATGGTAATACAGATAATCCATTATAAAATTTACGATTATTCCACATCCATTCACCAACCAATTCCCATTCGTCTTCTTTAACTGAAACTGTTGCGGATACGTTATGCGTATTTTGTCCTGTTCTATGTCCATTTTTAATCCATTCTTGTGCAACTTTTTTAACTCTCTCTAACATTTGAAATACTGATTCATACCTTAAAATTGATCCTTCAGGAGCGTGTTGTGGGATGGTAATCACTGCAGTGTCATGTGGGCGGAAATACTCATCTTCAACTAATTCTGGGTGATTAATTGCAAGGTATGTGTAAATTGCCTCATTTTTTCCAACACGGATTCTTCTTAAATAATAGTCATTATGCCAAGCGTGAATTCCTGAAGATGTACCTAAAACTAAAGATGAGGTACCTGAAGGTTTAACTGTAGTTGTTCTTGCGGATTTATTAATACCAATTAGTTCTGCAACTCTTTCGTTTTCTTGTTTAACCGCCTCTGCCGCCGCCTTCATATCGTATCCTAAGACAACACCAGAACCAATACCCGTCATTCCAACTCCAATTAAAGCGTCTTTTTCTGTTGTTCTTTTCCAAACATCTCTCAAATAATGGAAGTCTGTATAACCCGCTTGAAGTGTTCCAATGAATGCCGCTCCTTTAACTCGAGCCTCAAAATCTTCTTGTGACTCAATATCTGACGCATTTACCTCACATAAGTTACAGAATTGGTATGGTCTAAGACCGATCTCACAACAAGGGTTTGTTCCCCAATCTTTATCATTTGATAAGTATATTCCAGGTTCACCTGCTCCTGACAACTCAATACGTTTCCAAAGATCCATAAAGAATTCTTTTGTGATTTTGTGACGAAGAAGTACTGCCGAGTTATTTGCTCTACCTCTTTGTGCGTTTTGTTCCCACCAACTTCCTGATTTACAAGAAATCATTTCTTCATCATCTGCTGAGAATAAAGATATAAGTGCCGCTCTTCTGATACCACCTGCAAGTACCGCATCTGCAATATGACATACGATATCATGAGTTTCAATTGGTGTTAGTTTTTCACCATCTGATTTGTTTTCCAAAACTTTCGTAATGTTATGAATACAATCTTTAAGTGGTTGTGGTCCTGGCGCCTTTCCTCCTGATGTTACCAATAAAGCTCCTTTTTGACGAATATCAGAAAAGTCAAATATTGGTGTTGATGATTTGGTTCCAAAATAAGATTCCATTAATACTTTAATTGCATCTGCCCATCCTTCAATAGAATCACCAATTAAGTATCTTCTTGTTCTTGTTGGGTTTGGTCTTTTAATTTCAGGTAGTTTCTCTACGTGATGTTTTTGTACTGAGAATCCAACTCCTGTTCCACCTAACAATAAGAACATCGTTTCAGCAAAAGCATCTGTATGGTCTATTGGTAGATAGGCACAGTTATAAACTCTATTTGGTGAGATCTCAATTGGTTTACCCCCAAACTGTAATGATCTCATTGATGGAAGAATTTTTTTATCGTATACCATTTTATATACTCTTTCAATCTCATCTTTAATGTGTGGGTATTTTTTTTGGTGCATCTCTTTATTTCTTGTTACCAGTTCTTCCCACGTTTCCCTTCTATTTAATTCAGGGACAAATTTAGCGTATTTCATATACACCGTAATATCACTTAATATTTTTTGTGAAATATCCATTTTATGTTAATTTAATTATTTTATTTATTATGATTTTTTTTGTTGTTCTCGTTCTTTTCTTTTTTCTAACAATTCTTTAACCCTTTGTCTTTGTCTTTCTTCTTTTTGTTCCTCAAGACCTAAGAATGTTGTTGTTGATTCAGTATCAATGTCGATCATCGCGTTATCAAATTTACAATTTTCAAAAACCACACCATCATCCCCAATACGGGACTTGGTAATTGCAATCGTGGCTAATTTCATTTCTTTTTGTTGTAATGTCTTTGCTACTGAAATAATAACGTGTCCTACTTGTGCCTTCTTAATCGAACCACCCATTTGGTCTGTTGTAACAACTTCAGATGAAATAGAAGCTCTATTTCCTTGTGTTGCCGTCCAACCAGCAATGTTTAATTCGTGACACATAGCTTCAAATCCTCTCATTACAGACCCTTCACTTTTCCACTCATCTCCTAAGTTTTTATCTGGAACAACACAATCAATGTAATCTAAAACAACCATATCTATTTTAACACCATCTGCAATCATCTTTCTAATTTCATTCTTAATTTGCAACATAGTTTTTGTGTCAGAAGGTAGTTTTTTCAAGATTAACTCATTTGGCATTGTTTCCTTGATTTCTTTTACTTTAGTCATCACCTCGTCTTTTTTTTCTGACAATTCGTCAGGGTGAATCTTTGTCCAAAGAGTAAAATGTTTTCTCTGTATCACTTTTGGGTTGTCTTCAAAGAATACTTGAAGTACGTTAAATCCTAGGTTAAACGCGTGGTTTGAGATCTTTGTTAGAATGGTTGATTTCCCTACACCAGTTGGTGCTAATATTACACCTATTTCCCCTTTTGCCAATCCGCCTTTTAACAGTCTATCAATCCCTGGTATTCCCATTGGGATTGGGTGTCTATAGTCGTCATCTAAGACTTGGTCTAGGTTTGAAAAGACATCTAACATTGATGTGTCTTTTGAACCGACGAGTAATGCGTCTCTAACTAATTCTTCTAGGGTATCATAGTTTTCAAATTCACCACCATCAATAATCTTTTGAGCCTTTTTCATAACCTTCTGTAACTCTTGTTGTTTACAGAATTTAAGTGCTTTTTCTTGTACAAAAGACACACCATCAATAGGTGCGTCTTTAATTTTCTTGACCGTATCAAGAACTACTTTAACCGCAGTTTCTTGTTGTAATTCTGATTTTGCGACTTGTTCTAAGGTATCAAATGATGGTGTGTGTTCATACTTTTTATAGTACTCTTTTATCATTTGAATGATGATTTTAAAGTACTTATTCTCAAAATAATTATTTTCAATAACGTCAATAATTGAGTGAGAAAAGTCTTTGTCTAAAATAATTTGGTTAAGTAATTGAATTTGGAAATTGTTACCGAGATACTCAAAATTTTTGTTTGTCGCCATATTTTTTCTTTATGTTAGTAATGATAAATACTACTACTTTTGAATAAATTGTGGATAAAAATAATTAAATTTTCTACCTGAAAAAATGTCAGTCAGGTCGGTTAATACCTGTTTTAGTTTTGGGCGTAGATCTACGGTGTATCTTACCTTTGGTGGGTATACTTTTGCGTCAAATGATCTCTGACAAATTGTCATGTTTTCTACCTTAATATAAAGGTTAAAAATTTCTTCACCTTCAGTTATTGATGTGTTCAACACTTCAGGATTTTCTGTAATTTCATATCTGTTTTCCAACATATAAACTACTGATCTCATTTTTAAATCGTACTTAAGTTCATTACAAAATGTTCTAATGTAATTATAAAACTCTTCTGATTTATGGGCGTTTTTATTAAACCCTTTAACATTAAAAAATCTTTGTACTACAATGTTGTCATTACACATTAGCAAAAACTCTAATTTTGTTACTTCTTGTTCTTTCATTTTCATTTTTTTGTTCTGTTTCTAAAATTTGTTTTTTCTTTTCTTGATAACTTTAAAAATGGTTTTAAAAAATTAACCCAAGCGTCATCTCCCTTTGGTAAAAATTTAAAGAATCCATCGTTCATCATCATTCTAATTAAATTTCTATGTCCTCTTCCATCAGGATCCAATGACTCAGAGTAATATAACTTAACTAATTCTTTACCTTCTTCAGAAATAAGTGGATTTGATAAATCTATTATTTTTTCATTAATAGTAAAAAACTCATCCCCAAATATCCCTTCTTTAGTTTTCCCGCTTAGAAGATTTTGTAAGGCCACATTTCCCTTTTCATTTAAAAGTAACTTCTCCGCCTTTGTTAAAATATCGGTATATTTAACTTCAGTTTCAAGTATTTCGGGAAATAATTTCATAAATGTTTTTTCACCCAAATAAAAAATACCATCTATATTATCAGAATTATCTCCTGTTAATATTTTATAAGTTTTAACATTATAATGTGGGATCTCAGATTCATATATTTTAATCTTATCTCCGTTTTTAAAGTATTTTTTTTGTTGTGGCGAGTAAATGGTTACCATATCC
>Ga0181352_1000707_pt1 | contig 13936 bp, 26 predicted proteins | sample Fa13VDMLBSN_FD_130103 | JGI IMG/M metagenome (GOLD analysis project Ga0181352, IMG submission 130103) | Freshwater viral communities from Lake Michigan, USA - Fa13.VD.MLB.S.N | ecosystem: Environmental > Aquatic > Freshwater > Lake | place: USA: Michigan | collected 2013-09-23 | reverse complement strand
TACGGCAAACAAATTCGAGGAAAGCGCGGACAGTGAAAACGAGATGATGATTGCGTACATCATTCGGTCGTCCTACGTCACTATTTTAACTCAGGTCGCCCGTATCTGCGGTGGCCACGATTTAGCGTCCGAGATTTCGATGGACTTACGCAAGTTGTGCCACTACGAAGGCTTTGCGGAATACAAAGCGGCGCTTACGAAAGAGAAAACATACCGCGCCAGCGATGCCGCGCGTTTCGAGGTTAAATAGATGTCACTTTGCTCCCAAGACGCCCCGGACCCGCCTGATTTGGTCGGAGCCGCGAACGCTACCGCTCAGAACAACCTCGAAGCGGCCCGCGTTGCGGCAGATGCGAACCGCATCAACCAATATACGCCTTACGGGAATCAGCTTTTTACCCACGGAACGGGACCAGAGCGCGACATTTGGACGAGCCGAATCAATCTCACTCCGGCACAGCAGAAAATATTCGACGCCAACCAGGGTATCAGCCAGTCCCTTCTGGATACCGGACAACGAGGACTCAATCAGGTTGCGAATGCGTTTCGCAATCCGTTTGACACTCGACGCCTACCGAAACTGCAAATCAATCCCGGCCAGACCGCACAGCGGGCGATTGAGGCGCGTTTGAATCCGATGTTCGACCGCCAGCAGGCAGCGCTTGATACGCAGCTAGCGAATCAAGGTATCGCCCGAGGAAGCGAAGCGGCAAGCAACGCCTATGACGACTTCGGACGCCAGAAGAACGACGCCTATACCCAAGCCGCGCTGCGTGGCATTGACGTAGGCCAGCAGGCTCGTCAGCAGGCTATTCAGGAGCAATCTTTCCTGCGCAATGAGCCCTTGAACATGGTCAACGCTCTGCGGACGGGCAATCAGGCTACGATGCCGCAGTTTCAGTCCGCAGGACAGCAGCATACTACCCAAGGCGCAGACATTCTCGGGGCTACGAATGCGAACTTTCAGAACCAGCTTGGCGCATACAACGCGAAGGCGGCGGGAGACGCAGCCATGATGAACGGTCTGTTTAGCATTGGCGCAGCAGCGGCTGGCGCTCCGGCTGGTGGTGGATTTTCTTCGTTCTCCGACCGTCGATTGAAGTCGAACATCGTCAAGATTGGGGAATATCACGGCCATAACCTGTACGAATACGACATCTTCGGCAAGCGTGAAATCGGCGTGATGGCACAGGAAGTCATGCAGACCAACCCCGAAGCCGTCTCGCAGCATCGCAGCGGTTACTTGATGGTCCACTACGGAGCGCTCTAATGCAGACGCAGAGCTTTATCGCAGACCCCTATGCTGACGAGCAGGCGCAGATCAAGCAAAATCTGGCCTACGCGCAACAGCTACAGGCCCAAGGCTTGCAGCCGCTCGAAGGTCAGATGGTGTCGAATCGATTCGTCGCCCCGTCTCCCGTTCAGGGTCTTGCAAACATCCTGAAATCCTACATGGGGCGCAAAGGCCAAGAGAACGCCATGCGGATGGATGCGTCTCTCACAAATCGCAAGATTGCTGACCAGACCGGCGAGATGGCGAGAATTCTTGCGGAGCCGGACATTGCCGCACGCGCGGCTTTAGCCGGTCAGTCCCGCCTGCCGGGTATTCAGGCAATGTTGCCGACCTTCATGGCTGAACAGTTGAAAAGCGCCAGACTGAAAGAGAAACTTGGCATGGAGCCGCCGACCGTGATACAGGTCACGGAAGGCAATCAAACCGTCTCGAAACAATGGGACCCTACGACAAGGACGCTCGCCGAAATAGGGCGCGGCGACCGCTTCCAGCCAGAAACCGCTCCGGCAAGCGTGAAAACCTACAAGGCAGTGCATCCCGAAGATACGACCTTGGCTGGGTTTGATGCGTGGCAGCGTAGCAACAAGGCGGCGGGGGCGGCGCAGATAAGCACCTACGGAAGCCCGGTGGCGGCAGTCGATTCTGCCGGGAATCCGGTATTCATTCAGCCCGACAATCGTGGCGGCGAGCCGCGCGTGCTAAAAGACGTCAAGCCCGCCCCGAAAACAAATCTCATGCCGAAGGAAGTACAGACAGCCAAGACCAAAATCATGGACGCGCAGAATCTCAAGCGCCAGATTGCCATTGCCCGCGAGAAATTCAACGCGGCCAAACAATCGTCGTTTACGACCGGGCCAGTCGCTGGTTACAACCCGATTAGCAAGACAGGCCAGATGTTTGATGCTGCGATTGACGACCTGCGCGGCACTGTCACGGCCATCACCCGCGTGCCAGGTGTCGGCTCAATGTCCGACTGGGAAGGAAAGCTCGACCAAGCCAAACTGCCAAACCGGAGACAGTACGACGACGTAACCGAGCAGAAACTTGACGCAATGGATGCCCTAGCAGATGGCATGATTTCCGGCTATGGAGACATGCTTGGCGACCTAACGCCGCGTCAACAGCCAGCATCGGATAATGGCACTTCAGTGCTCGACCAAGCCGACGCAATCCTGAATCGAACATCACCAGCATCGAGGGGCGGCAAATAATGGCTGCTGCGGAAGAATACGCCGCATGGATTGTCGCGAATCAGGATAAGCGCGGGACGCCTGAATTCAAAATCGTGTCTGACGCCTATCAGCACGCCAAAGGCATCCAGTCGATAACCGTCCGCCCCCAGACGGGCAACGAAACCATTCCGCAAACATGGGACGGCACCGAATACGGAAGCCCTGCCGATGGGATGAGCGGCCCTGCAAAGTTCGCGGCGGGAGCCAAGGCCAAACTGAAAGACCTTGCGCTAGGCGCGGGTCAGTTAGCCATGCTGCCGGTTCAGGACGCCATCGAAGAAAAGGCACGCATAGATAAACCCCTGATGGAGACGTCAGCGGGCAAAGCTGGCGCAGTAGCTGGCGCGCTGCTTCCTGCGCTGCTTACAGCACCAATCCCCGGAGCCAACACCTACACGGGGGCCGCGTTGACGGGTGGTGCGCTTGGCTTGCTTGAGCCCGTGCAAGGGAAAGACATTTTTACGGGGAAACTGCAAAACGCGGCGATGGGCGCGGCTGCTGGATTCGGCGGACAGGCAACAGGAAACATCGCCGCCGCTGGATTAAAAGGCATTGCGGGCCTTGTGAAGCCGCTTTTCGCGTCAGGCCAAGACGAAATAGCCAACGCGATTATTCAACAGGCAGCGCACGACCCAGCAGGCGCAGCAAGAGCCGCCGCCGCCTACATGCCCGCGACTGCGGGAGTGGTTCCGACGCTTGCTGAGTCCACGATGGACCCCGGCATTTCAGCGCTTCAGCGAGCGGCAACGGGCACGGATGTCGCAGACCGGCACATGATGAATCGTCGCGTCCTTGTCGATTTACTGAAGAACATGGGCGGCACCGATGACGCCCTTGCAGCAGCAAGACAAGCGCGAAGGTCTTTTGGCGAATCTGCGTACCCTGCTGCGCTGGACGGCGTAAGGGTGCCAAACGACGACGCACTCAACGCATTGATGGACCGCCCGTCCATGAATGAGGCTGTAGGGAGGTCAATGCGCCTTGGCCGTGAAAAGGGGCTGACCTTGATCGAAGGCCAAGACATCCCCGCACGAACGGAAATCATCCCCGGACAGGGAACGCCATCGTTTCCGGGGTCGCAATCGTATCAGTCGGTATCTCGCGCAGAGGATTACATCCCCGGAGAAACGCGCGAACTCCCGCAAGAGTTTAAGAATTACCTCGCCAATGGTCTCCAGTACATGAAAATGTCAATGGACGACATTGTAAAAGGTGCTGGCGGGCAAGGCATGGGCGCGCATGAGGCGGCAGCAGTCCGAGACACGCAAGACGCGTTAAGCGGCTGGCTCGAAGAACGATTACCGGCTTACATGGAGGCTAACCAGAAATACCGAGAACTCAGCCAGCCAATCAGCCAGATGAAGCTAGCTCGCGCTCTGTTCAATAAAGCCGTGCCCGCTGGAAGCGATGCTGCTGACAGCGTTGCCCGACTCACCCCGAATAGCTTGGCCACAGCCCTCAGGGAAGGCAACGAAACGCTGGCGAAAAAGGCGGCGGGTAAGTGGGGCTCTCGAGTTGAGGATATTTTCACCCCTGAGCAGATGGCCGCAGTTAAAGGCATTTCGTCGGACCTCGGGCGCGAGCAAGCGGCCTATGACGCAGCCATGACCCGAGGAAGCCCCACCAGCCGCAACCTGGTCACGCAGAACCTGATAGACCAGATGTCCGGTAGCCTTGGGGGAGGTCGCGCAGTACAGGCGCTTGTGCGCGCTCTGACGCGTATTCCTTCGAGGGCTATCGATGTTGGCTATGCGGGGGTGTCGGATGACATCAACGCAGCCATTGCACGAAAGCTGGCGAATTCCCAGCTAGGACTGAGTGCGCTCCAAGCGACCCCGAACGCGGGAGTGACTGACCAGTTCGCCAACGCCCTGTCGAGATTGGGCGCGCCTGCGGCTCTTGGCATCTATGGGGGTCAATAAAAATGACTTCAGCTTGCCAGCAGGAAAGAACTTTTGCACTGCCAGTCGGCACGCATACAGTGCGCAGAGGACGGCAAATAAAACAAACGGTCGCAAGAACGCGGCCCATTGAGTCGAAGTGAAATCCATGTCCCATTACGCCACGATTCCGGGAGCGAGTAAATATGCCATTTAACGGCTCAGGGACGTTTTCCCTATACACCCCCGGCAATCCTCGGGTAGCAGGCACCACAATTGCGGTGGCGGCTATCAACGCCACGAATACGGATTTTGCAACAGGCCTGACCAATGCCGTTACCCGCGACGGGCAAGGCAAGATGGCCGCGACGTTTTCGCCGGCTGCGTCGGCCTCTTACGACCTTGGCGCAAGCGCCGCCAAATGGCGTTCTCTTTACGTCGGCACGTCTGTGGTGTTTCAAGGCGCAAGTTTTGCGACCACCGTCAACGCTTCACCAACGGCAAATCGCTCCATCATTTTGCCGGATGTGGGCGGGTATTTGGCCCCGGTCACGGCTACCCTGGCGGATAAAATCTCGACCAACACCGGAACCGCTACCGTTAACCTGGTAGCGTCCGGTCTTTCGGCGCACCGATACCAGCAAATCGTCATCATTTTTAACGGCGTGAGCTTGTCTGGGACCAATCAAATATTGATCCAGTTGTCAGACACCATCACTGGCTTTATTACTTCGGGTTATGTCTGCGGCTGTTCTTACATGGCCAACGCCGTATCGCCCGTGGTGTCGCTTGGAACGGGCGGAGGATTCAACCTGATTACTACGGGTGCGGGTGGAACCCTGATGGGGCACGTGACACTGAACCTGACCTCGGTGACCGCCACCCAATACGCTTGGAGCATTTCAGGCGGGATGCAGACCACAGGCGCGACTGCAATTAATACCGTTCAGGGAATGGTCCCGCTGACCTCAAACATAGCCCTCCCCTTGGTGGATGGGATCAGGCTGACTTCCAGCGCGGGCGATACCTTCGATGCCGGAAACGTAACGGTTTTGGGCCGCTGGTAATGAACGACCCGATAGCCATCGCCATTCTCAAGCGCCACGAAGGCAAGCGCAACGACGTCTACCGTGACCATTTAGGCTATTGGACTATCGGCTACGGGCATCTCATCACGCGCGACAAGCTCGTCACAGAGCATGAGGCGCGTGACCATGTAGGCGGCCCGTGGTCGGACGAACGCTGCGAGCGGATGCTTGAGATTGATTACGAGTCGAAATGCTCTCAGTTATTCGGGGAACTGCCGTGGGCTGGGGCGCTGCCAGAATGGCCGAGGCGCGGTTTAATCAACATGTCGTTCCAGATGGGCGTGGCTGGCGTCAAGGGGTTCCCCAAGATGCTGGCCGCTTTACGTCAGAGCGAATGGGCCGAAGCCCGCACCCATGCGCTGAATTCCGTATGGGCAAAAGAACAAACACCGGCACGCGCGCTAGAAGTCGCGACGATGATCGGAAATGAAGCTATCGCATAACCAAGAACGAAAACAGCGAGGCTAAAGGAATGGAATTCTCGGATTTGATGAAGGTTTACGGGCCGATGGCCATCGGCTGGGTTCTCTATGCTTTTGAGCGCAAGAACAACATCGAAGAACGCAAAGTCAATATCGCACTGCAAGACCGAGTGATGGCTGCGTTTTTGGAGGACACAAAGGCTAAAATCCTCCAACAGACCGCGTATGAAAAACTCACGGCCGTATTAGGCAAAGCAGCGTAAAAATTAACAGGAAAACTGAACATGTTCGATTACCTCACTGCTTCGATTTTGTTCAGTCGGCGCGTAAACGATGACAAGCCCTCGCTTGAGAGCGTCATCGCGGAAAATATAGAAGCGACACGAAACCTGGCGGACACCATTACGCAGTACGACGCGACGGTGACGCGACTCAGGGAAAAGCAGCAGCAGTGCCAAGACGATGAACACTTTAAACGCCGCGCCTACGACCGACGGTGAGCGGGCTGACGCTACTGGCTCCGCAAGCGATGCTAGTCCGCGTTGGAGCCGTCACCCTGCTGGCTGTCGCCATTTTCTGCTTTGGCTGGGTCAAAGGCGCAGGACACGTCCAACTCAAGATGGAATCTCAGACTGCCGCTTTGGAGAAGGCTCACGACACAGAAGTGTCCCGTCTGGCTCTGATTAAGACTAAAGTCGAGACGCAGTACGTCGAGCGGGTCAAGTACGTCCGGCAAGCCGCTCAGGTTATCGTTAAAGAGGTGCCAACCTATGTTACGCCAGCCGACGACGCTGCTTGCATTATCCCTTCTGGGTTTGTCAGCCTGCTCAACCGGGCCGCTCAAAGTAGTGTGCCCCGCGCCGACTCCCCCACAATCGCTGCTGACCCCGCCACCGTTGCTCGAACTGTTGCCCCCTAAACCGTCATTGTCCGACATTGCAACCTCCGTGACCGTCAATTACGGCCGCTATCATGAATTGGCGCTTCAGGTGGAAGCGTGGCAAGAATGGGCTGGGCAGCTATCACCGACGACAAACAGTCATTCTGGCGGCGACTAACATTACCCCCAACACAATCAGCGCCCACCCCGGAATAGGCACTTGATGCGATTCCGGCGCAGTCGTGGAAAGGTCAGCAGATACAATCGACCGGCAGTGCGTGATTGTCTGCCCGTCCTCGGTGAAGCACTCCTGCCCTTGGCGGGTGAAGGTATCAATCTCGAACTTCTGGAAGTCCTGCCCATAAGGCAGAACGGGGTCGGTTGACGCCCCCAGTCGAAACACCAGCCGCGTGCCCTCCATCACCGCGCTAGCAATGGGCGTGTCGTGCGATATGGTCATGCCGGGAAAGTAAAAGCCGGTCACTTGCAGCACGAACGATGACGAATAGGCAAACGTCCCGTTGTCGTTGTAAGTCGCTGTGATTGTCGATGCGTCCGACATTTGGGCAGTGAGAGTAATCATGGCTCACCACTATTGGCGAGAGCTGAGTCCCGCCCGCATGTACATTCCGCGTCATGCAGCAGTGCGGGCACAATCTGCATCTGGTCATCCAGCGCGTAAGACCATTTCGCACACAACGGCAGGTGGTGCGCTGTGGCAATCCATTCCCGCAACTCCCGCAGCCGCGCCTCTGCGGCTTCAAACTTATCCAAGTCATGGCTCTTGGCGAGGGCTGCTTGAAGGCAATCGTCTATTCTGCTGGCAACCTCCTTAGCATCGAAAGAAACCGAGTCATCACGGCTGCGCACGATAAATATCACCTCGCGCGCTTCCTCAACAGCCTCCCGCAACTCTCTCAGCCGCGCCTTTTCCTCATCAAGACGCCGCTCTAATATTTGATTCGCAGCCTCGAGCACGTCGCGAAAATCTTCGCCGGTTTCGATCGCAGTTGTCAGCCTCGCCACCTCGGCGCGCCGTTCGTCCATTCCTTTCAAGAATATCTGCCGTTCGTCCAGCATCCGGGCTTTGTCAAAGGTCGCAGAATCCCGCTCCCGCTCAGCCTCGGCGAGTTTGGCGGTGAGGTCGTCTATCTTGTCCCGCGCGCAATCAGGGCAGTCATCGGGGCAAGGCTTTTTCTGGTCACCCATTAGTCGTCTCCCTCAGCATCGCCAGCAATTCGCCGCGCGGGCAGTTGCAAGTCGCGTCAGCGGCTGCGCGATGAAAGCGGGAAGTGTTCGAGGCGCAATCCTTCCCATGCGGCAACGCCCTCGCCAACTCGGCCAGCTTGAGGTCGCGGGCTTGAACTTCATCGGCGTCCATCCAGTCGCCTTCCGGTGATTCAATAAGCTGTCCGAAGCTGCATTCATCGCAGCCACCGTAGTCGTATCGCTTCATTTCCCATCCTGTCGGGCGGCGTCGATTGCGGCGTCCACCAAAAGAACATCGGACACATCAACCGTGGCCCCGGCTGCTTTTGCGGCAGCACGCCGCTCCGCGTTTAACTGTTTGTGTCTCGCTACGTGGTGGGCCATGCAAAGCCAATTAACGTCGAACGGCTTTGTATAGTCCTCGTGGTGTGCGTGAATCTTGTCAGTCCCGCCGCACACCTCGCAGGGCTGCCGAACTAATCGGCCATCTCGGATGGCGTTGCCCGCCATGACATTCGCCGCATACTTGAGCGGGTGTCTCGCCCGATGATTAGCGTTTGCTTTCTTTCTCTGCTCCTTGCCGAGATCCGTCCTTAAGCGCGCCGCGTTAAGTTTTGCTCGTTCCGCAGCATTAGGTCGGTTGCGGTCATACTCCATGTAATAGTCGCGGCGCTTTTCTCTGTTTTCGTAAACGTCGCGCTTTGCGCAATCCTTGCATTTCCCTAGATGGCCATCGGCCATCATCGGGTGTTTGTAGAACTGGCTCAGAGGCTTAACCTCTAAGCATTTGAAACAAGCTTTCATCATTACGCCTATTTTTAAACGTCCCGGCGCAACTCTAGCTTAAAAGGGACTTAATTAAAAGGTATGTCGTCCCCGAATCCGTCATCCACAACCGCAGCGCTCTGCTTCGGCGCTTCCCCGTCTCGCGGTTTCGGGTCGTACAGGTTGGCGGTGATTCGCATATCGCCTTCCTTGCGCGGGAAGGCTGCGAGGTTTACGTCGGCGTTGAGGGTCAGGTAATCGCCAAACTGGCCGTTGTGCATGTGGCCGATGATGGTGTATCGCTTACGCTCTGCGCCGTTCTTGTCGGTGTACTTGGTCGTGATAACGACGTTTTTCAGGATGGTCATTCTGCATTTGCTCCCATAATTGAACGCCGCGCCGCACTCCATGCGTCAGACTTCATTACCGACCGCTCACTGGTCGAAAATATTCCGCCACGAGTAGGCGCAACCCACAGCGCCCTTTTTGTCTCATCATCCACTTCGGCCCATGCCTCAACGGCTCGATCAAGTTCACCGTCGCGGATGGCAATCTTGACTGCATAGATGGTCTCGAAGTAATCGCGCACTGCCTCGTTGTGAGTCCGCAAAGAATCAACATTTGCCACCCCCGCTGATTTCCCGTCGTCGTCGTCATTGGCCGAAGCGATACCCAGCACGCCTATCAAGGTGTATCGCTGCAAGTACGTCACGGCCGACCCACGCTGCTGAATGTCATTCTTCGCGCCGCTGTCGTCCGGCATTGCGGACATGCTGTTACGCTCGCTGTGGCCGTCGCAGTGGGACAGGATGCAGGACACCTCGATTTGATGCTCTTTGCCCTTGTCGTCAATCTCCCATCGGAAGGTCAGGCCGCACTCGGAAAGCGGCTGTTTCACTTGGCGGATAATCCCCGGCAAACTGGCGTACTTGTACTTAAACGAGTTGCCGCCGCCTTCCTTGTCCTTGACGATTTCAGGGCACAAGGACTGAAACCGTGCGCGAGCAGCATGGAATGCTTTGCGTGCCTGTTCGGCCTCCCAGCGCTCGTGCAGGGCCATGAGCTTTTCGAGTTGGTCAACCTGCGCGCCACGCTCGACGGCTATGGTCATCAACGCGAAAGGCGTCTGCGCCGGCGCAATCTGCATCGGCGTCACTTCTGGTAATTCAATCACTGCGCTCATTTCCTTTCCTCAAAGTCCAATTCCTTAAGCCCATCATCGGGCAGATCCTCATATTCCTCATCCTTCGTGTATTCCAGCCCCCTCATGTCATCGTCAAGAAGGTCGGTCACGGTCGCCCCTTCGTCTGGGTCGAAGTCGAATATCTTGCGCTTGTTCATTTCGCCCCCCAGCACGCAACGTCTAGAAGCCACAGCATCATTACAAACAGGCAGATAAAGTCGGCGATGCTGGTGCCAATCTCGTCTGGCGTATTCCGCATACTGCGGCGGCGTTGAGCCTCGGCAGAGCGGTAAGCGTAATCGGTTGATGTGCTCATGATTCACCTCGCGCTTTAATCAATGCGGCTTGTGCAATCTCTAGTAGACCAGCATCAAAATTGAATTTGCTGGCCCAATTGGCGCGCTTAGATTCTTGCAGCAATAGGTCGAGCGCTTCGTAAAGCAGTGGTGCGGCGCAAATCAGATTGACGTTAGCGGCTCGCTCATCAATTGGCTCGTCCGTCATGTCCAGTTCGGCTATCTCAATGTCGCCGTAAGGCTCTTCGTCGCAGTCGTATTCTCCGCTAACAAGCTGAGTGAACCCGTCATCGGACAGGACCGGCGCAGATGAAACCCCAACAATCCGAACGCATGGATATGGATCGTCGCTTTCAACAAAGCTCCAAGGACCCGGCGTAAATTCAACGCTCATGCCTGATACTCCTTCGCGTCTGCATACCTGTCCCGCTGCCATTCGGCCTGATGCTCTGCCCGTTCTTCCTTGGCTATCAGCGCCGTCAGTTCGCGTTCTGCCTTCACCTCAAGAATCGCCTTATCAACGTACCAGCCGATCTGAATCCACCAGTACTCAGCCATCAGCCGATTGAATTCCGCGTGATCCTCGCCGATAACCGTATAGGGGCTAGTCGCGCTGATTTGCTCCAACAGCGTCTCGGCTTTCGTGTTGGCGGGATTCGTGAAAACTTCGTAGCAATCGGCTACAGAAGCCTGCGAACGCCATGCCGCGATTAATTCGTGATGCCAGTCCTTGTTGATGTCGCTGGCTTCGTCAATCTCGCCGCGTTCTTCGTCGAGGATTTCGCGGACTAGGGTGTGCAGGCTCATGTTAATTTCCCTCTGTTTGTAGGCGGTTCAATCGCCGCGAAGTAAGTAAAGCACGCCGCAAGCCCGCTTGCAAGCATGATTGCAAAATAAATTTATTTATCGTCACGCCTTGCGTTATCGGCGCAAGCCCGCTTTAATATGCCCCATGACTAAGAAACAAGCCTTAAAACTGTTTGGCGGACTGCGACCAATGGCCGAAGCTCTCGGTATCAGCCGTCAGGCAATCGACCAGTGGCCGGACAAGTTGACCCAAAAGCAGTCGGATTGGGTCAGTGGAGCTGCGTTGCGTCTCGGGCTTTTTAAGCGATAATGATTCCGGCGCGCTCCCCCTGGCGCGCCTCTGGCGATACCGCTCCCCTCGGTGTCCAAGCTGGTTTGCCCGTTTCCCGGTTCGCCGAAAAAACGGGATTCTTCTCAATGGTGTCTCGGCTTGCTTCCCTCCCCAGCCTTTTCCGCTGGTTGCATGTCCGAGGCACCTCCATTAATGACTGCGGCGGCGTGGACAGCGACACGCATGCACGAATGGTTGCGGGCGAGGTCGCTACTTGTCGTATCGCGATGAAAGCGGAGGTCATGACTTCGCTCAGGTCTCGCGTAAACCCCGCAAGCCGGTGCAATTCCGGCCCGCAGTCACCTTTCTCAACCCTAATCGCAGTCCTCACCGTGCCAGCTATTGCCGTCGCGGTCGGGCTTGTGTGGAGTCAGTTATGAGCAATTTGATTGATCTGTGCGCTTTAAGCGGCCAGCGCAATTCCTACGGTGCCGCGTTTGACCCGTTCCAGCAGCAGCGCGACATGGCAAATCGCATGGCTAGGCCATTTCTCGCGCCTAGCTCGCTGGACGAAACCCTAGCCTATTTCCGCAAGGAAGGGCTGACCAACGAACAGATCCGCAAAGCAATCACTCCGGCCCTGTTTGCCGCGCTACGGGAGGTTAAATGAGCGAAGCTGCATGGACACCACTACAGGAAACCAAAGACTCGCTACAGCGCGTCCTGCGAGCCTACAGGTCACAAGCCAGCATCCTAGAGAACGGCCACACCGGCAACATGGACGCCCAAGCCATCGACCGCTGCATCCGGCTGGACACCATCGGCCAGTTGCGGCGGCGGGTTCGGAAGCTGTCGGGGCGGTAATTACTGTACTGGTTAGTTCAGTTGACAGCCGCGCAAGTCGTGGCACAATGAGCCTGCTGGACCTGCGACCCCGGCAAAGGCCCTTTAAGAATGGATAGGTCCGATTGTGTAAAAGCAGTCGGGTCGCAGCCTATCCAGCCTTAAGGGGCTTTTTTATGCCCGCAATGCCTTGGTTTCGACTCTATACAGAGTTTGCATCCGACCCCGTAACGCAGTCTCTCGCGTTCGAGGATCAACGCCATTTTATCGTGCTGCTATGCCTCAAAGGCAACGGCACTCTTGACCGCCCCATGAAGCCAGAAAGCCGCGACCGCATCATTTATCGCGGGCTTGGCCTTGACCCAAATACCGCAGAAGAAGCGAAGCGCAGACTTATGGACGCGGAGCTAATAGGGAATGATTGGCATCCGCTAGCTTGGGACAAGAGACAATTCCAAAGCGACCATTCTACTGAGCGAGCGCGTAACTGGCGGAAAAATAAAGAAACAGGAAACGGCGAAACGCCGTTAGTGCAACGGAAATGCAACGCCATAAGAGCAGATACAGAACAGATACAGAACAGAACAGAATATATAACTACTGCTGACGCAGTAGTAGGCAAAAGCCGAGGGCTTCCGCCGTGCCCCTACGAGCAAATCGTAGACCTTTACCACAAGACGCTGCCGACCCTGCGCCACGTCGTTCGGTTGACCCCAGCGCGCAAAGCGCAAATCAAAGCCCGATGGAATGAGGACAATCAAGACCTCGACGGCTGGCGGATGATTTTCGAGCATATCGGCGAGTCGGACTTTCTCATGGGTCGCCACAAGCCGAGGACAGATAACCAGTCGCCGTTCCAAGCCGATCTAGACTGGATTACCAAAGCCGCAAACTGGGTCAAAATAATCGAGGGTAAATATCATGGCTGATTACAAAGCGCTGGCGAAAGGCAAGCAGGAGGAATCGGCCGAGCGGATGCCGAATCTCCAGAACTGTGACTATTGCGGGCGGCGCTTGCTGTGGCCCGATAAGCACTTCCCCATCCAGCACGGCGAGAATCGAATAATCGGACGGTCAAAGACATTGGGGCATATTTGCCATTCGTGCTATCGGGTTCCGGCTGAGCCTGATTGGCGTGACGAAAAAACAATCGCCGCCATGAGGAGCGCAATCAAATGAACGAATTCAAAGCGGCCTGCGGACACATGGCGACCCCTAAACAGCTTGGACAGATTTGCCCCGAATGCCAAGCTATGAGCGAACTCACCTGCCGCTCTTGCGTCCACTCCCGCTATCAGCCCGGTCCGAGATTGTGGTGCGCGCTGCACAAAGGGCCATGCGTTCGGAAGTGCCCGCAGTTTGTGTACGAGCCTGGGACGGATGAAGAATAAAATGAGCGCTTACTATAACGAAATCGAGCCCTATGCGGCTCAATGGCTGCGCAACCTAATCAAAGCGGGACTAATCGCAGATGGCCAAGATGCCTCCGGCGGGCAGGCCCCCCTGCACCACCCAAACTGTGAGTGAAAGCTATGCCTGCCGGAAATACCAATGGACAGTGAGGGAATAGCCATGGCGCAAACAGACGAACAAGAGTACTGGCGTAAAGACCCCGGCAAGGGCCGTAAGGTCGAAAGCATGAAGTGGCACATAGGCGATACAGAGACATCGACATGGTGCCGAGCAGAAGAATACGGAGGCAGTTTCGCTATCTCTACAGAAAAACCGCCGATTTTGGAAATATGCCAAAACTGCCTTGGCGCTGC
>Ga0181352_1000706_pt1 | contig 13944 bp, 3 predicted proteins | sample Fa13VDMLBSN_FD_130103 | JGI IMG/M metagenome (GOLD analysis project Ga0181352, IMG submission 130103) | Freshwater viral communities from Lake Michigan, USA - Fa13.VD.MLB.S.N | ecosystem: Environmental > Aquatic > Freshwater > Lake | place: USA: Michigan | collected 2013-09-23 | reverse complement strand
TTAGCAAGATAAATCTCACCAATATATCTTTCGTATCATTAAAGAAAAGCTTGTTTATGTAAACTACAAATATTGAAATGAATGCTATTGAGAGTATCACTCCAAAAACCATTGTGTTTCCATGACTAAACATCTTAGAATTCTTTCAGGAGAGTATATGTAAATCTTCTGAATCCAGATGTCTTACACTTATTAAGTAGTTCATTGAACTGCTTTGGGTCGTTAAGAACTTGACATCCCGCAGACCATTTATCTATAAGCTTAGATACCATAGTAGGATTAGCACGGTGAATGTTAATACCAAAGATACCAGTTTCTGTAACCTTAGACTCTTCAGCTACATCATTCTTGTTACCATCTCTATATACAGTAACTGCTTTACATTGAGTCAATGCTTCGTACTTACCTTGGTGCATACCAACCTGCCAACAGTCATCCCATTGACCAGGAACTAATAATGCTGCTCCTTTTGGGTTTAACAAGTTCTGTAACCAATGAGTTCCTGGATTAGTAGTACAAGTATACCATGTAATGTTATCTTTCTCAACTACACCAATAATATCATCAAACTGGTTCTTAGCATTAGCATTAGATCTAATACCTATAAGATGAAACACAGGCCATGAATAACCTAGTCTTTCAAACTCTGCTTTAAGTTCCTTTGCGGTATACTGTCTCATCAAGGATTGATAACTAGGAAGTTAATAGATACGGCAGCATTGGTTGTTCCTACACCACCTACAAGATCAACTGCTATATAAAATGAACCATCTATTATATCATAAGGTCTTACTAATAGTTCTTTTGCTGCATCAGAGAAATCTGGTTGAACCGTAAGCAAAATAATGCTAGTTGATGTTACCTCAGAATTGATAACTCTAAAGGGAGCGGGTACACCACTAATAGTACTAAACGTTGTAATTCGACCAGCTGTAGAATTTATTGTTACTTGGGTAGTACTACCAACTGTTTGTGTAACAGTATCTACTGTAAATCTAGGTTGTAATGCATCATATGCAGCATTAACGTGTCCTACTCTTGCTACAGTTGCGTCAGAAGATTTCTTAAAATACTTCTTGTAATTAAAAATGTCAATAAAAGCCATTGTTCTTATTTTTAGTTGTTTACATATATAATATACAAAAGAATTTTCTTATTTGAAACGACTTTGTGCACTTTCAAAGTTTTTTAATGCATTTGCTCCATCTATCTGCTTTCCGTTTAAACCACCAGTTTTTGCTAAGAAGTTTAGAATCTTAGGCGCACCTTCTTGTTGCCACTCATAAGGTCCCACATCTCGTTTATATTCTGTAGACAGATCTCCTGTTAACAATCCTGCTAGATTAAAGAATGCTTTACCTAAGTTAGTTACTGTACTACTTACAGCTACTGATTCTAGTTTAAGCATATTGATATAATCATCAGCACCAAATCCAGGTAGTGGGATAAACGCTCCTAACTCATTCATAGTAGTTTTACTAAGCAGTAATGCTTGATTTTCTGCCCAACCAGTTGCATTAAACTCATGTAGGGGATCTTCAGCAACACCTAATAGTGGTAGTGGTCCTGACTTCTGACGAAGTTTTTCGTATCTTTCTGGATCGTCATCATCATAATCAAATAAGAAATTAATCAAAAGAGGACCTAATATACCGATTGCTAATTCAGTTAGCATCTTTCTTACAGCTACCTTTTGATCAGGTGTCATGTACTTAAAGTCCTTTCCTAATGATATAATACCTTTAGCAATAGCGTCTAAAGCTTCAGTATAGTAACCCATTACCATCTCGTTTGACTGTATGTCCCAACGATGTTTTGGATTTCTCCAGTTTCCACGGTACCCAAATCTATTCATAAACTGACGGGTGAACCAAGTTTTCATATAAGCAACTGTTCTGTAAACCATGTAACGGTTTGCCATAGGTTGATCCATTCTTGACAAAGAACCATTCAAGTTCTTATTAGCAGCTTGAACTTTGTTACGCATCTGTAAGAACTTTTTACCACCAATTCCCCATTCTTTATCTATACCTTCTTTAAGAGTTAATTGATTATTCTTAATTTCCCAAGCTTCTAGATATGGAATCTCTGTTGTAACACCATTAACAGTTTGATTTACTTTTTGGTGATGCATTAGTCCGCCAAACAACTGTAGTGTAGCATTCATTTGACTCCATGCTCTAAAGTTAGTTACCCACTTTAGATTAGCTACATCTCGTTTAAAACTTCTTGTAGAACTTTCAGCAAACTTCTCACCGTCGTTTTTATCAAATCGAGTTACCTCGGGATCGAATATCTCAACAAGTTGTACATCTAAAGACTTCGGACCAAACTTATTAATTTCAAAAGATACAGCAGCTGATGCAAACTGCGCCCAGTACGTACCTTTCGCTAAACTCTTTTGACTCAATCCTTTACCACCAGCAGCGTGTATAATAGACTGGAAGGTAGCATTAAATGAGTTTTTCAAAGCAGACTGTATATCAAATGCAAAGAATGCATATGATGATAATCCCATTATAAGATTAGCGGACTTGTTTATAGCAGTCATGTTTTCTGTAGGTCCTGCAAGTTGTTTACCTTCAAACTCACGTTCTATAAACGCATTAATAACTTGTGATCTTACAGATCGTCCTTTCTTAGTAGCGAAGTTTGTAATTCCTTGAGTTAAGTAATCACGTTTACTTGCTTTAAACATATCTTTAGTATTACCCTCTTCACTATTTACAACTTTTTGAATTGCTCTTACGTTAGGGTTAATCTCAATAAGTTTCTTCTGGCGCTCTGCAGATAACATATATCTAAATAATCCAGAGATCACGTCCTCAGATGTTTCATTAAGATCTAAGTCAAACTTACCTGTAATTGGGATACCAGCAAGTTCCTTATCAAACATATCTAAACTTACATATGTAACTTGATTCTCAGCATTATATCCTTCGCTGTAATCATCGACAGCTTTTTGGAAAGATGCTTTGAAGTTCTTAATCATAGACTGGAAACGATCTTTTGTTTCCCCGGATGTAACCATTTCGTACTTATCCTTACGATAACGTGGTAAGAACACTCCTAGTCTAGCATTAACATTTAATCCTTCTTGGTTCTGTAAGTGAGTCAAGAGTAATTTATTTACTAAATCAAACTTAGCTTTGTTTACAGACTTCATTTGGAAGTACTCATCATTTCTATACTTGCTATCAGGACGTGGTAACCAACGACCTTGTTCGTCAACAGTAGCTTTTGTAATATCTCCCATCTCAAGAGCTTCTTTCATAGTAACTCTTTCGGTTCTGTACTCTTTTTTAAGTGCTCTTCTGAAATAGGTTTGATTGGGTACTCTATTAATAGTTTCTTTAACATTACCGGCTTCATCTAAGATATCAGTTTTCTCGTAGTACTTCTCATCATTAGGACGGGTTACACTCCAAGCACTAGATCTCTTGTAAGTAATTTTCTTTTCACCTTCATTAGGACCGTATGTATATTCAAATTCCTTTCTAATGTGATTAGCTTTAAACCACTTTTCAAACTCAGGACTTTGCTCAAACAAATCTTGTAATGTTTCAGCATCTTCTGTAAGTACATCAATGTTATAACTACTAAAGTAATTTAATCCGGTTTTCTCTTCTAAGTACGTTGGATCAATACCTTGTCCGTTCTGATCAGTTTTGATAAAACTATTAATTTGATCGTAGTACTGAGTAGTTGCTGAACGACTTCTTAATGCATTCAACTGTTTGTATAAGTAATTTAAATCATCAATATCCATTTCGGATAACGACGCATCTTTTTTCTTATCTGCAAGCTGTTGGTATCTTGCGTATCTATCCGGGTTGTTCTTAAAGAACTGCTCATCTATTGAATCAAAATCATCTGTTTGATAGAACTGATTCTGTGTAAAACTAAATAACGCAAGATCTGTTTCAAAATCCTTCATAAACTTATCCTCTTCAGGAGTTAAGTTACTTAGCTTAGATAGCATATCTCTTGCATTATCAATCTCCTGGTCAAGTTCCTTAATACGGTTCTTCTTCTTTTCGGACATGATGCTACCATCGGGTTGACCGTTGTCATCTCTATAAGCGCTCATCTGATCGTTCAATTCCTTAAACAACTCATCCATCTTTAGCTTCTCTTGTGTATCTTGAGGTAGCTTAGCTTTAATGTTTCTAATCTTTTGTAAGATATCTTGAACATCTATCCAGAACTGAGGTGTTACTCTAACAACAGTGTTCTCTTCTATCCAACGATTACGTTCTTCATCCCAAGCTTTACTACCGGGATTGATTCCTTTATATATAAGTTGTTGTTCGAAAGTCTTAAGTGCTCCTTGGAACATACCCTTAATAGGTACTTGCTCGTAGAATTGTTTTGTAGCAGCTCTATGCTCTAACAATCTTACTGCAATTTTATACTCATCGCTATTCGGATCTTTACTTGTACCATCAGCTTTAGTTAGAGAGTATAAGTTTCTGTAATCCTCCCAGTAGCTTTTACGCTCATTAATAAAATCAGAATCTAAATAGTCTTCTCTTTGACGTCTACTACTATCTAAATTATTAATCTTAGATATGATATCCCATCGAGCAATGTATGCTTTCTTACCAATCTCATCTTTAGTAAACAAACTCTCTGCGGCACGTACGCGGTTGTCGTACTCATCGTAGTAATGATCATCTAGATATTGTTTAAGTGCTGATCGCAAAGCAGTAAGTTCTGTTTTGTCTCCTGTTTCTACAGCTTTCTTCTCTGCTTCTTTGATAGCATTCTGAAGTCTACCCATATCATCTCTCCATCCTTTAAGGTGATGAATAAATGCGTATCTATCTCTAGAAATATATTCTCCTTTCTGATTATAAATACCTTCTTTCTCTACATAAGAAACAGCTTCTCTAAATTGTGCTAAATCTTTAGGGTCCAATCCTGCTGCTTGAATCATTGTCATCAACTCAGCGGTAACCTGATTCTGTCTTTGTTGCGCTTTAACTAATACCTCACTAATGTTATCATTAATATAAGAAGCTAGACCAAAGATAATAGGATCCTGAATGTTCATGAATGATTCTAACCATGCACTGATAGGATGTGTGTCACCACGCTTACCAGATAACCAGTCCTTTATAGCACCTTTATCTAGTTTTGCATCTTCATACTCAGCTCTATATCGAGCTAGTATTCTGTCAGGTGCTCCTTTCTTTTCTAATTCTGCTATGACTCCTTCATAGTAAGTTCTAACTTGTTCAGCTAATGGTTCCAAAGTTTTAGTAAGTAGTTCTTCAGAACCACGCATACCTAACTCAATGTCAAAATCATTTGCTGTCTCTAGATTAGAATTAATTTTTGAAACTAGAGTAGTAAGTTCATTATTAATGATACCTTCTTTAGCAAGTGCTGATCTCATATCAGCCATAACTTTTTCCCACTCTCTTACGATCTGATTATAGTTGTGAAAACGTCTTACGATCTCTGGTGTAGCTTCTTCTTTAAGAAGTTCTGCCATATATCGTACCATCTTCTCACTCATATTTTCTAATCGATATAGTGTGTTTATCAATGCTTCCGCACGATTTCTTTCGTACAATGCACTGTCACGAATATTTTCTATTCTTCCAGTAAGTTCTGTTTGGAAAGCATTTAAATCAGAAATTATTCTTTTGTAGTCAGACTCATCTGATACAGAACGTAATACTTCAGCCATCTCTTTCAAACTCTTGTTCTTCAAAAGTTTGTTAGCATGATTAATAGCTGTTGTATATATATCATTAATTGTATTTTGTAATACCTTTTCTCCTGAAGATTTTGCACCAAGACCAAGTAATTGATTTACTTCTTCTTTACCACGACGCTCTTCAGATATGACATCACTTTGACTGACGTTCTCGTTGTCAAAAATGATTTCAGTAGCACCAACCAACATCGCAGATAAATCCTCAATAGTTGTATCAGCATTTAGTTCGGATACTTTAATAGATTTACCTAGATACTTTCTTAGTACTTGTTTAATAGCGTACATTATCTTATCGACAATGCCGTTAAACTTTGGATCTGTTGCTTCTTCAGTAATTTGTTTTACCAAATCAGAAGCATGTCTACTTACAGCAAATACAAGAACCTCTTCTTTAAACGCTTCTGTATCTTGAGATAATTCAGGATATAAACTTGCTACAACATTAATAAGTTTTCTACCAGTCTCTGTTTTAGTTAGATCACTATAAAGCTTATTAAATAATTTCTCATTCTCAAATCTAATTGCTCTAATAAATGGGTGAGAGAACTCGTGGAAAGCTGTATCTGTATTTAAATTATCAGAAAGCAAATACACAACACCACCCATAAAGAAACCAGCTTGGTTAGTAAATGGTAATCCTGCAGATGCAAACATCTCAGCAGCTTGTGCACTTGTTACAAACTGGTATGGTATTCCTAACTTAGCAGATAGAGCTCTAACAATAGACTCTACATTTGACATCGCTCTTAGATTGTCAGTACGCATTTGAGAAATCTCAACACCTTCTAACATTGTAGATACTCCGGGTACAACCTCAGCTAATTCTCTTATTGAACGCATGAAAGGTTGATTCTCATTAGGTGTAAATCTATTGTAATCCCAAATATCTTTATAACGAGCCCATGCTAGTTTAGCAGCAAAAGTATCTTTCCAGTTACTTAAGTAGATTAGCTGACCATCACCTGTAACAAATTGATAAGCACCTCTTTCATGTTTATTGTCTTTTCGTACAAAGAAGTCAATAAGTTTAGCCTCAACACCTTCTACAATCTCATCACTCTCCGGTTTACTATATGTACCTACGACTTCACCTTTATCATTAACAACCTCATAGTATCTTACTTCAATACGTTCTTGTCCTTTAGAGTTTGTCACTACCTCCGGAGTATAGTTTCTAATACTATGTCCATCTGGAGCAATCAAAAACGTATCGGTTAAATAATCAACGTCAATGATATCGCGAACCTTAATGGCATCTGGATACACCTCTCTAAACTTAGCTTCAGTCTCTGCTCTATTGAATGGACTTACCCAGTCAATATCATGTAATGGATTCTCGTCTGGTCTTAGTATCAATCCTTGTTCAGATACAGCAGTACTACCTGTAAGTATGAAACCATAGTTAGATAGCTTATAGATAATTGATTTACCAAACGCATCTTTTGCTAATGCTGCTTCTAGAGATACCTTTTGAACCGGTTTCTTTGGAGCTCCTGGTTTATAAGGAGATGCTTTGATGAAGTTCTCGTTCTGTTGTAGAATATTATTTGTAATAATACCAATATTAGTATTGATCTTTCCGATGTCAACCTTTCTAAGTAAGTTAAAGAACTCTTTAAGAATTGCTTTAATCTTGCCAAGTATAGACTTACTGTAACCTTTAGTTACTTTGTTTTTTAAGTCAGCACTAATTAACTTTCCGATGATTGTGTAGTACTTGTCTTTTACTTCTTCAGGTAAACTATCGTAATCATCAATTAAAATTCTTTTACCACCCTCTTTTTCTAACCATCTAGTTGTTAGTAATCCTTCGTTCTTTGCAAGGTCTCTTGCAATATCTTTAACTAAAGGATTATGCTGCATCATGTAAGCAATAAACTTACCAGCAATATCAGGAAGTTCTGACCTGTCTTTTATATATGCAATCTTAGATAGGATGTCTGCAAAACCCATGGTATCAATACCAACTTTCTTTTGCATTAATTCAATATCCTTAACGACTATACCAAATTGATTTAAGTACGTTTCAAAAATATTAGCTGTATCATTTCCTGCTTGAGCTATAAGTGCACTATCAATAGACACACCTGCGTATCTCAAATCTAATGCTTCATTATATTCTTCTAACTCTTTACTGTTGATTTTGTCTACAGGTTTACCAAAGATTTTAGTGAATACTTCTGGATTAGATGCAGCAGCATACTTAACCATTTTCTCACCTTTGAAGTCATACTTAAATCCTACTCTAGATATAGTATAACCACTTCTTTCTAACTTCTTAGCGTAGTCTTCTGGAACAAATGATATAACATCTATACCTTTCTGAACAATCGCAGGTATAGCTTCCGCTAAAAGTTCTTTAGAGGAAGGTGAGCTATTCATTCTTGTAATGAACACAGCATTTCCTCTATCATATTGTCCGAATATATAGGTGTTCTTATAGTTAACTACCTGGTATGCAGACATCAAACTTCTAAATGTTTCAAACTCTACAGCTTTACCTGCACGAACTCGATTCATAAGATTGACATAGTTCTGATATATATCTTCTATATGTCTATCTGTAAGATTAGGTTCTGACTCATAGAGGTTACCATTAATACGAACACTAGGTTCGTATGAAGTCATGTTTAATTTCTCACGCACCGCTTCTGGAGTACGGACTTGATATCCGCTCTCTACGTAATCTTTATAAGCTTGGAATTCACCAACAGCTCTTACTAATCTATTCCATTCTGGACCAATTGGGCACGCGTTCATTTTATATACCTTTACAAGTTTTTAAAAAATCAATTACTTCAACATCTGTTATACGTTGTAAACTATTCTCTTTATAATGTTTTTGAACCATTTCTAATGGATTCGAAGCTCCTTCTAATGCAGATGTTGTGAAGTTTATATTTGCTTTTAACATCATAGGGTTTCTGTAACCAAACTCTTTTAGAAGTCTCTTAGACAAATATAAGTATAAATCAGGGTTTGTATCAAGTCTATCACTCTTTTCCAAAGCACCTTTCTTATTTCTAAAGTATCCTAGAAGTCTATTACCTAAACCATCTGACGGAAATATTAATTCCTTACCAGCATCTCTTAGTGCAATTAGTCTATCAATCTTTTGATCAATTAACATTGCTGATACTTCAAATGCTTTACTGTCACTTCTTGGAGACTCTCCATTCTGTTTTACAATAGGTATACCTAAGCTATTTTCTGTAGCAAGACCTGCTCTTAATGCTAAGTGACCCATCTGCTTTGGTATTGTAGGATCTGGTTTGAATTGTAATTCACCATTAACCATAGTAGCATCTGGAAACTCATCATCATATACATAAGTACTATCAGGGTTTGCAGCAATCATATCCTCTGCAGTTGCAATGCTTAGTTTGTATCCATTATCTCCAGCAAATTGGGAATCAGCAAACATCTTTACATTATCGATACTTCCGGTTTCTAAGTCTACATAAACATTTGTACTATTAAACTTATACTTGTTTCTATCTAATCTAACAGGACCTGCCTCTAGTTGCGGTGTAATGATTGCAATACCAGCATCTGTATAGTTTACGTATCTCTTTCTACCGACACCTGCAAACTTATTGGAAAACTTATCTGCAAATGTTTCTAAGAATCTTTGACCTTTTTCTGTCTCGTACTCTTTTACACTATTGCGAACATCTTCAGCCATCATCTCAGCAACAGGTGTGTTGTCTAGTATAGACATCATATAGATCTCAGACTTTGTATTAGAACCTGCTTGCAAGTAACCAACTAAATTCATCTTAGCAAATACATCACTGATATATTTATTAAGTTCTTTATTAGGAACCTTAGTGACATTAGGATCTGATAGATTTGCCATCTGATCTTTATACGCAGTCAATAATGTGCCGTCAGTAACTTTTGAGTTTAACTTTAAGAATCGCATTGTTCCAGACTGCATTACACCAATCATTTCTAAAACAGGGAAGTCTGTAACCAACTGAGGATTATCCTGAATAATTCGTAAGAACTTATCAGCAAACGTTACCATGTTGTACTGTTTATTAGTAGAATCAAACAACGCAGTATCAACTAATAGATTCTCTAAAGCTTTGTTTCTAATAAATTCCTCGTAGCGCTTCTCTATATCTTGGTTGTTACCAATCTGAGTAAGGAACTGCAAGAACTCCATATTGTTTGCAATGTCTGTATAAGGCATCATTGCTCTTAAGTATTCTCTCTCCAATAAGAATTTATAGTATACTGCCTTTCTTATAGTAGGATCAAATCTTATAAACATTGTTGCAGGAACACCTGCTTGAAACTCAGTGTCTTTTGTAAATGCATAGCTATCAAAGTCTCTTGCGATCTGTCGCTTATCTACATGGAATGTATTAGTTCTTGGATCAAAGAACACACCTCTTTCAAGAATCTGCTCCTCAAATATACTCTGATCTCTATAGGTTGTATCAAAAGGATTAGTGCTATAAAGTTTGTTCTGGAATCTATATAGAATCAAATCATTATTAAACTCCTCCGCAAACTGTAATTGCTCATCATAACTTAGATCATCCATGTTATTAAGAGCTCTAATGATTGCTTTATTTACAGTAACAGATCCGTTAGACGGTAATACACTTTGAATAGCTTCTCTGATCAAATCAGTTTTGATAAAAGAACCTACAATGGTTTGACCTAATAATCTAGCAATACTCTTCTCAGAGAAAGCTTTATCTAGAATTCTATACAAATCTGATGCTTGTCTTGAAGCTTCAAAATAACTAGAGTTCTTTACAGTATCAAATCGAATTGCCATCTTTAAAGATGTGATCTGATCTGCCATGTAAGTAAGATTTATAAATTGTGCAAAGATCTGTCTATCAAATTCATTAATCTCTTGACTTCTAGGTCTAACACTTAATCTATCCATCAACTCTTCATCTGTAAAGTTCTCTGTTCTATCTCCAATATAATTCAATGCACCGGTAATTATCTGTGGCGTATTAATTAACTTCTGATAAGTACCATCTTTTCTTTTGGGGAAAACATTCTCCGCCATATCATTGTTAAGAAGTACATCCTTTATAGCGGCTATCTTAGCAAAATTATTATTTGCAATACCATCTTCAGGAGAGAACAATGTAAATGGACTACCAAACTTTTTAAGTTTGCTTAAGTAATCACGTACAAGTGGTTGAGCTAACATTAATGCTGCCGTCTTTACAGGAACACCTGCTAACATCATAAACTCAAACTGACCTTCCATCTGCTTAATAGCATTGATAGAATAAACCCAGTCATCCTTAGCAACGTCTAAGTATCCGTTCATCAACTGAGAGATAACATCCGCTGTATAGTTCTCTAGATTGTAATCTTTTAAACCAGCTAATGAGATAACTTTCCGACCATTTACATTATCAGTATTATGATTTAATAACAATACTTGTGGTATAACATACTCTTTACCTTTCTTCTCTTCTGTTCTGAAAGGTTCCATAAACAAGTTAGATTGTCTTGCTAGTTCATGAAAAGTATTACCCGTTGCCAACATACCAACACCCATCTTACCGTTGTACAATGCAGCAGCTTTTACTGTATTATATACGTTTTCAAAGATTCGCGTTGGTGACATCTTCTTACCAACTAATGGGTTAGTTACATTAGTACCTCTTCTATAAGTACGGTTAACCGGATCTAAGAATGATGAGATGCTTTCATCTTCAAATGTAGGATCCTCTGTAAATACTGCTGTAGAGTTAGGACGTGTTAGATTGATATAGTTATCAGCTCTACTTAGGATACCTCTCATAGCATCCATTACATTACCAACCTCAGATTCTGGATCATAACTATTTTTCTCTAATAGTAAATCCTTAATTGTAGACAATACTTTTTTATAATCTTTATCAGATTCTTTCTTCTTGTTGATAGAATCTAAAGCTTTTTCAAACTTCTCTTTACCGAGTTCTTTACCTATTTCTTTCTTTTTCTCAGATAGATTATCATACGCAGTCTCTGCAGCAATCTCTGCATCGTCAATGTCTTTGTATAGAATTTCAATCTGCCAATCTTGAACTGACGGATCTATTTTAGAAGACGCTAAGTCTGTTTTTAATCTTGCTACTTCTTTAGTCGCTTTATCATATGCTTTATAGAATGGTGATAAGAATGAATTACGTGATTCTTTTTGTTCTGGAGTTAGCTCCATCTTATCTAGCTCTTCATCTAACAGATCTCTATACTTAGCATTAAGCTTCTTCCTAGTTTCATATGCTTCATCAAGAGCTGTCTGAATCTGATCTAATGTCTTAGTTGTAGCTTTTGATTTTCTAATCATCACCTCGTTGTTGATGACTTGAATAGATGGTACCATTGTTATCATCTTATCGATGTCAAAGTCACCACCTGACTTAGCCACAATCTCTAATGGGAATACCATGATATTACCGGCTTCTTCTGGTAAGAATTCATATACTTCCATAAACTCCATAGAGTTAGGACCTTGAGTTGGGATACGAGCACCCACTAGAGTAATCATCTTACGATGCTCTCCTTTATTCAACCACTCCTCATCTCGAACCATCTCATTCAAACGCTTTATTGTACCAATAACATTGTCGTCATTGTGTTTTAATTTCAATAGATGTTTAAAGTTTCCATGTAAAGCAATCTTGATTTTCATTGCAGATACGTTCTCCATACCCTCTTCCCAATAGTAGAATGGTAATCCATTAGATCCGTATTTTACAAGATCTTTTTCAGTTGGTTTAGAGAACTTCTCAAATCCTACACCAGATGCTTGAATGTATTGTTCACCAGGAACAATCTGATCAATGATTCTTTTATTAACAAGTGCTGTAATAACCTTCGCTATCTTAGTAGGATTACTAGATAAGTCACCTGGATATTTAAGAGCGCCACTAGATGTAAGCTGCAAGAAGTCAACTGATTGCTCATCAAGATCTTGTGCAGTTAAACTACTCTTAATATAATTAATAAGCTTTTCTAAATCTACTATAGGTTGTCCATCATCAACAGAATTAGGATCTTTGTATCCTAAATCTAATCTTAATTTAGTTTCAGCAATATCAATCATCTTTTTCATAGATGATATATATGCTTCTTTTAATCTGTGGTTAAGTGATAGATCTTTTTTCTCTGTCTCCGAAAGGTTATCCCATTCTTGTTTTCTGGCTTCTCCTGTTTTATTAGACTTATAATCTATAGGAACACCATAACTATCCAAACCAGCAGTGATCAATTTACGCATCTGAGTTGGGAACTTGATTTCCTCTTTGAAGTAATCCTTTGTAACCAACTGTTCTTTTAAGTAATCAACAAAGATTCTGTTCTTGGTAAACTTATAATCGTCTGCAGTCCATAGAGGTTCGTAGTTATCCGTATAGAATGTATCAATAGATCCATTAGTTCCGATAGAAGTATTTTTAGAACCTGAATGCATTACAGTATACGCTATACCTTGTGACACCATCTTATTATGAAGTGACTCTAAACGAGTTCCTTTAATCAATGTTGGAATCAACGGAATAACCGAGTACTTATGAATTGCATTTGTTGCAAGATTCTCTAGTGCTAGTGGACCAGCGTACTGAAACTTCTTAATTGGGAAAAATGCCTTTAGCGTTTCACTAGGATCTACCTCTTCGTTTCTAAGAATCTTCTCGTATAAGTTCTGTTTATAATCTGACCAATTATTCAATCGCATCTCCAATGCACGATATGCATCAAATGATACCCATGCTTCACCATCAGCACTTTCCATAGACTTGTATGCTTTATAGTCACGCTCAGGAATACCTTGTTCTGCAGCAACTTTAAGCATCTGATCTAAGTAATCTGATCTATCAATAGGATCTTGTACAACAGCTGTATTTAATATTCTACCTTCAATGCTTCCTCCGGAAATAGCTAGTCCTGATGATTTAAACCATTCAGACTCAGCATACTTTCCTCTAAACTTATCATTGGTAAGTAATCTCTCCATTATATCATCTGTAATGGGAATTCTACCAGTAGCAAAGAACGTAGGAATACGCTTCATATGCTCATCCTTATCATGATTAAATGTAGCAGGATCTCCATAGAATAATACCGACATCTCTAGTCTGTGCAAGAACATGTTTGTAGTAAATGCCTCACTAGCTGCTGATAATATCTTCTCGTTACTTTGTTTACCTAGTTCTGGGAAACGATCTTTAATTGTATTGAAAAATCCA
>Ga0181352_1000705_pt1 | contig 13947 bp, 17 predicted proteins | sample Fa13VDMLBSN_FD_130103 | JGI IMG/M metagenome (GOLD analysis project Ga0181352, IMG submission 130103) | Freshwater viral communities from Lake Michigan, USA - Fa13.VD.MLB.S.N | ecosystem: Environmental > Aquatic > Freshwater > Lake | place: USA: Michigan | collected 2013-09-23 | reverse complement strand
GAGTTTGTCGCGGTCGAGTAGGTCACGAACTGAATGTGAGAGTCCGTCGAGGTCGAGCAGGTCGTAGGCGGTGTCCTCGATGAAGTCCTCACACTCTGTCATGTAGTCGAACGACGCAACGAAAGAGTCGTGGAAGTGGTCGAGCACTCCAACGAAGTCGGCGGTGTAGTGGTTGTCGAGGTACGCGGCGAAGGCTTCTCGGTGCTCGTCGAGGTCGAGGGAGTCGAGAGCCTCGGCATAGGCGAGAGCGTCGCCCCAAGACTCGCCAACGGTGCGAGGTAGGTTCTCGGTGTCGAGAAGGGCGAGCTCGTCGCCGTGACAGACGGTGCAGGCGGTGAACTCGTAGCCCGAGGGGTAAGTCACCTTCTGGAAGTACTTCGGGCGATGTTCTGCCGGTTCTGCGAGTTCGTCGAGGTTAAGCCAAGTCCCCCGAAGCCTTCCGTCGTTGTAGCAGGCGAGGCACCCAAGCCACCCTCTAGGCGTTGTGTCGGTCGTTGTAGTCATTGGTTCCTTCTTTCGTTGTTCCGGCGGTGTTGCCGGTTGTCGTCGAGTGTAGGGGAAGTCGTCGAAGTTGTCGAGTCATCGAGCCGGTCGAGATCGAGGACAGTCGGGGCAGCTTGTCGAGATCGGGAAGCAAGAAGCCCCGACCCTTCTGCCCAAAGGTCGGGGCTCTCGCACTCGCGCGCGTCGAGTGGGGGGAGTGACGCGCGTTAGTTCTGGTCGGTGTCCTCGGCGTACCACTTCCGGCTCAACTCATCGAACGAGTCAGCGAGCGCGCCGGTGCCGGTGCCAGCGTCATACGCCGACTCTCGACCGTCAGAGAAGGTCACGAGCGCCCCCTTCTCGCCGGTGCCACGCCCGACGACAGACAGAGCGACACGGACACGCTCGGCGTGTTGAGACGGTGCTACTTCCATCTCGCCGTTCGGGGAAAGCGGTGCCGCCCACCCGTATGTCTGGATACCGATAGCGGTGTCTCGCCAGTCATCGAGCGCGCCCTTGTAGAGCCCGAGGTCGAGCGAGTGAGCCTCTGTCAGTAGGTCGTAAATGTCTCCGGTCGTGTCCTCGACTTCTTGCCACCCGTAGGACGGGGAGAAGAAGCAGAGTTTGGTTCTGTTCCGGTGAGGTGTCGAGAGGTCAGTCTCGGCGGTAGTGCAATACGCCGTGAGGTCGTTTGCAAGTGTTTCGGTCGTGAGTGACACGGTATTTTTCCTTCCTTTAGTAACGCCGGTGGCGTCATTGACGACTCTATCAGATAATCCGAGCAAGCGACGGAATGTCAGCCCGAACAGTATCGGTGTCACGACCCAAACGGTGAGCTCGATGATCGCGGTGCTCATTCTTCGACCGCCTGCGGAAAGAGTGCCGACCGGAGAAGGTCGAGCGCGCGCTTCGCTTGCTTCGCGTCGGTGAGCCTGTCGAGGTGAGCGAGAGTCCGGTTCTCGCCGCAGTACTCGACCACGAGCGAATACCTACCGTTCGACTGTCGCTCGATGTCAATGTCTCTCGTGCTTCTAATCGGTACTCGGAACCCGTCACAGTCGGTGACAGTCGCCGGTACTGACGGGTGGTCAGGGTCAATGGGTCGGTTCATCTCGTTGGTTCCTTTCTATCGAGATAGTGAGACAGTACGCCGGACGAGTCATCGAGTGGTGGATAGTCAGAAGCCCCGACCCAGTACCAAGAAGGGGAAGTACCGAGTCGGGGCTCTGAACAATCGAGTGTAGGTAGGAAGTGCCGACACCCCCACACTCGACGGCCTGCTAGTCGCCTACTGACGGAAACGCCGGAACTTGTCGTGAACCTCATTCGCGCGGTCACGCTCGCGCTCAAGGTCGTCGAGCATATCCTTCTGGGTCTCGCGCCGTTCCTCGTCACTCATAACGCTCGCCTGCTCGATGAACCGAAGAAGGTCACGAACGGTGTCGTCTGACATTGACTCGTAGTCAATACCGGCGACGAGCGCGTGGCATACAGCACGAACGAGCGCCCCCTTCCAAGGGAAGTCACGGTCGAGTGCGTGGCGTACCACCTCGGTCGGGAACAGAGAGCCACGCTCACGCGCACACTCACCAAATAGCACGAGTTGAGAGAACCCCTTGACTAATGCCTCGTGATGAGCACCGCCCATAGTCATTTCGTCATCGTCGTCGAGGTTCTTCTCTACATCGAGCTCGATGAGCCGGTCATAGATAACTCCCCCGTCTTTCTTGACGGTCACTTGACTGCACATTCCCCTCAACGACACGAGGTCAATAATCCGACTCGGCAGACGGTTCTCCTCTTGGTTGGAGATCGCGTCGAGCGCGGTGGCGAGCCCCACTTCTTGAGCGTCGAGTTTGCTTATGTCGCTCAACTCATCGAACGACACGCTCGCGCTCACGAGCCCGTAGGTAACGAACGCGACCGCCAAGACTGCCGGTACTTGCTCTGGTACTTCAGCCTCGTCGAGCCCTTGCGATAGCACTTGCATACATTGAGCCATACCAGTCGAGACAGTCGTCTCGGAGTCACTTTCGCCTATGCCGACGACTGACCACTTCTCCCGAAACTCCTCGGTCGAGTGGTCGAAGGTGCGGGTCAGCGCGTACAGGGTCGGTGTCCCGTCATCGAGCACACGGTCGAGTCCGTGTCTGGCGCGAAATGCCTCTAGTAGTGGCTGGGGTTGCAGATTAGTAATCATTAGTTGCTTCCTTTGTGATGGTCGAGGACATTCTGTAAATGTTTTCCGATAGTTCGGGGAAGTGGCTTCCCCCTCTTGAGGTCAGCGAGCATACCAGTCGCTTGCTCGACATTCTCCGCGACGGTAATACGGTGCTTAGTGGCAAACTCGGCACACTCCAAAGCAAGGTCGGGGTGGTAGTAGTCACGGTGTCCAGTCACCATTCCGTCAGTAATCCAGAGCGCGAAGTCTGTCTTTCTGACACGGTGCTTCAGCCCCCACTCAATAGCAGGGAAGTCCACGCCGTTACCGGAACCGAGCCGTATTTTGTCGAGCTGCTTATCGCTCACCTTCTTGCCGTTCTTGGCGAGAATGTAGGTGTTCGACTGCCCCTCGCGTCGGTGCGAATAGGCGATGACAGTACAGCCCGGCGAATGTTGGAGAATACCGTCGAGCTCGTCACGGGTGAGCGACATACTGCCCGAACAGTCCACCACTACCACGCCAGAGATACCGCGCGTCATCGTCGAGAACACTCGACACTCTGGGTCAGTCAGCAAGCGATGAGGGTACTTGATGACTTTGCCCATAACGCTCGCACTCTTTTTCCTACCGACGAATGTCGCGGTCGGTTCCGAAAGAACGGTGCTACCAACCGATAACGGATACCAGCGATTACTCGACATTGGTTCATCACTTTCAGCCGGTCGAGAAGGTGCCTTTTCTTTTTCGCCTTTAGTTTCTCTCGGTGGTTGCTCGGTCAGACGCTCTAACAGAATGGCGACATTGAGAGTTGTCTCCATAAATCCGCGTGGCTGTACTGACTCGATGAGTTTCCCTCGTGGAGTGGTGAAGGTGACACCGATTGGAGTGGTCGAGCGAACGAAATGATGATCGTAGTAAAGGTGAGAAGCGTGGCGTAGAACCTTGTCAATACGACCTATGTCGTCGCGCCACGACTTATCGAGTCGCAGTCGTCTCTTCACGGTGCGATACGACTTCGTGCCGTACACGCTCGCCATGAGGTACACCGCTTCACGCCACGATGACCTCTCCACTACCGCGTCGGCGCTCGCTGACTCGGTTCCGTCAGCCAACTGCTCGTAGTACAACTTCGCGTCGTCGGGGTTCATTGAGTTTTCTACGACCGTGTGCAGTCGCATTTCTTCTGCCACCGCTATCGAGGTGCGGCTTACGGCGTAATACTCGTAGAACTCTGTCGGGATAAATGCCGGTGACAGTCGAGCGTGAAGTAACTCGTGCAGTCGAACGGCCTTATCGAGCTCGGTGTCTCCGTCGGGAACACTCATCACTTTGTTCGTGAAATCCGTGAAGCAGTGCATACGCGCAGGGGGACTGGCAACTACTTGCCAGCCCCCCGACACATTCTCCACCGCCTTACGGTCGGCGCGAGTCGAAGTGACCCACTCCGGCGTACTGTGAGTCGTGCTACCGAGTTTTCGGTTGCGCGTAGGTATCACGAATGAGCCTCGACTACTTCTGGAGTTGGGTCGGCATAGGCGATGCTGTTATTCACGGTGGCGTTCACCGTAAATGCCTCGCAGATAGCGCGTTGCTCGTCGGGGAACAGAAGTGCTACCGCGTCGTGGTACGGCATACCCTTCTCGATGAGTTGGTCGAGAGCGACGAACGAGCGAATGGAGTACCGGCTACCAAGTGGTCGCTGTGAGTAATTGTCTGCAAGGTCACGAAGGAACTCTTGCTTGAGTGCCTGCAACGCTTGAGGGTTCACCTTGTCGATGTTTATGCGAACAGGGAAACGGTCGAGCAAGTTCGCCGGAAGGTCAGACAGACGCTCGGCGTTCGTGGTTGCGATGATCTCGAAGTTCTGGTGAGCACGAACGAGCTCGGCGGTTTCGGGGTGTTCCCGAACGGCGCTTCCGTCACTATCGCAGTACAGCAAGAGCGCGGTGAGCACATCGCCCGACGCTTGGTCGAGTTCGTCGAGAATGAGACGATGACCCCCTGCGAAGGCGCGGAACGCTGACCCAAGTCCGAAGTGCCATTCGTCACGGCTCGGTCGCCACATACCGTCCACATCGGCGGTGGTCATGTCTGGTGCGCAGAGCACTCGATAGGCGCGACGGTCGGGCTGACCTTCACGCTCTAGGTACTTGTTGAGGGCGTAGTAGGTCTTGCCAGTACCAGGCATACCGTACAGAAGGATACGGTTCGCACCGTATTGCAACGCTAGGTCTAAATCTGACCAGCACTCTCTCTTTGTTGATGACACAGTTGTTTCCTTTCTCGTGTGTCGTATTGGAGTACGGAGTGTATCGTAGTTTCCAACTATGACAACCAGCAAAGAACTATCGTTATTACTCGACCGGCTCACCGAAGTATCGCCACCACCTCGACTACCACTCGGCATAAATGTCCCGATAGTGGAAGGGTCGGGGAAGTGGGTGACTCAACCAAGCGGTGCCGGTGGGTATGTCGTGAGAGCTCGATACCAGACACCCAACGGTGGAGAAGTAATCGTGCGAGTCTCTGACGAGTTACGGGGCGCGCCGAGCGTCATCGCCAAGGCGGTGCGGTTCGCCATACAACTTGCCGAGAGCGACCGACGCTATTGGGTTCTCGTATCCTGATCGAAGCAGCCCCACCAACGAAGTTGCCAACCGGTTGCGTAGTTGCTACTATCTATCGAGCCAACACCAGGCGCGCCGTGTGCGCGTTGTGGTCGGCTAGTAATCATTGGAGGAATACTCATGGAAGCAAGTAACACTCCGACCAACGGGTCGGAAAAGTGGGAAATGAAATCACCGCCGCCGCCGCGTAATGGGCATCGAGCTGGGATACCGAGCATGGCGGAGTTTGTCAAGTTCCTGGACGCAAACGAGGGAGTGTGGGCCGTGTTCCACACCTACGGTCAGAAGCAGTCTGGCTACCAACGCGCGTCTGATGCCCAGAAGAAGTACGGTTCGGACTATGAGTTCGTAGCTCGTTACAGCGAAGAAGGCACTACGGTTTACGGTAAGAAAAAACTCAGTTTCTAACGTTGACCACGCGCATTTGGGGTGTATACTCCGAGCGCTCCCATCGAGAAAAGCCCTCCGGTTACCACTTACCGGGGGGCTTTCCTTTGTCCTAGTATGGGTTTGCCCGGCGGGTGGTGCCTCCTACACCCGCCGGGCACCTTGCTACTGGGGCTCTCCCTCGCAACAAGTATCTTTGTATCCGCACTTGGGGCAACGCCACCTGTATCGCGCGGGTTCGTATGGTTGGCCGCAGTTGCCGCACTCAATCATGCCGTGAATGGAGTGATCGTATTATCGAATGGGTTTTTGGCGTGAGCGTTTTCTGGATACCAGTATCGAGTGTTTACTCGGTATCTCGGTCGTTCAACTGGCATCTCGACGAACGATGAGTCATACATCTGAACTCTGTTGCCGGGTAGTGATGCAAGGCAACCACAGTCGAGCCAAATAAAATTGAAATGTTTGTGTTGATCCGGGGTCATCGAGTACATGTCGTCGTATGGGGCCGCAGTGAACCAGTAGGTTCCTGTCTCGTATCGCCCTTCGGTTTTCATGTACACCTTGCACGGCATCTCGCTAAGTGCATCGTATTGAATAGTCGCAAAGTTATAGCCGTAGCAAGCCCACACCTGTAGCTCGTCGAGCTGGTGGTGGTGTTTTGGTGCAATCGTATTAGTAAATGCGTGTGGTGGTAGGTGCTGCACAAGCGCACCGGTTTTGAGTAACGCACTGATTCCCCAAGCCCGCCCAGGTAGCGCCGAAAGCCCAAAGATTAGGCATTCAGTGTATTCGTTGTACCCTTCGTATAGATCGTAAAGAAACTGGTTCTTCACGTACCCATACATGGGCCGCGGAATGTCTGCTACATGGACGGGCATGGTGGGCTGGGCTACTTCTTCTTCTTACGCTCTTCCATGAGTCGGTTGACTTCGACCCAGAGCTTTTCTTTCGCGCATAGTGCGGTGGCATTTTCTGGTGGTTCCATACCCATGCCTCGCGCTGCCATTGCTGCCATGCCTTTGATGAGCGGCCAACCACCCCATGTTGCGGTGATGCCTTTGCGCTCCTCAAACGAGGGCACAATCTCGGCTTCGACAATTTCGGCATCTGGGAATGCGTCCATAAGCGCTTCGACAGTCTCTGCTACCGGTGTCATTTTGGCTGCTTTGCTGCCTACCCTGACAACGCGCGGTGTAGGTTCTTCAATCTCTGCATCTTCGATCACGACTGGCTCCGGTGTCGGCTCCGGTTCGCTGAACGTGACCGTTGCTTTGCCGCTGATGCTTTCGATTTCTTCTGGTGTATAGCTCATGCCTGCAATAACGTCAGGGAAGATTGTTCGGCACAGTTCGCTGGTCGCACGGGCAAGAAGCATGGCTCGTGGGTATGTTTCCCAATTCTTTTTGCTTGCCAGGCCTGCTCGCTTTGCGTCTGCCATTGACCAGGTGACTGTTGCTTTAGCTCCTGTGTCTGACCTAATGCCTTCCAACACACACTTTGTCTCGTCATGCTCCAATACGTTGATGGTGTGACCTGCTTGGAACACCAGCGCTCGCATGAGCTCGGGGCTGATTGCTGGTCGACCGTCGATGATGTTGATGCTGTTGAGTGCTTGCATCGCACCGATGCCAAGTTCCTGTCCTGTCAGAATGCAGGCGAGCACGTTCTCGTTCTTGCCGCGCAGTCCGTTAGGTACGAACGGTGTCATGGAGATTCGTTGAGACAGTTTCCAGATTGTCTCAAGGTCCATGTGGACTAACTCAGTACTCATTGTGTGCTCCGTCACGCTGGATACGGATTGTGGGGCGGGTGTATGTCGTCTCGCAGTAGTTGTTTGGGTTGTAACCGGCGGCCTTGAGCGAGCCCGAACGCCATGACAGCGACGATGTTAGTGGCAGGCAGGACTTAAGTGTCTTAACCAGTTCCGTAAACGACTTGTCATTGATGCCTTGCAGCAGGTGTTGGGTAACAATTGCGTCAAAGAGCACTTCGCTGTCCCACTTCTTGCTGCTGCCCATGCTCTTAGTAATCATGCCAATGCCGGGCTCAAACACTTCTTTCTCTGGCAAGAGATCGTAGATGTTCTTCTCAATGGTCTGGATCACAGTGTCGAGCTGACGCTTGATTTCCTTGAGCTCCTGGAGTCCGTATGCGAGGTTCTCCCACATGCCTTGCTCCGCAAGCTTATGCCTTTGTGTGTCCACCGCATTGAGTACACCCATGAGGGTAGTAGCTACGGTGTTGCTATCAGATGCCAGCCACTTGTCGACGACTGGTTCTAGTGCGTTATCCACGCTTCTTTCCTTTCGGTAGTCCAATGGTGTTGCGTATACAACCCCATCCTTTGAAACCAACGGGCTCTTTAATCTTCCCGTTGGGTTGCTTCCAGCCTAACACCGCAATGCGATTGGCTACAACCAGTTGTTCTGCTGGTGTCGCCTTGTCAGGTCTGGACGCGAACTCTTCCCCACCCCAGCGTTCCCAGGTGCCCATGGTTGGGTCGCCGTATTTGCCGCTGGTCATGATGCCGAGGCCGCCAGCATAACGGCCCCCGTCATCCCAACGTGGGAATGGTTTTCCTGGCAAGCCGCTTTCGCAAATAGCCACTTTGAGCCAGTAGTCCAGGCCAGGGACCCCCGGCTTGTTCATCTGGTTGATGAGCTCAAGCTTTACAGGGTCGCTATCGGGCCGGATCGGTGGCTTGGTGGCAGCGGTAGCAGCTGATGGGTACAACAAAAAAAGCGCTATTGCAGCGCTAACGATTTTTTTCATTTTACGACCTCTTGGTAGGTGCCTTTGTCAGACTCACGAGATTGGGTCTGAAGTCTCTAAATGACCCGTAGCCCGTGGCCCCTCCGTACACTCCGATGCTTCCGTCAGAGTTGAATCCGGTGACGACAAACGTGCCCCGCTGACCGCGGACGCGCACGTGATCGCCAATTTCAAGTTCTTGCTTTTTCATTCATCGGCTCCCGTTCGCTGGACGATAAGTTATGCAGAGAGCTTAGCAGCCTTTTCCATTTCCATGCGCTGTTCGACCCAGCTAACTATTTTTAGTAGCTCTTCTGTTTCTTGGTGGCCATGGGGAACCACTCGACGCAAGAAGTACAGAAGCATCTGCCAGTTCATGATAACTCTCCAAGAAGTCAACACGCTTCACCATGTCTTTGGGAATGTGGAAGACAGAATGTAGCATGTCGTCTTCGCTCCATGTAAGTGCTAACGATACATGTCCAGCTTTGCCACCAAGTTCTAGCGGTAGGTAAAATCCTACGCTTTTAACGACGCAATCGCCGCTTTCTTCTAGTTCTTCTCTTGCAATCCAGCCATCTTCGGCATGTGCATCAATCCAAGTGACGCAGATTGGGTGTCTCACTGAGGTAATCATGGTTATACACTAAACCACTTACCCCTCCATGAAGCACTACCATTGAAGATAGGTACGCACTCGTATGTAAATCTGTTTTTACCAGATTCCTCATACTCAACTATACCAATTCCTTGTTGCCAGTTCTCATGAGATACAAGAGGTCTACCATCTATGTCCATACCTTGTTTGGTGGACGGTACGGCTCCGTCGATCCTAGCTAGGCAGCCAGGGCTCGCAGCCATGATGGTTCGCGGCCCATCGAAGTCCTCTCTGGTACGGTACGCCAGCTCGATACGGTGGATGTGTCCGTAGATAACGCTGACCTTTTCGCTGTTCAGGTACAGGTGTGCAGTCGACCCTGATGACCTGACCTTGTTGCCATGGATAATGCGGATCTTTTGGTTTAGCCATAGGTGACTTGCTGGGTAGCCAGGCCGGTAGTCAATACAAAAGTCGTCCATACGGCATAGGTAAGGCACAGACAGGACTGGCCAGGTGTCGGGTATGTCGCCTCGACGCAGCCCGAACGCAGCCCTGGCGTTGTCGAGAATGTGGTTGGGTAGGCGTTCCTCGTGGTTGCCTGCCAGCCACACAATCTGGGCATTGGGAGCAGCTTCTCGTACCTGGGCACAGAACACGGTCGCTCGGTCAATCGAGGCCTGGGTGGTCTGCTGGTAAGCCGGAGTGATTCGATACTTGCTAAGCTCGGGGAGATCGAGATTGTCACCAACAAGAGCCACGACATGCGGCTTGATTTCTTTCGTCATCGACAGGGCCACGCCAATAGCCTTCTCGTCGTGAGTGGGTTGGAGTTTACCTCGCCTATCCCGGTAGTACCCGATCTGTGCATCGGGGAGGACGACACAACGCTTCATCGGGGAGTCTGATACCTTGACTCTGCTCCGAGGAAGTTTGATAGCCGGGCCTTGTTTGACTACAGGCCAGGCCGGTTTTTCACCAGTTTGCTTTTGCATGTTCCTCCCTAGTGCTTAATTAACAATCCCACTTACGAAGTGCTTTGTTAATCCTGCTATCTGGATCTCGTGCCGTCTTTTCTGACGTCAACTTCTTCTTCATGCCAGTCATGCGGCGACAAAATGCTTCGCGTCTGGCCGCAGACTTTTTGCTTTTCTTTGCCTGCTCGCGACTCACAGGCGGCTTCAAGTTCCCACCAGTAGCGCGGTTGTACGAGGCACGGCCTTTAGCATTGAGGCCGCCCTCAGGGTTCTTTCCCTCTTTGCGCTGCCAAGCAGGACTAGCCACGGCGAGGCTTCTTTAAGGCATGGGCTCGACGTTCCGAACGCTTTTCCGACCAGCCTTTGTTTTCCATGCGTGTTTCTTCACGCTCGACGTAAGCAGACTCTTTGTTCTCATGCTTATTCATGGCCTTCTTCTTGGCCAGTTTCTTTGCTGCACTATCCATTTTGGGCCGCCCATGCGTTGTCTACTAGATTCGGATAACGACGACCAGCTGCTTCAGCGCGAGCGCGGGCAGCTTTCTTCTGAGCTAGTGATAGCTTGGCCGACTTTTTCTTTGGGTTTTTTGTATCCCAAAATGCTTTCTTAGCCATTATTTACCCTTTGACAATCCAGCTTCGCTAAGAGCAATAGCGACAGCTTGTTTACGTTTCTTGACTACAGGGCCACCCTTACCGGAATGCAAAGTGCCAGCCTTGTACTCACGCATGACCTTGCTGACCTTGCGTTGTGCTTTCTTCTTAGCAAGTGATCGTTTTGCTGACATGTCAATCCTCAGGTTTTATAACGATTGTTAGGCCGCCAGCATTAGAGACTACTGGGGAATTAAAAACAATGGTAGGGACATACTTTGGTGCGTCGTCGTCTACCACCCCAGCATCGACTAGCCCATCAATAGCTGCTTTAGCTGTGGGATAGCAAGCACCGGTATCTTGCATTTTTCGGTCAGGCAGGATCGGCGTCACCTCAAGGGTGATCTTCTCGTAGTGAGGAATACCAGCCTGCAATGCAGCCAGCATGAAGTTTTCACGCCACCAACGGGTTATTTCTGCCCTGACGTAATGGCTACTCTTCTTGCGCTCCTGGTTTACGGTCCACGGTCTGCGGCCAGTGACCGTCAGTTCGTAGGTTACGGGGCCGGTGTCGACTGCCATTGCAGCCTCGCTGTTTGCAACGTTTTCTTTTGCTGCTCGGCAGCCAGTGAACGCTCTAGGATTTGGCGTTCGCTTTGCGACGGAACCAGCGGCAACGCAACCAGTCGGCCCAGGGCAGCCAGAGTGCCACCAGGCTTTTCGATTCGCTGCCCAGTAAGCGACGACAACCTTGCTTCGCCAGTGCTGTAACGCAATGTCGGACCTAAAGCAATTCTGGTTCCAGGAACTGTCTTGGGCACCTCGATGGGGCCAAGCTGTGCCCCTGCAGGGACGATTTCCATTAGTCGTTGGGCAATGGGGAACTGTTGGGCTGCGTAGCCAAGGAACTCTTCAGGCCGTGCCAGCAACGACATGTCAGGGAGGGGCGATCCGTATTCGTCAACCGGGGTGGACCCGTAAGGCCGCGAGAACGCTGCAAAACCGCGACCAACGTCCAGGCCGACAGCTGCACCAGCAAGTTTCTGTCCTGGTCCAAGCACCCGAAATGCCTCCCTGGGCCGTCCAGCGAGTATGGCAGCAATCGGACCGCCAGCTACGTCAGCCAATGGGTTGATTGTTTGCAGGCTTGAGAAACCAAGTGGAGTTTCAAGGAGGAACTGAGTGAATTGGTTTTGTTCGTCTGACGGGTCAAATGACAAAGCACCGAGAGTTGCGTACCAGCGAAGCGATTGTGGGTGATCGCGGCCAAGCAAGAGCATGACCTTATGGATGTGCTTTGCCCAGGTGTAGAACGGGATTTGCGGTAGCACATAGCCACGTTCGTTATAGGTGAGGTCCATGAAGTCACCAAGAACATCATTTGCTTGTTCGGCAACATCAAGAACCAAAGCACGGATTGTTTTGTCGTTTCGCCAACTACGGGTGGCAAGCATGTCATTGAAAGCAGCGTTGTTTTCCATGTCGAAACCGGCTTCTTCCAATGCTCTCTTGAACTTGACCAAGAAGTAGGCATGGCGAGTAATACGGTTGATCGATTCGTTGGCCTTGAACGGGCTGTACCCAGTCCTGCGACTGACAGCCCTGGCTGCACGGCTACCTCGTTCTTTACCACTAATAACACCCTTTAGAACCGCTCGTTCTTCTTGGGCTAGAGAAATGTCCTGCACTGGGGCTTCGCGAAGGAACTGCCCCAAAGGTCCATACGATTCAAGTTCAGGTGCGTTTGGTGACACCATTCGTCTCACGGTGCCCTTGCCTGTTCCGTATTCGACAGCCTTGACTTCGCTCATGGCTTTCATCATTTCGTCCACCGACACACCAGTCATGTGGGCGAGCATCATGTTTGTGATGAGGTCACCAAGCTGCCAGTTGATCGAGAACATAAGAGTCGTGGTCTTGAATGCTCTGGTTGCACGAGCTGATCCCCTAATAAGGTAGCCCTTGATACCGCCAGGCGGCTCTGGTACAACCTCATACTTGCGGATCGCTTGCTTGACGTACACGGGCAAGAACTTGGTGTCTTTACCAATTGAGGCGAGGGACACGGCGGAATCAATGCTTCCGTAAACGTTTGCGGTTTCCATACCAAAACGCGCCATGATTTCATTCAACGCTGTGCCGAACAAATAGTCAGTCATGTACTTGGCTGCAGCTTCTGGGTTCTTCACGCCCAGGTTGTATGCGCCAGTGCCACCCTCGATTGGCTGCTGCACCATACCCTTAGCCAGCGCTTCGTCGTAATACTTCAACAAGTCATCTGCTGGCATTGCACGAGCACGGTTGTAAGCATCGAGGTACATTTGGAACACCACTGATTCAGCAGCGTTCATGTCCCCACCAAGTTGCTGAGCAATGATTTCCAATGGGCTCTTACCAAAACGACCAAGCATCGCGTGGTAGCCATCATTAATCGTCAACTGGTACTGCTCATTCGTAATGCGGCGAATGAGATCAGGGAAGTTGAAGATTGTCTGACCGTCGCCGGTGCGGTAGTGCTCGCTGGTGTTCTTCAAGAATCCAGTAAGTCCATCTTCCTGGATAACTCGCGGCATACCACCGGTCAGTGGTTGCGGGTAACCAGTTGGCAAATAGGCGGGTCCGATCTGTGGGTGCCATTGGCCGTCTGCGTCACGAACCCACTCAGGTCCAAACACCTGCTCACCTGGGTACACTTCTCCGCGACCCTCAAGAGCAACACGCAACGGCAATGCTGGTTCCATGCGCTGCAATCGAGCCACATTGCCTTGTTCCAAAATTGCTGGATCTTGGTAAACAGCAAGCTCACGAGCCTTTGGCTGTAGTCCCTGTGTTTCGGTTAGACGCATTGGAACTGGGCCCTCGTAGGGCAGCAATACGCCCGGGACCTTGCTGGATACCTGTGCTCTTGCTTCGCCCTGAGTTACGATTTCGCGACCAAGGCGAGCCTCTGTCAACGCTTTTTGCTGCTGACGAGCAGCCAACAAACGCTGCTTCTTCTCTAGGCGAATACGTTGCTTTGCAATACCTTCACGCTTCTTAGCAATGTTCTCTTCAAGCTTGGACAAACGGGCGGTACCAGTTTGAGCTTCGGCTTCATAGCGGGCCTCAAGTTTACGCAAGCGCTCTAATGAACGGTTGTACCTTGCAAGATACTTTTGTGCGTCAGCAGGCTTTTCAGCCTTTGACGACATAACAGCGGCTTTAGTATCCCCAGCTTTATAAGATTCTGCAATCTGCTTAGCTTTCTTATCCACCTCGACCAGCGCTGACACGTTTGGTCGCGTTGGATCCACTGCTGGGATCTCCATGTTTTCGACAGCTACTGCAATTCTGGCTTGCACATCTTGGTCCAGTTGCGTTTTG
>Ga0181352_1000704_pt1 | contig 13951 bp, 17 predicted proteins | sample Fa13VDMLBSN_FD_130103 | JGI IMG/M metagenome (GOLD analysis project Ga0181352, IMG submission 130103) | Freshwater viral communities from Lake Michigan, USA - Fa13.VD.MLB.S.N | ecosystem: Environmental > Aquatic > Freshwater > Lake | place: USA: Michigan | collected 2013-09-23 | reverse complement strand
ATTTTAATGTCTGTCTTGCCATCTTTGCGAGTCACATTAACATCCACTTTTTTGGTGTCAATATTGATATTCAAGTTTTTTTTTGGTCTTCCTGGTTTTTTCATATGCTATGCTTTAATTTCAAAATGCATCCAATCAAAATTGCACTCAACTCCAAGGCTGATAAATCCATGCTTGTAAAAAATGTCAATCATTGGCTGATATTCTGGCCTTGCAAAACGAGCTGTTGCCCTTGTTTCTTTCAATGTATTGCGAGCTGGATCAAGATCAATGGCAATTCCCCAGGAATGTTTGCTCCAAGCATTGCCTTTTCTCATCTTTCTGAAATTGAAACAACCTCCAAAGAGATCAATTCCAAGCTCCTTGATGCGAGTCAATCCATATGTTTCAAGCAAGTCCTTGAATACAGCCTCAAATTTGGCAGCAACAAGTTTGTGACATCTGATCTTGGTGACTGTCTCATCAGTATCCCATGCCAATCTCATTGGATATGGCAATGTCAAGGTCACTAAATAACCAGCACCAGTCTCATTTGGTGTGCCATATTTCTTGATTGCTTGTGCTGTTGTCAACATTAACTACCTTTTTTATTTGCTAATTTACTCTTTTTTATTGAATCAACAAGAGCTTCATTCTCACTTTTCAAGTCCTCAAGATACCTCTCAGATTGAATTGTGATCTTGTCTTTTGGCTTTTTACAATATTTTTCCTCTGGAATCAACGTGAATATCAAGCCACCAGCACCGAGAATTGTGGCAAAAATCAAAATTTTACTTTCCATCTTTTTTCAATTTATCATTTATTTGTTGTTGAAATACAATTTCTTGCATCAATTTTTTATCTGCCTTTCTCTCCTGATCACAATCTTGAATTCTCAACTCTTGATTGTGGATCTCATCATCCTTTGCCTTGAGCAACAATCTTGTGCTCCATGCAAGGGCCATTAATACCATCAACATCATCACTGCCAATGGTGTCTTGATGAATTGCTTTGTATCTGCTGTAATTTTATCCCAATTGAATGCCATCAGTTCTCAAAATTATAGTTGTCATAAGGTATTCCACACCAGTTGCCATCATCAAATATGCTTGCATTGACAACCATTGTCCATCCAGCTGTCACATCAGGGCCTCTGTTGATGAATGGTTGTGTCTGAATATCTCCATTCACATCCATGAAATCAGTCCATCTGTCTTGCTGAAATGTTATTCTCAAGTCATTGCAGATACTCAAGCAATCTGAATGAATCTCATTGATCTGCCTATACTCCTGGAGATCATACTTGTCACATATGGTGATGATCATGCTCACATTCACAGATGATGTTGACATGGATCCAGGTTGTAAGCTCACAACCATCAATGGATATTGCACAGCATCTCTGCTCACAGCATCAATGAAATCTCCTTGAAAGAATTCATTTATTTGCCTGTGCTCTGTTGCTATTATTTCCAACTCTTTCATGAGCTGGTTTAATGTTTTTTCCATTGTCCAGATATTTCTTTAATTTCTCAATATTTTTCTTGCTGATTCTGATATCTTTCATATCTGCCAATTGATTGGTTTGTATCCAGATCTGTCTCTTTTGACATTCTCATTGCAAGTAAGGTCTTCACACCCCTCACAATATTCTGGATATTTGACTCCTTGATCATCCATCAGATATCCAATCAATCTCTCCTTGTAAAAATATGCATCCTTTCTCAACTGATCTCTGAATGCTGCCTGTTCACTATCTGTGTTTGGTTGCAAGTTCTCATCTTGCACTCTGCCAACAGCTTTATTTGTCAACTTCTCATTGAGCAACAAGGCACATCTGTAATCAACAAAGGCAACCAGACATGGCACAACATAGTCATTCATCAGATCCAAGTAATCTTGTGTCCAGGATGATGTCTCAACTCTGTTCAATAGGGCCTTATACAAAGGTGTTCCTAATGCTGGTTGTACATGCATGTCTTGACTCCTCTTGATGGCAACTGCCAGGAGCTTTGTATCTGTATTGTTGTGAATCAATCCAAGTTTCTTGAGATTCTCAACCGACAATAAATAATTCATCATCCTCAGTTTTTGGTGTGAATACAATATCATTGCCCTGTCCTGGCAATGGTTTTTTATGCTTGTTTTCTCCAGATATTATTTCCTCTGGAATTTCAAAATCAGGGAATGCTGGACAGCCCTCCAAGGTAAAATTTTTACATTTAAAACAAATTAATTCTATTGGTTGCATATATGATGTTTTTATTTTTTGAAATGTTGATCAATTAAATTTCCGACTAATTTAGCATATTTTCCTGGAGTTGAACTCAATCTATATTCAGAGAAAGCCTCTGCATGGAATTCATTCATATTGGTGCTTGCATATGATCCAAGAGATATCTCATTTAAATTGTCAATATTTTTATCAATTACTGACTGCTTTAATTCTCTTTTATATTGTGTAAATAAAGATTTCAATTTACCAAAATAAGCCACTGAATTTGGACTCTGAGAAACAGCAATGACATGAGCCATCTCATGAGTTGCAATATATTTATCAAGATTTGCCTCATCAATATGTGGATCTCTTTTTTGAGTCAAATATTCTCTTGATGGATCAAACTTTCCTTTGACAATTTCAAATCTTTTTGTGGGATCTGTATTGATTTTTCCTTGTAGTTTTGCATTTTGACCAAGATTGATTTCAGAAATTTCTCCTCCTCTGTGTCGTATAAATCCATAAGCTCCAGCTGTTGTTTTGAATGACATCTCAGCATTGTTCAGAATTGTATTGGTAACTTTATATTCTCTCAATATTTTGTTAGCCTCATTCAATGATATTTGCATTTTTTGAGGATCTATATTTTCAGCAACATTTCCAATTCTCATCTGAACACCAGTCAAATCTTTAAAGAATTCAATAGCTTTATCAACACCCTCTTGACTTGTTGTGATAGTGATTCCATCTGTTTTAACTTGAGATACTTCAATCTCAGGAGCTCCTTGTCCAGCTCTTGCAATTACAACTTGCTGTGCCCATTCATGACGGCACCATGGTGTTGTTTTTCCTGTTTCTGGATTATGATACCAGCCTCCTCTGTACCTCCAGACATCTCTGCCTAATTTTACAGATATGGTTTCAATCTCTTCTCTTGTGTACAATCTATTCAATTGCAACAATTTGATGCAAAAGTTTCTTGATTGAGTTTTGACAGGAGGGATTCCAGGCACCTCTTGATACCTATATCTGACCTCATATTGAGAATCAATCCCTCCCTTTGGCTTTCCCAGGCCTTTTGAGCCCTCCCCACTCACATTGATTGTGCCAATTGTTGCAAAAATCTGCTCTTGTCTTTTGAATACCTCCTCCATAGGTGTATCCCATGGAATGCTAAAACTCATAACTGTATCAAAATTATTTGCTGGATCTCCATATTCTGCAAAGTATCCAATCTCATCATCTGAGAATGCATGACCTTGATTGCATGATGACATCTGTTGAGCTCCTGATGGTTGCAATCCCACAATCCTCCTTGCTTGTGCCTCATCAATTGTTGGGAATGATGCCAGAACAATGCTCAATGCACTCTCTGATGTCAACAATCCCTCTTTTATCTTGGCAACTACATCAATCAATGATGCAATCTGTGCTCCATTCAGAGCTGACTTGGCAACATCCACTTGTGTCTCATTTGTTGGTATATCTCCAGGAGTTGTTGGTGCCTGTGCTGCTGGTTGCTCTGCTCCAATTGGAGCCACATCCTTGAGCTTGACCTTACCAACAAAGCCAGAAAGCTCTGCCATGTAGTTGATCATCCACTCAATTCTCTTTTGCCTTGACTCAACATAGGTCTTTTTAAATATCTCATACAGATCAGCTGTCTCTGCTGCATTGAATGAGCCATCTGGAGCAACTCCAAACAATGATGGAGCAACAACTGAATGAGCAACCAAGATATTTTGTTGCACACTGTTTTCAGTTGTCTCATATCTCTTGTCAAGATCATTGCCATTCAAGCTCTGAACAATTGGTGCCTTGTCCTTTGTATCACTGAATGTGATGACAATCTCTCCAGCATCCTCAACAGATTGACTGCGACCTTTCACTTGTGCCTTGATATTCTCGGCCTCCTCCTGTGTTTCTGGATAGCCATCAGTGAATGAGATCATTGTACCTCCCTTGAATGAGTTTGCAATCTCATGCATGTGAAATCTTGAGATATCAACATCAGTTTGGATGGCTGTGATCCCACCATAATAAGGAGGCTTAGGATATATTCCTCTCTCTTTCTTTGTTTTCTTTACAGGATCTTTGTAATATATTATGAACTTGCCTGTCTTGTTGGTCATATCAAGGGCTGGAATGGCTCTCAGATTTGTTTTCTCAGCACTTTGTTGCATTGCTGTCCAATCATCACTGATATAATACATTCTCTCACTCTCATCAACTCTGACTGAATCCAGATCAATATGTTCCCAGACAGCAACTCTTGATCCATCTCTGTTCCATGTACCAATGGCACAGAATCCTCCGAACAATTCATAATCATTGCACAGCATCTCTGCAATCTCATTCATATCAAACTCTGCATACTTATTCTCAATGAATGGTTTCATATTTCCTGAGACAACCTCAAGGCCCCCTCCAGCAATATAGTATGTTTTATTCTTGATGATGCCTTGATGCCAGGCTGAGCCATTGTAAAGGTCAATCAAAAAATAAGGATAGTCATTTTTTTTACCCCATTTTATGAATCCAAGCATCCTATCTTTCTCCTCATCAGGCTTGATATAGTCCTTTTTGAATGTGAGGCTTGTCATTTTAACTAAATCACTCATATATGTTGAATGTTATGTTTTCATTGTACTCATTTGATGGAGAGTCAATCTCAAATACATGAGCTCGGCCCTCCTCAACAAGTCCATCAGACAAGTCAGGATCCAGATTGCTGGATGATGTTTGCTGATAAACTCTGTAAATATAGTATCCATCATATGGAAAGGTCACATCCACGCCATCCTCAATGGCAAATTCATCATATCTCTCAGTGTTTGTTGAGATATTTGCCAGGATGCAATATACTTTCTCAAATGATTGTTGATGTTCAAACTCAAACAGATAGTGGACTGGACTCACTGTTGTCAGCTCTGTCACTGTCACTATCATTGTTGATGTTGAATTCCTTTGAATTCTTAGCATCTTTTATCAATTTTGGTTTTGTTTTTTCAAATACATCAAACAATTGCATATCCATATACAATTGCTCTTGTCCAGCTTCAATTTTTATCCATCTGTTGAATAACTTGCTGAACACTTTTGATCCAATTAGCTCTGTTTTTATTTTCATTGTGCTAAGTTATTAAAAAAAAGGGAGAGATTACTCCCTCCCTTTCATGTATTATTAACCCAAAAAAACCTAAATTGATGGAGATTGTTGAGTCAATAGTGTTGTAACAACACCAGCTGCCACATCTGGCACCTCATCATTCTCCATTCCTGTCAACACAAGATCGTGACCATTTCGGTCAGACTTTACAGTCCCTGATCCATATGCTGATCCATCTGCAATCTGCAAGCCCTCACCAAATCCAAGAGCAACATAAACTCCTGATGCTTTCTCAACAATACAAACAACCTCATTTTGTGCAAGCAAGTGAATCTCTGATCTCAATTCCTTGGTATCTGATGCCAAGATCATTGTCAAAGTTTGCTCATACCACAATGTGCCATTGTCTTTGTTTACCTTGATTGGTGCTGTGTAGCTTGACAAGTTGCTTTTTAGTTTGTATTGAAACACCTCGCCAGTCACAGTCAATGCAGATATCTGATTGTTTGTGATGGTTGATGCAGATACATTTGCAAGAGGAAAGAGAATGACACTCTTTATCCCTCCTTTTCCATTGGTACATGTTCTGTCATTGTACCCTGTTGTCATATTACAGCTCACTTTTCTAAGTTTAAAATTGTTATACAATAGGGAGGAGTTGCCCCCTCCCTTAATTATTTTTAGTTAGGTGATCCTGTTCCATTCCACACTCCGATTTGATTCAAGAATGGTACTTGTACACCAGCTCTGAATTTAGATCGTAAGTAAAGAACATCATCATCTTGAGAATACCACAACTCAAAGTTGTCAAAGTCAGATCTCAAGTCAGTACCAAATATGAACTCAGATGCACGACCTGTGTAAATATTGTCAAGACCATTCAATCCTGGTACTTTAACCACTCTCATGTTTGTTCCTGGTACAATCACCTCATCCATTGTTGCAATTGTAGCTGGTGAGTAATGGAAGAAATTCAAGTCAACTAAATTTTTCATCAATTTGTTGAATGTCTCACGACCAGCAAAACAAGTGAAATCAGTTTGCTCAGCAACATTTGCTGGTGTGTTTGTGAAACAAGCATAGAATACATCAAACGCATTTGTGTTTGTGATTGATGCTGTTGATGCTGTATTCAAGTTCACACATCCATTTCCTGTTGTTAAGAATTGACGGTATCCATTCATCCATTGTAGGTTGCCTGTTCCTGTTGATTTGTTACCTTTCCAGATCAATTTGTCTAATTCAAACGAATGTAATCTCAAAAGATAGTCAATCAATTGTTGCTCAAATGGTAAGTTTTTATCCTCTGCCATTGCACCTGGTCTCAAACCTAATTGTGTCCAGAAACCAACAAGATCTTTGTTACAAAATGACTTCATGTATCCAAGAGTCTCAACAGCAATTGCACGATCAGTGAATACTGTGTTTCCAGATGGAGTCATTGTACAATCACCAGCTTGGTAAACAATTGAATCATCAAGTAATTTGATCTCCTCAGATCCTTTGATACCCTCTTGAATGGTGATATATTGTAAGGTCTTAGCCTCTGTGACTGCTCTCACAGTCAATTCCTCTCTTTGCTCATCCACATATGCTGCCAATCCTGACACATCGTAGCTAAATTTGTCTTTGATTATTTTTTTAAGTGACATTTTACTTTTTATTTACTTTTTAATAAGAATGCTTGTCTGGCTGTCAAGTTGCCAACTTTTGAGAATCTCTCAGACTCTCTTGTTTCAACTGATGGTTGTGCCTTGAAACTCTCGAATTCAGTTTTCAATGAGCTCAACTCATTCACAAGTTGTGTATTATTTTCTGCAATTGCCTTTGTCATTTCAGCCAATCCCTCGACTGCCTTGGTGAATGATTCAAACTTTGCATTGATGATGTTCTCAACATCCTCGGCACTCATTGATTGAGCAACTGGCTCAGCCTCTTGAGTATCATCTTGCTCATCTCCTGGATCAGCTGATTGTGCTTGCTCTCTTGTGTCAATGACTTCTGTGATGATGCCATCTGCATCAACAACAATTGAAACACCCTCCATGTCACCAGATAGGGCATGTGTACCCTCTGGAGCTGGAATCATTTCGCCATCTGCAACAACAAATACAGGCATACCAACCTCAAGAGATTCATATTCAATGACAGTAACTCCATCAACTAAGGTAGCTTGATCAAATTTTGAGGCCTCTTTTTTTGAAAATGCTTGCTTCATTTCAGCAATCAAATCCATGACCTTTTGAAAATTCTTGTTCATTTTATTGTTATTTATTTACTATGTGTTATTGTTCTAAAATTCCAGCCTCTTTCAATTTTGCTTGAGCCCATCTCTTGCCAGCAAGCCCACCCCAAAGGAGATAGGATATGGTGCCACATGCTGTTGAATCATCTGGATTGTAATACTCCTCTGCTCTTGACAGATATGAATACATGCGTTTTATCGTGGATAGGCTGAGATTCTTTCTCTGTGACAATTGCTGGGCTCTGACTTTGCCTGTCTGAGTTGCACACTTGTTGCCATTCTTTTGATTCAATTCAATCCCTCTCTTGGCATTGTTCACAACAGCATCTGGATAGTCATTGAAAAAAATGATATATTCACTCACTTTCTTGAGCTCTGTGTACAATTGTGCCATAAACTCCTCCTCAAGACTTGATCCTGTTTCAATCAGATTGAAAACACCCTCAATTGAGAATCCTTTGAAGACTCCATTTTTTGCTGATTCATAAACAGCTTTGTCAGTTACTTTGTAGCTTACCAACCAGGAGCCATCATTAGCATCCTTGAATCTCTCTGGAGCTGTGAATCCTTTCTCATTGTCAATCACATAACTCATGACCATGTATATCCCATCAACAACTCGTGTCTCATCATGCTCAAGATTGACATTGTTAAAATTGTTTCTCCTGGCATAATCAAAAACAATGTCTTTGATGGCCTTTGGTATGAACACAACATAATATTCCTCATTTGTGTCATCCTCTCTCCGATAAATTGGAGTATCAGCTGAAATGGCAATCCCTGTGATGATCTGCTCATCATCATTAAATTGATATTTTACTTGCTTTGAGAATGTATCAAATAATTTCTCATGTGCTGGTTGACTTACCAATGAGTTGAATGATACAGTTGTTTCTGCATCCTGGAGATCAATCATGATCTCATAAACTGGCAGCTCTCTTTTCATATAATATTATGTATCTTTGTTCTATGGTGTTTGTGTATCCATACAAAAAAACTGTTGATGACTTTGAAATCATTCAATCAATGGCCTGGATCAAGAAAGTATATCCAGATGCAACCATTTACACCATTGGTGATGCTGTTCCTGGAGCACTCAATATACCATGCTCTCAGTTCAATAACATCAGAGGTGTTGATGTTACAAATAGGATATTGACTTTTGCCAGGGCCATTGGAGGGCAATTCATATACATGAATGATGATTTCTATATCTCATCAAATTGGAGCCCTGACAAGCTATATTTTAAAGGAAATTTGATCATCAATCCAAATCATCCAGAACACTATCAAGAGGCTGCCAGAAATACATATGAATTCTTGATGCATAACAAGATGACAATATACAACTATGAATGTCATCAGCCTGTGTTGATGGATTCATCCAAATTGTTGAGGCTGTTTGATGACATAAATTGGCAAGATGGAAATCATTTTATCAAGAGCATTTATCTCAATGTGTACAAATGCAAAGGTCAACCAGGTGACAATGTCAAGATTCACAACATCAACATTCCAAAGGCAATTGAATTCCTTGATCTGTATGGATGTTTCTCCATTGGTGATGGATTTCTCACAAAAGATGGAGCCCAGTTTCTAAAAACTGGACTTGACCTCTTGTAATTTAACCTTGTTCTGTGTTCCTGTAATATCTGATTCAAGCACAACAACCTGAGACACTGGTATGTTCTGACCTTGGCCTTGTTGAAATCCAGTGAGATCTGTTGTTTGAGCATTGGTGTTGGCTGTGAATGTTGATGCTCCAGCTCCTGTCAATCCTCCTGTTGTCCCACTCCCAAGTTGAGGAGGAGTTGGTGCTGTTCCTGATTGATATTGTTGATTGGCAATGGCCAGGGCCTGTGTGATCCCAACAAGTGATGCTGATGCAATGGCAGCAATACCAGCTGGTGATGGAGGAGGGCCAAACTCTGCAATCCCTTTCACAATTGCTGTTGCTGTGTCAATACCAACTTGAGCCAATCTCAGAGCCTTGTCTCTGTTGAATTTAGCCCTGTTTATTTTATCCTCTTGCTGGAATGCTTTGAGTTGAATATCATATTTTTGCTTTGCAAATTTCTCCTCAATGGCTTTCTTTTGATCAGCTGTTAAATTCTCTTGATTCAATTCAGCTTTCAACTTTGCATCTAAATCAGCAAGATTCTGCTCTCTGTTTTTTGCTATGGTGTTTAGCCTTGCTTGATCAATCTGATTGACAAGATCATTTATTTTTTTCAGCTCATCCAATCCTTTCTGAGCTCCCTCAAGAATTTTTTTAAATTTTTCAAGCTCCTCCTCTCTTTTTGTCTTTTGCTCTGCCTTGATAGTTTCATTTTTATTTTTCTCAATTTCAATTTCTTTATCAGCAAGATCCTTGACCAATTTTGACTTGGCAAGATTGTATTCAAATTGTGAAATTGTACCATCTTTCAACCCTTCATCAAGCACTTTCATTTTCTCATCATTGTCTTTTTTGGCTGCTAATTTCTCCTGCTCAAATTGATCCAGCCTTATGGCATCGAGTTTATCTCTTTGTGTTTGTTTGCTTGTGATTTCAGCATCATCAAATTTTTTGTTTATATCAGCTTTATCTTTGGCAAGTTTCTGATCATTTAGCAACAATACCTCTCTCTCTTTATCTGATAAATTATTCAATGCATTTGTTCTCAATGCCAGAACTTCTCTGTCATATTTCTCTCTGCCTATCTTTCCACTTTTAAATTGTTCATCAAGAGCATCCAATTCATCCTGTATTGATTTATCAATGATTGATTGCCTAAATTTCTCAGCGTTTTGTTCTGCTTGTTTCAACTCTTTATCTCGGCCATCTTGCATCAATTCAAGCATCAATTTTTGTTTTTCAGATTCCAGGCTGAGTTGCTCTGAATTTAATTTTTTTATCTCATTAACAATATCCTCTCTCTCTTTCTTTAATTTTTCAAGTCTTTTGTCATGAGCATCCTTTCTCTTTTTACTTAAATCTTTATTGTGATTGATTTCTAAAATTGTCAATTGATTCTGCAAATCTTTTTGTTCCTCACTGCCAGCCTTTGCTTGAGATATTTTTTGTTTTAAAGCATCTCTTTCAAGTTTAAAAGTATCATTTCCTCTTGCTTTTTGAAGATCAATCTCTCTTTTGTATTGATTATTTATTTGCTCATTGGTCTCTTGGAGATTCTTTATTTTATCTGCATTAGCTTGTTCTTGTTGCTGTACACTTAACAAATTTAATTGATGAACCGTATCATTCTTTTGTTTTTGTAGCTCAACATGCTTGTCATATGCTGCCTGTGTCTCATCATTTATATCTCCCCAATCATCTGCATATAACTTTTGATAAATTTTGTACTCCTCATCTGCTGCATCTTGAAGATCTTTGGCTTTTTTCTCCAATCCTTTTTTTTGAATCTCCAGGATTTCTGCGTCACTTTTGCCTTGCATTTTTGCTCTTGCTTGAGCCAGCTCTGATTCTCTTTCAATTCCAAGAATTGATTCATCCAATGCTGCCTGTCTTGCCTCTGCTGCTGCCTTCAATTCCTTCTCTGATGAAATCCAATCTCCTAATTTTGACAATAAACTACCAACAACCACAACAAGAGCTCCAATTCCTGTTGCTATGATTGCCCCTTTAAGTAATTTAAACCCAATGGATGTCTGATTAATAGCTCCTCCAAATAACTTTGTCACAGCTGTTGCTGCAATTGTTGAGGCGTTGTTAGCTTTCTGAAATACTGAATTCTGGAGAATAGTCTTGCCAAGTCCTTTCTCTTGCAAATTTCTCAATTGAATCATCAAGATTGAATCCTTTTGCAATTTGTTGGCAATGGTTGTGACTGCATTAACTAAGCCCTGTGTTGCCTGGAGCTTGATCATTGTCTCAGTCAATGCCTGTGACTCAACCCCTGTCAATGCAATGGCTGATTGCACTCCCTGGAATGCCGCTGCTCCTGTCTCAATTCCAGCAAGAGCTGTGTCCAGTTTCACTGTGTCTGATGCAAGGGCTGTTGTGGCTGCCTTTAAATCTCCAATAGTATCCTTGAGCTCACCAGCATTCTGAATGGCTTGTTGACCAACAGGAGATGTCTGACCAGCTTGTGCTGCTAAGGTCTGATATTCTTTCATGAGCTTTGTCATGTCTCTCATGCTCAGTCCACCAGCTTTGAGCCTATCATCCAGCTCTTTGAGTTTGGTCTCAAACTGATCCATTCCAGCCTGTTGAGAGGCTGTTTTCTGAGTATCTTTGAGATCCTTATTTAAAGAGTTTACAGCCTGATCAAAATTCTGAACATCCTGTACTGAGTTGCCTGTGTCAACTCTCAATGTGAAAACTGCCTGTTTATCTGCCATCTTTTAATTTTTTTAATTCCTCATACATTGCTAATAATTCTGCCTCCTTTTGTGCAATCAACTCCTCTGGAGATGGCTCATCAACTTCAATGAACTCAACTTTTACAAGTCCATTCTCATCGTATATTTCGTGTCTTACTTGTGCCATTACAAATTAAAGATTAAATGTGGTAGGTTATTTGTAGCATAACCTGCTCCTGTTGTTGTTAATGTAGCTGGTGCTGATCCAAGAGCATAGGTATATTGAACATTATTTACCATGTTATTTGGTGGTCCTGTTTGTTGCCAAGATAAACCACCATTGAATGAATGACTTGTCATTGCTATTGCTGCACTTGTCTGAACACATAACCAATATGTTGTCCCAGCATTGAATGTATATGCTTGAGTAACGGTCTTAACTCCTGTTGTACTTGTGTCAACATTTGCTGATTCATGGAGTTTTGCATTTGGTTTACCATCCAAATCATCATAGAATAATACTCTCATATTTGATGCAGCAACTGCTGTTGTTACGTTAATTGAATAGCTTACAATGGTGAATGTTTTCATGGGCATAAATATGAAACATCTCAATCCGTTTACAGCATAGGTAGTAACTGCTGTTGCTTGGTATGTTACCATCAAAGGATTGATATATCCACCACTTGCTGGAATTCTTGCTGCATGAATACCAACAGGAGTTGTGATGTCCCCACTCCCTAACAAAGATGTTGAGTTGACTGTCTTGATATTTGTGCCACTAACTAATGTAGCTTGAACTGCAACATCACCACTCCCTAACAAAGATGTTGAATTCACTGTCTTGATGTTGGTGCCTGATACCAATGCAGCCTGTTTGTTGTTGAAAGTATTCCAATCTGTGGATGACAAATAGCCATCTGTTGATGTTGTCGCTTGACTGATTGACAATGTCCTGTTTGCACTCAAATCACCGCCACCACTCAATGGAGCTGTTGTGCTGATTGATCTGGTTGTATTGACCTTGCCTGTGTCCAATGTATTCAAAGCATCATCAACATGAGTCCCTGTAACAGCACTATCATTGTCAACTTGAGAGGCATGCAACATCTGATGTTGCCATTTGGCTGGTGATCCACCATAAACCCAAACATCACCACTGGTTGGTGTTCCTGATTGCATATCAACACCATGGATTCCATCCACTGTGGGATTCGGATATGTGCCATTCAAATCTCCTCCAGCTGCTCCACTTGGAGGCAATGCTGATGGAAATGTGGCAAGAGTCCCATCACCTCTCACATATTGTGATGTTGTACCAGCTCCAGTCACTGCTAATGTTCCGGATGTTGTCACTGGAGAGCCTGTCACTGTGAATGCAGCTGGCATAGTTAGGCCAACAGATGTCACTGTTCCTGAGCCTCCTCCTCCTGTACAAGCGTTGATTATTTGCTGTCCTGTGATGTTTCTCAAGACAGTTGTTGCTCCTGATACCACAGCAACCTCAAGTTTATCTGTGGCTGCAAGATTGCTGCCTTTATTAGGTAGTTGAGATAGTTTTTTCATGGGCTTGTGACTTGAGTTGTTTGAATACCCTCTCCTTGTAATATGCGAATAAGTTCAATCTGTGTGCTTGTATTTTTATTGCTGTCATAATCAGAGATCTTGAGGAGCCTATAAACAACTCCATCAATGTTGATCAGATTTCTGAAATCAAGAGAATTGATGTCATTGCTTTTCAGCATAGCATAGCAACTCAGTTGCTTGCCATATCTTGACAATATCTCTTTTAAAAAAGTATCATGATACTTGAATAAATTGTTTGCTGTATATGTCCCTATGTCCCAGTAAACCAAGTCAGGAACACCCCAGTTGAAATCAAAGTTTGGATCAAATGGATTGTCAAGATGGCCAACATATGGATAAAAAAATCCATAGTCCGCTCCTGCACCTCCTCTGATTCCAAACTCCTGGCCCTCATCTCCTGTGTATTCAAGCAAGCCCTTGTCATATTTCATCACAATGAATGGCTTGCCTTTCTTTAAATCAAATGAATTGACACCCTCCTCATCTGTGCTGATTCTGAATGTCCTT
>Ga0181352_1000703_pt1 | contig 13952 bp, 19 predicted proteins | sample Fa13VDMLBSN_FD_130103 | JGI IMG/M metagenome (GOLD analysis project Ga0181352, IMG submission 130103) | Freshwater viral communities from Lake Michigan, USA - Fa13.VD.MLB.S.N | ecosystem: Environmental > Aquatic > Freshwater > Lake | place: USA: Michigan | collected 2013-09-23 | reverse complement strand
TGGACATCAGTCAATCAATTGAACATTGCGCTCAATAAGCTGATCGAGGACAGATCACCAGTCGTTATCGACTGATTCGGCAGCTGGCGCCTTGCCGGCCACCACGCCAAAGTCACTGGCAGCACTTGGCTTTGCACCACCAAGCGACTCACCCTTGGCAAGCAGCATGATGTTGTTTAAGCCATACGACACACCCTTGTTGCCAGCTTGGTCATAGGCATAAGCATTCAAGCTCACACGGCCATAGTCGCCAGAGACAATGTCTTGGCTGCCAATGATGTCGTGGCCATGCATATCCACAGCGCCAGGCTTGGTGGTTGACTTGGTGTTAAAAAAGTAGTGACCCGCATACTCTGGACCGAGTGGTGAGCCATCAGACTTGGTTTCGGTATCGCCATCACGCAAGGGATTGCGCACAGTCTTTGGAATCTTGTCCCCGAACTTGGCGGTCAATGCGGCCTTGGCTGCCGCTTTCAATTGGTTGACAGTCTCGGTGTCGGTCTTTGGGACCAGCACTTGTGTTGAGAACTCTTCTTTGCCGTTCATCTCATTCTTGCGAGCTGTCAAAGCTGAGAAATAAGAAAAGCGAACTTTACCGGTTACGACTCGTGTCATGGTTTTTTCCTTTTAAAGGTTTAAGGGTTTTTGCGTTTCTGCGATTAAACAGAAATTGCACTTTAGCACAAATCGGATATGATGCAAACAAATTAAACGAAGGAAACGATCATGCAGTTATTCCCGCATCAGCAAGAGGCCAAGCTCTTCTTGCTCTCTAGGCGCAGGGCCATACTGGCCGACCAGCCCCGTGTTGGTAAGACGCTACCCACAGCAGCTGCTGCACTAGAAAACCTCCCAGCCCTTATCGTCTGCCCAGCCATTGCCAAGACAGTCTGGGAGGCGGCTTTCAACAAGCTCGCCCCTAATGTCTCGGTGCATGTCATCAACGGCAAACGCGATGCTGGGCAGCCAAATTCAGCCGATGTGACCATCATCAACTACGATGTGCTGCAATATGGTGTTACGCATGTGGACAGATATAACGCCCTAGTTTTGGATGAGTGCCACAGGATCAAGAATCCCAAGGCTGCCAGGACAAAGGCCGCAATGCTGGCCATGAAAAAGATTGGCCATGTTTATGCCTTGAGTGGCACACCAATACCCAATCGCCCCATTGAGTTGTGGCCAATCTTGCACGGCCTTGGCATCTACCGAGGTGGCTGGTACGACTTTGCGGCCCGATACGCAAAGATGTGGTCGGCGCCATGGGGCTTAGATACCAGTGGAGCCAGCAATCTGCCAGAGCTGAAAGAACTCATGCGGCCCCATGTCCTGAGACGCAAAAAAGAAAATATCTTCAAAGACTACAAAGACCCGCAAGTCAGCCTGATCACATTTGACTTGGCCAATGACAAGCGAGAGCAGACCTTTGATGCCGATGCCTTGCTGGCCAATCCCAACGCGCTCATGGCCTTTGAGGGATTGGCCGAGATCATGCGCGAGGCAGGGATGCGCAAGGTGAAGGCGGCCAGTGAATTCATCGATGACCTCTTGCAGGCCAATGAGCCGGTGGTGGTCTTTGCGCACCACAAGGATGTTGTGGCTGCCCTGCAAGATGAACTCAAAGAACACAAGCCCGTCATTGTGGTGGGGGACACATCACGAGCCAGACGCGATGCGGCCATCGAGGCTTTCCAGTCTGGCAAGACCCAATGCATCATTGGCAACATTGCCGCCATGTCCGAGGGCGTGGACCTCTCGGCTGCCGACACCATTGTCTTTGTCGAATGCACTTGGTCCACATCGGCACTGGAGCAGGCCAGTAGCAGGGTCGAGAACATCAACAAGTCAGGCATCCCACCCGTCATCTATATCCTGACCATCAGGGCATCCCTTGACCACAATGTGCTGGCCAAGGTTTTGAAGAAGCTCAATGTCGTCAATCAAATCATTTAACCAGGAGAAACCATGCAACATGAAACCCGTAAACACGCCCGACTTTCAGCATCCCGCACCGACCGATTCATGCAGTGCCCAGGCAGCTACAGACTCGAATCCCTCATGCCCTACGAGCCAGCCGGTGAGGCTGCTGCCATCGGCACAGCAATCCATGAACTCTCTGAGATCATTCTGTCTGGCCATGCAGTCCCTGCCGACACCGACAAGGACCATGTGGCCATGGCCCAGCTTTACGCAGACTTTGTCAACAATCTGGTCGAGAATCCGCGCAAAAAGCTCATCGAAGTGAGCCTCGATGAGGGTCTAAAGTCCCTGCACCCAGCCCTTGGCGGCACAGCCGATGCAGTCCTAGTCGATGGCGACCACCTCCATGTCGTGGACCTCAAGACTGGCCGTGTGGCTGTAGACGCTACAGACAACAAGCAGCTGCTGACTTATGCCCTCGGCGCCATGAGGCAATTCAAGGCGCCAGAGCGCATCACTTGCACAATGCACATCTTCCAGCCCCGTGTCGGCCACAGCAAGTGGACAGTCACAGGCCAAGACCTGATTGAGCATGGCCAGCGCCTAAAGGCCGCAGCCGAGCTGGCGCTCACAAGCGATGCACCAACAAGCCCCAGCCCCGATGCCTGCCGCTACTGCCGCGCCAAGACCATCTGCCCATCCATGCGTGAGAAGGTCCAAGAGGCCGCCAGAAGCGATTTCAAGCCCGACACCACTGTCACCCCTGAGATGCTGGACAACGCAGCTCTGGTGGCCGCATGGGCCGATGCCGTGCAGGCTGCTGCCAAAGATCAAATCGCCAACGGCCAAGCAATCACCGGCTGGACCATGCGAGCTGGCCGCAAGACCAAATTCTGGAAGGATGAGAAGCTGGTCATGGAGGCATTCAAAAATGATTTGAGTGTGTGGGAGCTGAAGTCCCCCAGCGCTGTCTTAAAACTTGGGGTCGAAGTTTCCGAAGACTTAGTCGGTGAGAAGGTCGCTGCGGCCAGCCTTGTCAGGGCCAAGGAATAGAATCCAAACCTCATGCCAAAAGAAAAGACCTGGCAGCGCGTAAACACTACCAGGTCAAAGTTCAACTCTCATGGCAACTAAATGAAACCCCAAACCAAAGGAATTTCAGTGTCAATCATAACTGAAACACCCCAAAACAATGTATTCCAGCAGTCCCAAAGTGTGGCCTGCAAGATAGGCGCAGTCGCCCCTGATGCTGTCTTTTGTACCTTTGCCCTGCAAGGCAGCAAAAAGATTCCATTCAAGCGAAGCGGCCAAGGTGTGGCACGGGACACCGACCCATCAGACCTCTACAGTGCCGAAGACATCTGGTCCATGGAAGATGCGCCACACGGCCAATACCTTGGCCTTGTCCAGCAGCGCCCCATCATCAGCCCATCAGGCGACTATCTGGTCTGCCTCGATGTAGATATGAAACACGCCTCTGGCCCCACAAATGTGGCCATCCAGCGCATGGCCAAGTATGTCAAGAAGCATCAGGTTTTGACCGAAGTGTCAGTGTCTGGCCGTGGCCGCCATATCTTTTTATGGGTCAGCCCATCAAAAGAGCTTGACCAAATCTTGCCCAAGTACAAGCTGGGCGGCGGCCAAGAGCTTGAAGTATTTGGCCTGCCAAACAGTGCAGGCAAGTCAGTGTTACTCAGCGGCAACAATGTGGTCGGTGAATTCCAAGATTGGTCTGTTGATCTTTTTTTCTTACTCCAAGATTGGGGGATCATTGAGCAGCACCAGCTCCAAGAGCCAAAGCCTGCCCCACCGAGCCAATCATTTGACTTCACCCAATTAGGCTCAAGGATTGAAGACAGCGATATTGATCGCGCCATCAAGGCTTTGCACCACATTAGCCCAGACTGCGACTACGACCAGTGGATCGAGATTGGCCAAGCTCTGCACACAGAATTTGGCGAGGCTGGTCTTGGCCCATGGATGACATGGTCCATGGCTGGCGCCAAGTTTGCCGGCACAAAGGACATTGAAACCCACTGGAAGAGCTTTCACCAAGGCAAGGGTGTTGGCATTGGCACACTGTTCAAACACGCCAAAGACGCTGGCTGGGAGCCGCCAACAAAGCAGTCCGAGCGCAAGTCAGCGGTGGAAGACTTTGCAGCGGTGATTAGCCAGGCACAGGCGCCAGCTGCTCCAGTGGCCCAAGACGCACCATCACCACAAGGCTGGCCAGAGCGCCAGCTATCAATCGGCGCCATCAAACCCATCCGCTACATGGTCAAAGGCTTTTGGGCGCACAGCTTCATGGTGCTGGCCGGTCAGCCTGGCATCGGTAAGACCACAGCAGTGATCTCTCTGTGCATGGTCATGGCGGGCATCAAGGCCAAGGACTGCGAACTTACAGCGACCAAAAAACGCAAAACAATCATAGTGACTGAAGACTCGGATCAAGTTGAAAGAACATTAACTGGATACGCACGGCATTATGGGATTAACTCTCAAATATTATCCCAATGGTTTGTCATCATTGATGCAAAAAGATCTAATGTGAAAGATTTACTTATGCTTGCGCATAATGTAATAAATCACACGATTGATAATATCAGGCCATTATTAGTTCTTGACACGGCAAATGCCACGATGGATATTGATAATGAGAATGACAACTCTGAAGTGGGCGCTTATATTGCAGCCTTAAAGCAGACCATCTATATCCAGCTGGACACGCCAGTCTGCATCATCACACACACCAACAAGACCATATCCAAGGCCGACTCAGATGCCACAGCCCGTGGAGCATCAGCATTCACAGGTGATGCAACATTGACGGGTGTTCTCTTTGAAGACGAAACAAAAACAAGATACATGCGCCTGGTCAAGACCAGATACCAGCCCAATTTCAGGGAGATCAAATTCAACTCCGATGTCTTTGCAGACACTGTGCTGGATGAAGACGGGGATATCCAAGAGCAGATGGTGCTGCTTGTCGTGCCAGAAAAGTCATCAGAGGATGACCGAAGGCAGGCAGCTAATGACCGGCAGAACGACAAACGGCAGCAGCAAGTCCAAGACGCCGCAGATGCCGCCTGCAACTTTGTCCAGTCCATCATCAACGCCAAAGGCTCGGTCATCATGCGCAGAGGCTCTGGCCGGCCATCAGTGCCAAAGGAGCTGGCAGGGATGCACCAGCTGGAGTGGCAAGACATCTACCAGGCAGTGCCGCAGGCAGACCAAAGCTATGCAAGACGGGCTGTTGGCGCGGCCATATTCCAGCGCTTCTGTCAGGACCAAGTAGGCACTGGATGGGTCCAAATAAAGTAAAGCGGTAAAGCGGTAGTAAAGCGGTAGTAAAGCGGTATACCTGTTTAGATAAAGGCAGGTCTGTTGGTATAAGTGGGGTCCTTAGACCCACTTATCCACAGGCCAATCTGGTCAGTTTTGTGATGGTGAAAAGTAAAGCGGTAAAGCGGTAAATTTCCTTTGTCCATACCGGTTTACTTTTTACTGTTTTTGAGGAGAAATGATGGTCCAACAAGTTGAGCAGTTATCCACAAGTTATCCACAGAAGTGGGATGACAGGGTTTTTTGCCATGAGTGCAAGCATTGCAGTGCTGTACCGCAGCGCAAGTCCATGCCAGCAGAGCTGATGGAGAAGATCAGGAAAGTCAACGCAAAGCCACTCCAGTGGATGCTGAAAGAAGCAAAGATCAAGAACGGGTGGGCAACAGTCACATGGACCGAACACCAGTGCAGCCCAACTGGCTTTGCCGTATTCCCAAAAGATGTCAAGCACCGATGCCACATGTATCAGGCCAAGCCCTCGGCAGTAAAATCCGAGGAATGGTGGTTGACTTAAAACGCAAAAGAAAAAGCATTGAACACATTGACCAGGTCAAGGTGGTGCAGCACTTTCGTGCGTTCTATCCGGACATCATCATTGCAGCAATACCCAATGGAGGCGATAGAACGGCCTCAGAGCGCGTTAGGCTGCATTCTGAAGGGGTTTTAGCAGGGATGCCTGATTTGTGTGTCCTAGAGCCTAAAAACGGGTTTCATGCGCTGTTTGTGGAGATGAAGACCAAGGCCGGAGTGGTATCGGGCAAACAAAGTGCAGTAAATTTGCAGTTAAATGCAAAAGGTTATCAAGCAGTGGTCGCCAGATCAGCTGCCGAAGCAATCAAAACAATTGAGGAGTATCTGAATGGCAACACCGAAAAAGAGCGCAAAGACATTGAGTGAGTTGGCTGACAACATTGTCGAGCGCCAACTCACACAGCGTGACCAGGCTGCAATCGAGCGCAAAGAGATGTCTGGGATCAATAAGAAAATTCACGCCTTTGGCGGTGAAGCCATGGTGTTTGACCACATCTCACAGGGTAAGACAATCGATTCGGTGATTAGGTCTTTGGACATCAGCATCGGTGGTTTCTACAAATGGGTAGAAAAAGATGCGAAGAGGGGAGAGCTTCTCGCACGCGCACGCACGCGAGGCGGGAGAAGTTTAGCAGAGCAGACCCTCGAAATCGCAGACGCTGCCACGCCTCAAGAGGCGCAAGTGGCCAAGCTGCGGGTCGATACAAGGCGCTGGCTGGCCTCTAAGCAGGCGCCAGACGAGTATGGCGACAAGCAGCAACCCTTGGTCAACATCGACCTTGGTAGCCTGGCACTCGATGCACTGCGCAAGCGCAGCATCGTATCAATAGACAATTCTCAATAAACGAATACCAAAGATTGCAGTCACTTTATACAGTGTCCATTATGTTAAGTTGATTTTGAGATATCCACAGAAAAAGTAATGCTCTGGTGTTACTGATGAAGTTATGCACAAGAATCTGTGGATAGAAGTGGACAAAAGTCTGTGGACAACCCAGCGGCGGCGGTGGCCGGCTGGCGGTCGGTGGCCGCGACCCCCCCGTGGCCGGTCGCGGCGGGGGCGACTGTGGCGGCACTAAACACCTACAAAAAAAATTTTTTAAAAAATCTTTTGCACTAGTTGACATAAAACGCAAAAACCAAGCAAAATATCTACTCCACAAACAATGGAGTAACGAATGAAAACGAAGCAGGCAACAGTGGTGATAAAGGGTCAGGAGTGGATAGTCTTAGACACTGATGAGGCTAAAGAGGCGAAGGTGTTTTGCAAGCTAATGAGCTTGGATGGCACAATTGTTTGGCACACATGGGTGGATATAAACCAGATTGTGGGGATAATATGAATACAGTGATGTTGATTAAGGTGAGACAGTTATTCAATGTCGATTATGTGCCCAAGAGTACAAATAGACATAATCAGAAACAATATATTAAGGCGATTCGATTATTAGGTGATAAGTGGTTAATTCACCAAAATAATAAGATTCAGAAAATCCAATGAATATGTTTAATTTATTTAATTGGTTTAAAAAGAAAGAGCCGCCGCCACCACAAGAAACTGGTCCGAGCTGTGGTTTGGTTTCTCGGTTGTGGATCAATGAATATGATTTTATTGACAGGAAGTGCCCACCCTGTCATCAGGATTGCAAACAGGGGCGGGAATGTCCCGCGAGGAAATGAAGAGTAATTTTGTGAACAACCATTTGAGGTTGAATGGAAACTGTCATGCGCATAAGTTGAGGCTGTGCAATAAGTGTGAAGAGATGAGGCCGCCGGAGGGTGGGGTGCAGATGAGTGCTGCCAGGTGGATTTGTGCAAGTTGTTGGACCAATCGGGAGACTGGTCGGAATCTGAAGCAGGCGAGGGATAGTAAATGACTGATTTGTTGACTGCGCTGCATTTGAGTGTGTTGCTGCTGGACCTAAAGATTCGGATGATGGAGGCGATTGATGGGGGGCAGTTTGAGTTGGCGATGACATATCACTTGTTGATACTTGTGAGGACTGATGAACTTCAGGCGCATAAGTGGGCGATGAGTCCATCGGCGTGGAAGATTTATGAGACTATTCACCCATGAGTAAAGACAATGTGTTTGCTGTGTGGGTGCAGAGGTATCAGCCTGACCCTGTGCTGTTTGTGCAAGAGGTGCTGGGGGTTGACCCTGACCCATGGCAAGTGAAGTTTTTGCAGGCGATAGCGAGAGGGGATCGGAAGATAAGTGTTAGAAGTGGCCACGGGGTTGGCAAGAGTACAGCAAGCAGCTGGGCCATGCTCTGGTACTTTATGACCAGGAGTCCTGTCAAGGTGGTGGTCACTGCGCCGACAAGCAGTCAGCTTTATGACGCGATGTTTGCAGAGCTAAAGAGGTGGATCAACGCGATGCCACTGCCTTTGCAGGGGCTTTTAACTGTCAAGCAAGAGAGGATTGAATTCAACGCCGCGCCTACTGAGATGTTCATATCGGCGAGGACTAGCAGAGCAGAGCAGCCAGAGGCTTTGCAGGGGATTCACTCAGAGAATGTGATGCTGGTGGCCGATGAGGCTTCTGGTGTGCCAGAGCAAGTGTTCGAGGCGGCGGCTGGCTCGATGTCGGGGCATAACGCTGTGACGCTGCTTTTGGGGAATCCGGTGCGAAGCTCTGGGTTTTTCTATGACACCCACACAAGGCTCAGTGATGAGTGGACCACCTTTCAAGTGGCATGTACTGATTCGCCGAGGGTGAGTGATGAGTATGTCAAAGAGATGGCCATGCGCTATGGCGAGGACAGCAATGTCTACCGGATCAGGGTCATTGGTGAATTTCCCAAGGGCGATGACGATACTGTGATTGCGATGGATTTGCTGGAAAGCGCCGTGACAAGGGATGTGGCGCCAAGTGACTACGCGCCCATGATTTGGGGCTTGGATGTGGCGCGGTTTGGTAGCGACCGGTCAGCGCTTTGTAAAAGGCAGGGCAATGCCGTGACTGAGAGCATCAAGACCTGGAAGAATTTAGACCTGATGCAGCTAACTGGTGCGGTGGTGGCCGAGTACCAGGCACTGGCGCCAAGTTTGCAGCCTAAAGAAATCTTGGTTGACTCGATTGGCCTCGGAGCTGGGGTGGTGGACAGATTGAGGGAGCTGGGCCTGCCGGCCAGAGGGATCAATGTCAGTGAAAGCCCAGCCATGGGTGGGACATATAGAAACTTGAAGGCAGAGCTTTGGTACAGGGCAAGGGCGTGGCTTGAGGCGCGGGACTGCAAGATGCCAAAGGATGATGTCTTGATCAGCGAGCTGGCCACAGTGCGGTACAGTTTTACTAGTAATGGCAAGATCGCCATTGAGGGGAAAGACGAGATCAGGCGGCGGGGGCTGCCAAGCCCTGACAAGGCCGATGCCTTTGTCCTGACATTTGCCAGTGATGCAATTGCGGGAATGTACGGCAGTAGTGGCTCAAGCAAATGGAGCCAGCCCCTGCGCAGAAACCTTGTGCGGGTTGCATAATTCGGGTATTGACAAACCAAAGGGGAAACCTATGAAGGCAATGAGTAAAGCGCAAAAGAAGGTCGGCTCTGTGATGAAAGAGTTTGGCTCTGGAAAGCTGCATAGCGGCAAGGGTGGTCCAGTGGTTAAGAATCCCAAGCAGGCCATCGCCATTGCAATGTCTGAGGCCAAGATGCCCATGCGCGGCCAGCGCACAGCAAAGAACAAGGCGAAAAAATAATGGCCACCATGCAGCGCACCATGAGCCAGGTCATGGACAGGGAAGAGGGCGACGGCATGGAAGAGGGCGAGAACTGCCCCATGCCCACGCAAGACATTACGCTAAACCTAAAGAATCGAGCCAAGGCAATCACCAGCGCGGCCTATGGCCCTGAGAATCCCAAGCTGCCAAATGAGGCTTTTTGGCGCAAGAAGGCTGACCAGTGGGATGTCAGCATGGATGACGCCAAGCAAAGCCTGTGCGGTAACTGCGCGGCTTTCAATGTGTCTGACAACATGAAGCAGTGCATTGCCCAAGGCATTGGCATGGAAGCAGACCCATGGGGCACGATCAAGCTGGCCGATCTGGGTTACTGTGAAATTTTTGACTTCAAGTGCGCGGCCTCAAGAACTTGCGATGCGTGGGTGGTGGGTGGACCCAACACCGGCGAGCAAGAGGGTGAGGACATGGAAGAGGGCGAAGACTATGAAGAGGGAGAAGAGAAATGAAAGCTGGACTCTACGCCAATATCGCAGCCAAGCGCGAGCGCATAGCCGCTGGCAGCAAAGAGAAGATGAGAAAGCCTGGCGCTAAAGGCGCGCCAAGCGCTGCTGACTTCAAGGCTGCGGCCAAGACTGCAAAGAAGCCAAAAAAATGAAGACCCCAGCTTGGCAGCGCAAGGAGGGCAAAAGCCCATCAGGCGGCTTAAATGCCAAGGGCCGCGCCAGCGCGAAGGCCGAGGGCATGAACTTGAAAGCGCCGGTCAAGTCTGGCGATAATCCAAGGCGAGCCAGCTTCTTGGCGCGCATGGGCAACATGCCTGGTCCAGAATACAAGGCAGGCGAGCCGACACGGCTGCTGCTGTCACTCAAGGCATGGGGCGCAAGCTCCAAGGCTGACGCCAAGGCGAAGGCGGCCAACATTTCAGCCAGGAACAAAGCGAAAAAATGATCTGTCCAATTGTCATTGCCACTGTCAAGGGCCATGGTCTGGCAGTGCTGCTTGAGTCAATCAAGCAATATGCGCCAGAGTGTCCGGTCTACTTGCGTGGGCCTGAGTCGGTCATTGAGCCATTCAATGCAGACCTAAAGATTTATGGCCAGCCAAGGAATTTTGGCGATGACTATAACGAGGTAATTGAGGCGGTGCTGAAGGACTGGTCATCATGCATTGTGGCCAATGACGATATTGTGCTGACACCAAGCAGTGTGAAGGTGCTGATTGAGGATGTGGCCATTGTCAAAAGCATGAACAGTGTGAAGGCTGGTTGGGTGGCATCAAGAACTGATGCGGCTCGGCCTTGCCAGAATGTGCGCATTACTGAGCGACCAGAGCGTTTGAACTTTTACAAATTCCCATCTGAGAATCACATCAAGATGGCCGAGGAAATCAGCCCGATCTTTGCGTGGATATCAAGTGATGCATTTGGAGAGGCAAAATTTCCCCCTCTGAATTGGTACAGCGATGATGTGCATTGCAGGGACTTGATCGAAAAAGGTTACTCGCATTTTGTAAGCGCCAGCTATGTCCACCATATTGGCAGCAACACGATTGGCTTTGACGCCAATAAGCTGCATGAGGCTGCGCTGCCATGGCTCAGAGAGAATCGACCAACTTATGCGAGTGCCTGGTTTGATTCTTAATCTAGGCTCCGGTAAAGACTGGAATCCTGAGTATCTCAATGCAGATATTCAGTCCAGCAAGAATCCTGACTGGCTGGTGGATATCAGCAAAGTGAAGTGGGGCGATACGCTAAAGACGCGCTTTGGGCAGCTGGAAATTGTGCCAGGCATGTTTGAGACGATTTTGGCCAATGATGTGCTGGAACACATTCCCAATCTGGTGGATGCCATGACCAACTGCAAAGAGCTTTTGAAGGTGGGCGGCCAGATGCGCATTCATGTGCCTTATGACTTGAGCCTTGGGGCGTGGCAAGACCCGACCCATGTCCGAGCATTCAATGAGAATTCTTGGCGGTATTACACCGATTGGCACTGGTACTTGGGGTGGCCAGATCGGTTTGAGATGACTACCTTTGAAATGAGGCTCTCAAAGCTCGGGGAAGCACTAGAATTGCCAGAAGATCAAATCGTTCGCACGCCCCGGGCTGTGGACTCCATGTATGTGGTTCTAACAAAGGTCAAGCCATGATTGAAAACATCACTGAAAACTTATCAACCGATATTGCAGCCACAGAGCCAATGGATGATGCAGAACTGCAATCCATCATCACACAAGACCTGACCGATGCGGTGAGCTATGTGGACAGTGATTTGTCACCCACACGCGCCAAAGGTACTGAGTACTATCGCGGTGATTTATTCGGCAATGAGGTCGAAGGCAACAGCAAGGTGGTGGCCATGGAGGTGCGGGACACTGTCTCGGCCATGCTGCCAAGCCTGATGCGTGTGTTTTTTAATTCTGAGAATGTGGTCGAGTTTAGTCCCAGGGGACCTGAGGACATCAAGATGGCCCAACAGGCCACCGATTACGCTAATTACATTTTCCAAAACGACAATTCTGGATTTTTAACGACCTACGCAATCTTCAAAGATGCGCTGGTGCGTAAATGCGGCATTGCCAAATTCTGGTGGGAAGATGAGGAGAAGGTCCGGATTGAGGAGTACACCGGCCTTGATGAGCAGACGCTACAGATGCTGATGCAAGAGCCTGGTGGTGAGGTCAAGGTCATCACATCCTACCCAGACCCAGATGTCAATGAGGCGCAGCTGACAACAGTGGACCCCACAACTGGCGCGCCGATGGTTATGCCTGCACCAATGATCCATGATGTGCAAATCAAGCGTATCACAAAAGATGGCCGCATCAGGATCATGGCCGTGCCGCCAGAGGAGCTGCTGCTGGACAGACGCGCCAGATCGTTTGACGATGCGACCATCATTGCCCACCGGCAGATGGCCACCATGGCTGACTTGCTGGCCATGGGCTATGACCAAGATGAGATTGAAGAGAATCTGTCAACGACAGACTTGGACAGCAACGATGAGTATTTGGCCCGTCAGCCGCTGAGTACAACATTTGGCACAAATGACGCTGCCAATCCAATGATGCGCAGGGTCCTGTACATCGAGGCTTATTCGCGTGTTGACTATGATGGCGATGGCATTGCAGAGCTTAGAAAAGTCTGCTGCATGGGTGGTGGCTATAAGGTGGTGCGCAATCTGCCGGCGAGCTATATCCCCTTTGCTGACTTTCCCTGCGACCCAGAGCCACACACAAGCCCACTTGAGGCGATGTCAATTTTTGACATTACCCGTGACTTGCAAGAGATCAAGTCTGAGATTCTCCGCAACACATTGGACAGCTTGGCCCAGAGCATTCACCCACGCACGGCGGTGGTCGAAGGCCAAGTCAACATCGATGATGTCTTGAACAACGAGACGGGCGCCATCATTCGGATGCGCGCGCCTGGCATGGTGCAGCCACTCACAACCCCGTTTGTGGGTCAGGCTGCATTCCCGATGATGGAATACATGGACCAGATCAAGGAAGATCGCACCGGCATGAGCAAGGCGGCCATGGGTCTGAATGCTGACGCATTGCAGTCAAGTACCAAGGCAGCTGTGGCGGCGACCATTTCAGCTAGCCAAGGCCGCATTGAGCTGACAGCTCGCATTCTGGCCGAGGGCATGAAAAAGCTATTCAAGGGAATTTTGTTCCTGGTCACAACGCACCAGGACAAGGCTCGCATGGTCCGAATGCGCAACGAGTGGGTGCAGATCGATCCACGATTCTGGGATGCTGGCATGGATGCCACGATCAACATTGCCCTTGGCAATGGCGACACCAACGAGAAGCTGCAAGCGCTGATGATGATCATGTCCAAGCAAGAGCAAATCTTGCAGCAGCTTGGACCAACAAACCCATTGGTCACGCCCATGCAATTTAGCAACACTTTGCGAAAAGTGGTTGAGCTGTCTGGGTTTAAAGATTCAACCAGCTTTTTCCAAGACATCCCTGCCGACTACAAACCACCAGAGCCACCAGCGCCAAAGCCATCCCCAGAGGAGATTTTGGCCAAGGTGCAGGCAGAGTCTATCCAAGCAGATATCCAGAAAAAGGCAGCCGAGCTGGAGCTAAAGCGCCAGCAAATGCTTTTGGATGATGATTTGGCCCGTGACAAGATGGCCCAAGATTTGTATCTCAAAAAGTACGAAATTGAGTTAAAGTACAAATCACAGATCAGTACAGCGGAAATTGATGCCGCGCAAAATATTGATCGTGAAGCGATTCGTCAGCAGGCACTGCTGGCCCAGCAGCAAGCGGCGCAGCTTATGCAGCAGCCACAGCAGCAGCAGCCAGCGCCTGAGATGATGCCCCCATCAACCTTTCAAGGAATGGCACAGTAAGAGACAAACGAAGACCAGGTAAATAAAGGCCGAAAGGCCAAGCAGCTGCTAGAGGATGAAACCCTCAACAATGCAATTGCAAAATTAGAAGGCGACCAACTTTGGGT
>Ga0181352_1000702_pt1 | contig 13964 bp, 13 predicted proteins | sample Fa13VDMLBSN_FD_130103 | JGI IMG/M metagenome (GOLD analysis project Ga0181352, IMG submission 130103) | Freshwater viral communities from Lake Michigan, USA - Fa13.VD.MLB.S.N | ecosystem: Environmental > Aquatic > Freshwater > Lake | place: USA: Michigan | collected 2013-09-23 | reverse complement strand
GATGATGTAACCTTCAACCGTCTGGGTCGAGGCGACGTCCGTGCCGGGCCAATAGTTCGACCACACGGTGCGCTTCTGCGAAACCGAGAGATACTTGCAGCCGACGAAAATGCCCGCGATACCTTCAGCGGTGGTCGTTCCATCACCACGGATAACCTGTCCGTTGGCGTCAGGCTCTACGGGGTCGCCGTAGTAAATTGCGGAAGCGTTGTAGGCGATCTGCACCGAAACCTGCTCATAGGTCGGAGCGGAACCCGTGCCGGAATACTGGGAAAAACCGAAAGGCGCATTTGGATTCGCCATGACGGGAGTCCTCCTCTTTCAAGGATTAGTCCATCATCGCGCGCCGGGGCGACTAAGAACCGGGGTTTGTGAAAGAACTCCACGCCGGGGGAGCCGCATTTCGATTGCAAATGCAGCACCAATAATACTTGTTAAATTACAAAAGTAAAGAGCCGCCTTGCATGACGGCTCTTCATGTTTTTTTGTCTTATTCTTCCGGGATTGGCATAGCTTGAAAGGATTTGTTGATCTTTGGCCGCACTTCTTGGTGCGTTCTTTCAAACTGCCCATCCGGAGAGTTCGTGAGCTGTTTCTCTTTGACCTGAACCTGTGATCTGGCACGGCGCAAGTTCATATTTCGGACTTCATCCGAAATTTCCTTTGGCCTCTCCATCAAAATCATGCCTTTTCGCATGATTGGCTCATTCCCAGAACCTTCCGGCATCATTTCGGGATGCCTGCTGGTTGAAACAGGCTCCCAACCCTTGTGACGAAGGCTTGTCATATGGGTCCTGTCTTCCTGATTCACGATACTGTGTCGTTTCCACTCGTATGCCCATCCTTCCGGCGGCGGTGGGGCGGCAAATTCATCGACTCCATCATCAATCGGGCCAACATGACCGCGAATTTCGGCAGCACGGCGAGCGGCGCGAACTCTGGGGTCATCATCTCGCATTTGCGGACGCAAAGCCGGACGCTCAAACGGCATAGGCTCCGCAGATGCCTCAGATTCTACAGGACGCACTTTTGGGCGAAGTCCCGGCCTACGACCACGCCTCCGGGGCGCGTTTCCTTCAGCATTTTCCATATTAAACTCCTCAATGTTGTGTCATTTTGCCTTCTTTGATGAGCTGCATTTTGTTTTTTGCATACTCTTCAGGCTTCATACCCATCGAAAGCGCATGCTCTCGCTCCTCTCTCGATAGGGTGACAATGTGTTTGTGCGTTCCAGTGGGAGTTCCAGACCGTGCCACAGGCGCTGCGGCAGGAGGAACGGAACCAACACGCCGCTGCGTAGCCACTGACGCTTCAGACAAAGGCGCATCTTCCGATGACGCAACATTGCGAGATCGAATCTTGAGAGTATTTTCAATTGTTTCAAAATACTCATCAGAATCCGGAGGAATGCCATCAGATAGAGCCAGTTCATGGGCTGCAATCATCTTCCGCATTAGCCTCTGGTCCGTTACGCACTGCGGATTTTTGCGAATCCATGCGGCAGAACGAGGTGACAGCCGAGATGCAAAGTCTTCGACCGGGTCAGCAGTCCTTGCCATTGGCTGGGTGGGCTGTTTTGCCGGGCGATTTTCCATATTTGCCTTGCCATTCTCCAATTGTAGGAGTTTGGCGGCATTTGTTGACATTTCGGTCTGCAAATCAGCAGCCTTGTCGTAGTCTCCTACTGACATAGCCTCCCTGAGATGAGCTTTGAGAATGTCCTGCTCTCGTTTGACAGTATCAATTGCACTGTTAACAAGGTGCAAATTGGTATCATCTACCTCTGCATTAGCCCTTTCGGCGTGCATCATGGCGGCATGAGCGCGGCTTTCGGCGTCCTGACGGGCCGCTTTCTCCTGTTCATACCGAATTTTGAGGTCAGCTAACTCGTCGTCAATGCTTTCTTGACTGTGGTCTTCGCTGTTCTGAATTGTAATTGGCTGATCTGTGTCAGATTCGACATCTTTGGGCAGCTCAACTTGAAAATTCTCGTTTTCACCGGCCATTTTTGCCTCACCACACTTTGTCTGGATGTTGGATGCGACCGCGTACAAGCGTGTCGTCTATCATTCGGCACATGACGCCGTTAACAACGATTCCCCACCCGTCAGAAGGTTTGAAAACCAGCCAATCGTCTTCTTTAATCTCTATGTCTTTGAACCAACCTTCAGTTTCATCAATGAAAGCTGCCGGTCCTTTCTTCAAAACAAGGCCGACTTTTGATTGATATTTGTCTTCTTCGCGGGTCTGCCCCGGCAAAACAATGCCACTTTTGGTTTTTTCTGGTCTTATGTAAACGGCCATCAAAATTTGGTTATTGAAGATTTCAATTTCAGATATGTCGCCAACCTCCTGTTTTAACTTCTTTTTTGGATCAACATCGTGATCCATTACCATGTATGGCATTTGGATTTCCTTACGTATGCGGACGTTTGCCGCCGTTTAGGATGCTGTTTGTATCTGACATGAGTTCAAATGTCATTAACAAACCTGCTATCTTGCCACATACATAGCGATAGTCATCGTACGTTTGTAGCCTGCCAAATGACATTTCATCTTTTATTCGCGCAATTTCTGCTTCAACCAGCTTTTTTAGCTCTTGTTCATATATGCTTGACAAGGTCTGCATGTTCCCCTCCGTCTTGTTAAACAAAACGGGACGCCATTTTCACAGCGTCCCGTTCCAATTGCAGCTCCCCATGAAAAAGCTGCAATACTACTATTTATGGGCTTGGATCTCTGTCTTCTCAAGACGCCCAAGCCCAGAGCCTGATCCTGCATCCATATCTTTGTATGACCGGTAAGCCTTGCCACCAGCCCTACGCTGCGGGCGCTGGCTCTTGGCAATATCCGTCTTTTCCAGACGGCCCTCTCCAGATCCGGCCCCTGCTGTCATGTCTTTATATGACAGGGTGCGACCACCGCGCTTGCGAGGCATTGGGGGCATTCCGCCACCGCCACCACCAGCAGGCATTGGCATTGGCATGGGAATTGGCATAGGCATAGGAGCCGGAGCCGGAGCGCCGCCGGGAGGGCCTCCAGCGGCAGACACCGGGACCGGAATACCGCCCGGACCACCCATATCACCCATGCCAGACGGCGGCATGTTGCCCGGAGGAATCATCTGATCCATGCCCGGCGGCTTCCCAGCGGCAATGACGATGTTGATGTTCGTCTTGCCCTTGGCGCGGCCACCAGATTTCCGTGCTGCACGCTCTTCTTTCTTATGGCTTTTGTCCTCAGACTTTCCGCCATCCTTTAGTGCCCGGATTGGGGAAAGAGTTCCCTTGGATATACGGGAGAAGCCCATGCGGTTAGCCGGGACGTTGCTGCGCTGGGCTGCTTTCATCATCATGCCCTGTGCGGCAGCGCGGGGGTCGATCATATCGTCCGGCATGGGACCACCCGCAGCCTTATTGGCGCGGCCACCCTTTTTGTACTGCTCTGCCTTGCCCCGCGAAGGCTTTGAATCTTCCTGCTGACGCTTGGCAATAGCCTTCTGCTTCGACAGGTCAACAGCAGGCTTCCCCTCTTCATTTTCCTGCGGGCCATAAAAAGTCCGGCCACCGCTTTCGCGTTTGGTGCGACCGCCAGCCTTACGCGCACCAGCACCTTCCTGCTGCGCCCTTTGACGCTGACGCTCCATCTCTTCACGCATGCGCTTTGCATCTTCCTCAGACACCGCCTCATTCGCGTTTTTCTGCGTGCTAAAGCCGCTTGGGCCACCATTCTGTTTAGTAGCGCGGCCACCCTTCTTCAGCCCGCCGACGTGCTTGATGCCTTCGCGCTCTTCGTTCGCGGCCTTAACATCGCGGTTAATCTTGGCCTTCATCCATTCCTTGGCTTCAGCCTTTTCGCTCTCAACCTCGCCACCCTTTTTGCGGGGCATTCTGTCAGCGCGCATGACCGGCTTTGCACCGACAACCTTGCCACCCTTCTTATAGGCGCGGCGGCTAACAGGGCGCATGCCAGTTTTTACACCTGCGTTAAGAGGCTCTGCGGGCGACCAGTCAGAAGAATCAACTTTTTGGTCCTTTGCCGTGCTAAGGCTTTTGGCTTTGCTTCGCAGCGCCGCACGGGCTTTCTTGGACATTTCACTCATAGCCTTCTCCGGAGTTTACCGGGCGTCCCCGGTGCCGCACAAATGACTGGTGCCACGCGGCTATGACACTTTCCTTGATGTTAACATAAGCGCACGGCCTATTACACCTTTACCTTTTTGAGAGGGAGCGCCCTTGTTATCGGAAGATGATTGTTTTGCCTTCTTTGCCATAGCCAAAACATTTACCCCACCACCTTTGGCAAAGTAGCCGGGATAATATGTGTTGAACCAGTTTTCCCATGACTGGCGACCGAAAGCTGGAGCAGGCGTAATGCTGGGAAAACGCTGAATCGGTCCACGTTCTGGTGCCGGAGCGGGATAATTCTGCCCTTGCGTTCCAGTCTGGCTTCCCGTGCCAGATGGCGGAAAGCCACCTGCCCCGTAAAACGGTTGCTGCGTGCTGCCATCACCAAAGACACCACCCGGGCCACCCATGCCTCCCGTCCCGGGACTGACAGCAGGCGCTGATGGGCTGACAGCCGGGCTTAATGCAGGTCCAACGCTGGGTGCAACCGCAACGCTTGTCGGCGCACTTGGCGCGACGGCAGGCGAAGACGGATTAGTTGGCACAGAGACGGTAAGCTCTCTCGGAGCCGCAGGTAGTACGTCACGCTCTGGGACATCCGGGACATTCGGAACAACCGGCTCTACAGTTGCTGGTGGCGCACTTGGTGTAGTTGGAGCGGCTGGTGCCTGCTGAAATGAATATGTGTCTGGTCCAAGATTAGCCGGACCCGTAGTGACAGATGGGGCATATGTTGTGGAAGGTAATCCCGGATCTTCCGGGCCGGGGGCATCTACTTCGCCGCGCCCCGTCACGCCTGTAAGCCCGAATTGACCAGCAGCAGTATTTCCTAAAGCACCAACAGAAGACATGCTTCCCGGGCCAGCTACTCCGGAAATGCCAAATCCACTTGCATTATAACCACTCGATTCATTTGATAAGCCCGGGCCTCCCGATACCCCGGGGCCACTAACTCCTGAAATTCCAAGAAGCCCTCCAGCCCATGATGCATCTGGGCCGGGATCGCCGACTTCGCCGCGACCGCTGACACCCGTAAGTCCAAATTGCCCAGCAGCAGTATCGCCTAAAGCCCCAACAGAAGACATAGATCCCGGGCCGCTTACGCCGGAAATGCCAAATCCACTTGCGGCTCCAGTATTGCCTCGACCACCGATACCGGACGCTTCAGCCATGCCAGAATAATAACCAGCAAGAGCCGCGTCGGTTTCTGCCTGATTAAACCCAATAGTGCCTTGTTGCTGCGCTTGTGAAAGCGCAGATTGAGGACCCGGAGCAGCATTTGGAGCGGCGTATTCTTCTGCGCGCCCCGTGTATTTTCCATAAACGCCCTCATCTTCTTGAGAAATGTTCGGTATCTCTGGCACATCAGGAACGTCGGGAACGTCAATAGGTCCCATATTTTCAATTTCTGAAATAGAAATTGAAGGCGATATGTCTTCTTGGCTTGCGGCAAAAGCTGCTGCTGCTGCCGACGCTGCATTATCGTCTGCCGCCGCTGCTGCTGCCTCTGCTTCACTGCTGCCGACACCACTACTGCTATCGGCGGTGCCGCTACCAATGCCACTGCTGCCGACACCACTGCTGCTGCCAATGCCGCTGCTGCCATCAGCGCCGCCATAACCACCGCTGCCGACACCACTGCCACCAAAACCGCTGTCACCTACGCCGCTGTCGCCGCTAGATCCAGCAGAGCCGCTATCACCTACGCCGCTGTCGCCACCCCAATCGCCACCCCAATCGCCACCCCAGCCGCCATCGCCGCCATCGCCGCCACCGCCATCGCCACCACCGCCATCGCCACCACCGCCGCCATCCTCAAAATGCTTGCGCTTTGAAGGCGGCTTTACCTTACGGGACGTTACTTCACGGGCCAGTCGAAGAGTATTGGCAATGTTGGCAGTTTTTTTCATTGCATTACCTGCTGGAGATCAGGTGATGGATGATTTCTAAAGCCTTGTGGACAGCGTCCGGCTTGCCAGTTGCCCTGCCTCCGGAAGCACGGCCTTCTTCAGCTTTTTTAGATTCTTCCATAGCCATGCGAGCGCGATCAGCACGGAAAAAATCAGCAGCAAGATCAGGGTTGCCCCAATTAATTTTTCCATTTTCAACTGTGCGCTGGCCGGTAGACTGATAATCTTCGCCAGAGAAAATTGACCGTAAAAGATTGTTTACGCCAGTTCCCTGTTGCGAGGCAGCAGGCTGCGGCCTTTGCGGTGGCAAAGGCCTTGAAGCCTCACGCTGTGCTGCTGGGCGAGGGGCGTTAAATGCACCAGCCTCCCCCGTAATCGACAAATCAGTTGGCAAAGAACGCGGGGCATTAAATGCTCCGGCCTCCCCGGTAATTGACAAATCGGAAGGCATAGGTGACCCTTGTACAGGCCACTGTTGCGGCGCAGAGGCAGGAGCAGGTGTGGGGGCAGAGGCAGGAGCAGGAGCAGCACCCCGATCACGGGTAGCCAGATACAGGCCACCCGCCCCCAAGCCTCCGGCGACCCCGGCGACACCCGGCGGCAAACGAGATCCACCGCCGGGTGCGTTGATTGTCGAATTAAACGGGCCATAACTGACAAGTTCTTGCGACCCACCAGCCGTAGTTGGTAACCCCGGGCGAGTTGCCAAAGCACGAGATTCCGCAGTAGTTCCTGCCAAACTCTCTGGCATGGTAACAACTTCCGCTTGAACCGGCCTGCGTGGCATTGGTTCATAACGATCATTTACGGCCCTGCGATAGCCGGATACTGCATCCGGCATACGATAGACCTTTTCTGGAATTGGGCCTTCCGTAGCCATCCGTGCCAGATCGAGCGCCTCTAGCTCCGCTTGTGTCTGCGGCGGCAGGCCAACAGACGCACGGCGCTGGGCGTTCGTCATATTTGCAAATTCGCGATTAACTTCCATGCCCCGCTGGGCAGCAGACCCAACAGTAGGCGAAACATTCACCGGCATTGCTTCAATGGCAGCGCGCTCGCGAGCAATACGGATAGCTTCATTAATTTGCGCTTGCTCTGCGGTTGGCAGTCCAAGAGCAGCGCGTTGCTCTTCAAGAGATTGAACAGGCCGATTGCGGGCGATGTCTGCCGGGGACCCAGCAGAGGGCCGGGTTGTCGTTGGCATAGCCTCGATAGTCCGGACTGTTTCTGATGGCGGCAGTCCAAGAGCGGCGCGCATTTCATCTAAAGACTGCGGAGCGCGGCTACGGGCAATGTCAGCAGCCGATCCTGTCGTGGGGCTTACACGCGGCACAGTTGGCGGGGGAAGAGCCAGCATGGGCCGTGGGCCAGTAAGCGCCAACTGACCGGCTTCACGCGCTGGAGCAGCAATTGCGGCAGCAGTCCGGGCCGGGCCGATGGGCGTCATTGCTGTCGTTGCAAGTTCACTGCGGGCAAAGCCGCGAGCAACTTCAGTCCTTGCCATAGCAGCCTGTTCGGGGGTGCCTCCCTGCGAAATTACATAATCATAAGCGTCTTGGGCGGTCTTTTCCTTGAACTGGCGGTAGGTGTTCAGCGCCTGTGCAGCCATGTTGGTCTGCACCCACTCCTGTCCGCGCTGCCAATCGGGGTTATCTTCTGGTGCAGAACGCGGCAATGTCTTTGGCGTAAGTTTCTTTCTTTCGGCCATCACGGCATTCCTTCAGGTTTGTTAGCCTCAAGCTCTTGCAAAGCGGGTTCTATCAGAGGTTGAACCAGACCAGCGCCTTCCGGATGTTGAACAAGGCTCTGTGCAAGATCAATCAACTGAATGCGCTCATTGGACATCTGCATACGACGCTGATTCTCTACTTCCTGAGAATAGTTCTGCATGTCGTTGGCAGTCTTGGCTTTGTTAATTTCATGCTTGGAGGTATCCAGATCCATGCGGAACTTGGCTTCTTCAGCACGGGTCTGCGAATCCAGCATACGGGCGTCCGCATTGGTCTTGTCAGTCTGCGCCTTCGCCATCTTCTCAACCAGCTCTGGCAGGGGCTTGCCCTGCGCGGACGGCGGCACCATGAACTGCGATGGATTGGACCAGCCCATGCCCTGCAAGACAGCGGTATCAATCGCAATCGGGTCATACATGGACGGATTCAGGCCCTGAAGCTGCTTTAGGCCCATGAGCTTTAGAAGCCGCTGCGCGTGGCTGGATGTATTCGGATCTGCCTGCGGGACAAATTCAACATTACTCAGGGCGCTGAGAAACCGTGTCTGATCCCACTGCAATGCGGGCTTCCGGTTGCGCTGCCAAAACGATTCAGGGTTTTCCTTGAAACAACGCACAAGAAGACCAAACTCTTCTGTCTGAGCAGCATGCAGGCGTTTGTGAACTGCGTTCAAAACTTTTGTAGCCTGCTCAATCATTGCCAGCGTGGTGCCAACAGGGGCATCAGCCTTGCCCTCGCCAACCTGCTGTTCGCTGGTGCCGCCAATCCTCATGCCGGTTTCAGCCATATTACCGACGAGGTTCATCAAAGCGCCAGATGGCTCTTTGTATGGCAATGGCATGATGGCCTGTGTAATTGGCATGCCACCAGTTTTAACAAGAGCGCCGCCGCCGGGAGGGACGCGGAATATATTTGTATTTTGACGCGCTCCCGTGTCAGCCATCAGGAAGCCGGGGAAGTTGCTGTACATTCCCGAATCCAACAGCTCACGCCACGCTGCCGTGATGGCATTCGTCGTGTTGCCAAGAATGTGCAGAAGCCCGATGTCGTAGAAACCAAACCCCGGGACAAACGTATATTTCACAAAGTTCTGTCGAGCTTCCGGGAGATCCGACTGATCTTCATCAAAATTACGGACAATCGACAGGACATTTCGCGACGAAACATCAATCGTAACGCGATATGGGATTTCCAAACCCGTCTCTTCGCCTTTGTACTTATGTTCAAAGCCCGGAAGATCGAGTTCGCAATAACATTCATAGATTTCTCTGTCGCGATCTTCTGGTCGAACAGACGTTTCACTAATGCCTTGCTGCTCTCTCTCTGCGCGCTGAACGCTATCAAGATCCTTCATCTTGGGATCAGACAAATCAATGTCACGATACACACCAAGAATTTGCAACCGTTTAACGGTTGATGGCTTCATATATGTTCGATGTGTAATGCGCCTTGCATTACGAAGATCTGTCGCTGAGTTGTTTACGATCAGATCATTTGCATCGACTGTTTCGCTGACAGGCCGGTTGCGAAGCGGGCAAAAATAAACTTTCTTGAATGCCGTGCCACCAAAACCAAGCGTTAAAAGCATTCGGTCTGTGTCTGGATAGTATTCGGCGGCTGTGCTGGTCAGATAATGATTGAGGTCCCTCTCAAGGGCGTCCGCAAGCTGATCTTCTTTCAAATCAGAGTCATTGTCATCGTTGCGGATTTTGACTGGACCGTCTGTCGGCAGAAGTTCGCTGCGAGCGTTGGCCTGAAAACGCAAAACCGCTTCAAGAAGAAGCGGATGACGAACACGGCTCATACCTTCAATGGGGGCACCGTCTGATGCGCCTTGCAGGCCGGGGATCTCTATTTTCAAACCAAGCAGTTTGATACCTTGCGCCCGGTCTTCAATCCATTCGCGGCGGCTCTCGATGTCATCTGCAATACCGCGCAGAAGATCGTCAGCAATCTGATGCAGCGACCCTTCGTCAACATCATCAACAAGGTTGTCAAACCAGCCACCACCATCGCGCCGCTTGGCCTTCTGGATGGGCTTGCCATCAAGAGACACGGTGATAGAGCCATCAGCGTGTTCAATCTTGAGAATATTGCCGTTATCATCAAACTCCGGCTTGTCCGTGCCATCATCCATTTCGACGATAATGTCGAGCGGCTCGGTTTCTGCCGGTTCCGGTTCCGGGTAAACCTGCCGGATATTGGGGACAAGGCCGGGCGTCAACGGCATCTCAATTTTCCTTGGCTTGGCGTTCTTCCATTTCGGTCACAAAGCGAAAAATGCCTTCTTGAGCTGCCATTGTATCAGAACGAGCCTGAATTTCATACACCCGCACGAAGTCAAACGGCTCTTCGCCCCAAACCTCAACCTTAAACGTGCCAAGACCGACTCCGTTGGGCAACGGTGCCTTAACAACGTCAATAACAGCCCGCGCTTTTACCATTTCAAACTTCATACAACGGTGCGATTTCATTCCCACGGTGGCGCAAACCGTATTCCGCCTCCGCAGCCCATTCGACACTTCTCGTCAGCACACCAATTTCACGTAAATGTTTGATTGCCATCGAGACTGTATCGACCAAATCGTCATGTTTGCCTTTTGGAAATTCGTTAACTTGGCGAATAACCATTTCGGCCCACTTACGATTGGGTGCGTATACCATATTTTCCGCAAAAATTGGCACAACGGAGTGCAGCCTTGCTATTTTGTCCTGACCTTTGGGGTCTACGAGCTGCACCATGAAGTTTTCGCGCCAAAAAAGGCGCTTTAATTCCTGTGCGACGGAAAAACCGGCGGCTTTATTCTCAACCAAGAGCAGATCGACGTTCAAATCGCGGCATGTTTTGGCAACTTTTTGCGTTAATTGGTGTAATTCGAGCCGTTCCTGCCAAGCGTGCATCATCATGACCTTGGGGAAGCTCTCGCCTGACAATTCCTGCATGGTTTTGATGCGGATTCCGTCATCAAACCAGTCTGCCTCATCCTGTTTTGAGATTAACCGGCCATCCCTGCCAGAGAAGTTGGCGGTATATTTTGCTGAATCGCCGGTAAAAACGCCCCAGACGGTCAAAGCAGAGGGGTCGTTTTCTGTTTTTGTGGTGTAGGCGGTGTCGAGTGATGCTATTACGTATGACATATTGGGGAAATGGCCTTCCGGCCACAATTGCCACCATTCATCCTTGATAATTCCGCCGCCTTTGGGTGCCGGGCGCTGCTGAAGCTGCCCTGCGGCCTTGTAGGGGCCAAGATCCTTCTCAAGGGCCACCACTTCCTTTTCAGAAATACGTTCCGGCCAGAGCAGCATGCCTTCCCGGCGCACAAGTTCACCGGCTGCTTCCGGGTCTCTGGCAGTACGCTCCCCGTCCTCATCGACAACAACGAGGGAATTTCCCTCATCGTCAACGCCACGCGGATCTTCCCAGCCAAGGACTGTGACAGTGTGTCGTTGCCACTCGTAGCGCATGGGCAGACAGAGGTGGACCCAGTCATTATCCTCCTTGGACAGGATATAGCCGGTCAGGTCCTGCTCACTGAGCCGCTGCTGAATAACAATGAACGCGCCGGTCTTGGGGTCGTTCAGGCGGGTAGACATCGTGCCATCCCACCATTCGGTGGTGGTGTAGATGCTGGCCTCACTGAAGGCTTCGTTCGCGGCGTTCGGATCGTCGATCACGATAATATCGCCGCCCTCACCGGTCACGCGGGCCTCGACCGCAGTAATCAGCCGCTCGCCATTCACATTATTGGCAAAGCGCCCCTTCGTGTTCTGGTCACCGGAAAGGCTGAACCTTCCGCCCCACCGCTCCTGATACCACGGACTTTCAATCAACCGGCGGCATTTGACACTGTCACGCAGGGCAAGGCTGTGGGCATACGAAGCATGCAGCAACTGTACGCCGGGACCTGACACCGGAGAGGCCCAAGGCTGCGCCCATACCCACGCCGGAAACGCAACAGACGTAATACTGGACTTTCCCATACGAGGAGGAATGTTAATAAGAAGTTTACGAATGTCACCATCAACAACAGCTTGGAGGTGTTCTGCGATGGCTTCTATCGGCCATCCATCCGTGAAAGGACTGGAGTCTATGTATTTCCAAGAGTTCTTCAAAAACAAGTAAAGGCTATCTTCACAATCCGCTCGATCTATTTCCAGAAGCTGTTTTTCAACGTCAATCTTCTGACCGTCATGTTCTACAAACGTAGCCATCTTAACCTTGGGGGCGGGGTTGGAACCTTGCTGAATGCAAGATAGCACTCGCCCGTGGACTTGTCTCTCCAACAGTTAAGAAAAGCGTAACGAACATGACGGGCATCATCAGTAAAGACCAGATCCCCGTCAGGCTCTTCGTAACAATAGCCATACTCGCAGTCCATTTCTGGACGGCGCAGCCAGCCATACGTGTGGTGCCACCCGCTGCCAATAAGTTCGTCCTTCATGCCATTCCCCCTCAATACCCTCATCCTACCACAAATGGCATGGACAGTTGCCCCGCTACCCTTTTGGCACGCAAACACCCCACAGGAACGTCCCTCGCGGCCTTTCCCTCAAAAGCGCCTCATAGGCACCCCGGCATGCCTTCTCGCTGCGGAACTCCAGAGACACCGGCATACTCGACACCGAAGTTATAACCACAATCAAAATGTAAGCTGTCATTGCTCCACCTTCCCAAAAACTACCCCCCAAACTGAGGGGTAGTTTTTGAATAAGCGTAAATGCGTCGGGTCTATTTACGCAGGCGCGTAAATGCGTCCGGGTCTATTTACGCGGGCTGGACTACTGTCCAGACATCCAAATAATCTTCGGGACGTTCCAAAGACTTACGGCAGGGGGGTATCCAGTGGAATAGTGTATATCTTGGTTTTCCCGTCCAGATTACCCAGCAATATGCCGTTGCGGTACTGCCCTTGGGGGCCAGTTTGCCTTTGTGAATTACCACCCGCTCTGAAAATTGCAGGATGTGGGATGGCCGATCATTGGCAAAGATCCCGTTATACCGGCCTACCGATTCCAAGAATGCCGTCCTCACAAAGAACGCCACCCCCTTCATTGATCTTTTCCGGGCTTTTTTAAAAAACTCTTTTGCCAGCCGGAAGGGCGGATTGGTTATAGTCCACGGCACCAAAATCCTGACAGAGGTCAGATAATCCCGCACATCAAACCCGCAGCCGTAATCATGGATGTCCGAAGGGATAACGCAGAAATACTCCCTTAACGCCTTGACCATGTGGCCCCGGTTACAGGCTGGCTCCTCTACAACCTCGCCTTCCTCAATCAGCCCATTGAATATCAAGAACTCACACAACGCCCGCGTAGCCCACGGCGGCGTCGGGAAATCATCCAGCGAATCCTTCGGCTCCGTCCGCTGCTGCATAACCGCACTCGATACATTCTGGCTCATACCCACCTCCGTAGCTGGACTACTGTCCAGACATCCACCTTCGCACAGCCACCCTCACACTGGCGCGGCCCAGATTGAGGACCACACCGCCGACAATACAGCCGCCCACCAGACGTCTCCGTAACCACCCCACCACACTTCTTGCACACGCTCATATCCAACCTCCACCATGCCAGCCGGGGGGACCCATACCTTACATGTAAATCTTATCTTGTCAAAAGGGACCCAAAAGGGACCCAAAAGGGACCCGTTATTCCATAAACGCATGGCTCAATCCAAAATCCGGGTATCGGCATATACAGCGTTTGGCATTTTTGTTAAGGAGGTATGCGTATGGGACCCAGATTGGGTTTTTTGGGCGGCAAAAGAGAGGGGGTGGGACTCCGACGACGACGGGGCCTTCTTATAGGCGGGGCCTCCCCCCGGTTGGTTGGCGGGAACTCTTAAGTACCGTCTTTTTAGAACAAACCATAAACAAATCAAGTACATAGCGCCGACGCCCGGAACAAACCATGAACAGACCAGCAACGCCCCGGATGTTTCACGTGAAACACAACATGAATACAACCAGAACGGACGTCAGTCGCTCTGTTCCTCTGCCGTTCCATCTATCGTAAGTGCTTGATTTTGCTGGGCTTTTACCGCTAGCAATGCCTCGCGCAATGCGTCGCGCTGATCTGGCGCAAGTGATCTGGCGTCAATTGTCACAGCAGCAACTTGTATGGGTCCGCCATTAGGCCCCGTGTGTTGTATTCTGTCGCCATACTTGTGCGGCGCGTATTTGGCAGCGAGT
>Ga0181352_1000701_pt1 | contig 13974 bp, 18 predicted proteins | sample Fa13VDMLBSN_FD_130103 | JGI IMG/M metagenome (GOLD analysis project Ga0181352, IMG submission 130103) | Freshwater viral communities from Lake Michigan, USA - Fa13.VD.MLB.S.N | ecosystem: Environmental > Aquatic > Freshwater > Lake | place: USA: Michigan | collected 2013-09-23 | reverse complement strand
TGTTTGTTGTGAGTATCACTAATAAATGTTATTTTCATCTTCTTCATCTTTATCCCAATTTAGGAAGTCTTCACCCTTGTAATCAGGGTAATTTTTTTTCATATAATCAATTCCTCTAACCCAAAAAATTGATATAATTCCTGCTAAGGTAAATGAAATAATAATACCAACTATCATATAATTTAATTTATTTAATCCCACCAATTTGTTATTCCTGAACCATCGTACCATTTTTCCCAATGGTCATACTTCATCTTTTCTTCGTCAGAAAGGTTTTCGTGTAATTTACTAAACTCATTAATGTCCTGACCTTTTAGAATCATCCATAATTCATTTTGTTCTGATTTTTCAATTTCACGGGCTCTATCATAAACCTTTCTGTTATGCTCATGTTCTTCAGGAGTATCATCAATGTCCATAATCCAACCACCTGAATTCTTAATTTCACCTAATTCAGACTCGGCCATCGAGATATAATTACTTTCATCAATGTTTTTGATGAGTTGAATCACCCTTTTAATCTTCTCGACCTTTTTCATACGAGTAGATTCAATCTCGTTTCCATGATTTTCTAAAGTATTAACTGTTTTTTCCAACGAACGGGCGAAAAACTTCAAATTGAAGGTATAGTCCCAAGACCTAAAATACCAAAGTTCCTTTCTGAAAAACCATAGGTTTTCAAAAAACATTGGGATTTTATATCTGAACACTTCATAGGTCTTAAACCACCAAGTTTGATGACGGGCAAGCACTTTTAAAGATTTCCAAAAACTATCTGCGAATTTAATTTCCATTTTACAAAGATAGTAAAAAAATAAGACCCGACAAATAAATTTGACGGGTCTTTTGGAAAGGGATATATATGAGAACACTCCATAGAGTGATGTAGATATAAATATATACAAATTATATAAAAATATCAACTCAGGAGGTTCTGAGGGAAAGAAAATTGAGATTCTTTGTTTCTATATGAAGCCCAAAATTCACTTTTTAACAGTGAATTCCACTTTTGATTTGAATTTTGAGAAGCATGTTTAATTTCCCAAAGAAAGTAACATTTAAGTGCAGTATTCAACTGTTCTTTTGATTGAACTGATTCAACCAATCTGATTACCCAATTAATTTCTGTTTTTGCTTTGTTGATATCCATGACTTGTTCCATAAAATAAATTTTATCAAAGATACCAACAAAAACCTTCTTAAAAAAATTTAAGACAATAATTTGTAGTATTCTTTGAAATGTTTTAGTCTATCAGGTAATCCGATAGTTCCACCATTAACGCATTTTGTAACCGAGGTTACAGTTGCATCAGTTGCGTCGACACATCTTTTCAAGCAGTTCTTACTGAAAAACCACGCTGCAGACAATAGGGGGTACTTTGTTGAAACTAAATCAGGATTTGAAATTACATCTTCATTAATCGCCTTACCAAATGCTGTGTAATTATCTTTTCCTGTTAATTGGATATAACCTCTACCTCTGAACTTAAAACCTTCTCCTGTTGATTCAGGACCATTACCCATTCTTCCACCATAAACCTTACTTGCGATTTTTTGTGGATTTCTTGCATATGATTCTGAAAGGTTACCAGGGAAATATTTTGGGAAAATATTCTTCAAACCTTGTGCCGAATAATTTAAGTTTTCTTGAGTTAATTTGAAACCACCTGATTCATGTCCACATTGTGCTAAAAAGTGAGCTAACTTTAATGGGGTATCAATTCCAAACTTTGCCGCTGTCTCGGGTATTTGAGTAATCACATTATCAGGAATATGTCCCTTCAAATTTTCCAATTTTAAACCACCAACAGAAACAACAGGTTGAGTAACTTGAGAAGGTTTTGCTGGTTCAGTAATTAAAACCGCTTGACCCATAATTTTTTGCCAAGTTTGTTCCCCAACAATACCATCAGGAGTTAAACCATTTTTAAGTTGAAAGGCTTTAACAGATTCTTCGGTTCCTCTACCAAATATACCATCAGAACCTAATCCTAATTTAGATTGGAGTTTTTTTACGTCTTCTCCTTTTGACCCAACTTTGAGTAGCATAGTAATTTACTTTTTATATAAATACTTTCTATTGTGAAGAATGGGATAAGTTAACATCACCCAAAACACAATATTTTATATTTTGGGTTAGGCTATTTGTTGTGAAATTTAGAGTAAATGAGGTAACAGGATTAATACTACCGAAATTATTCTTATTAATTAAATCGTAATTTGAAGATGAAAACCACAACACCTCGGTGATTGGTCTAAACCCTGTGATATGTGCAGCAATCAAGTAAGCGTCTCCCAAATCTAAAATTCCGTTTCGATTAACATCTGAAGCTTTCCATTGTTTTGTCCCTGTTAAAACTAAACCTGATGGTGTTGATGTAGGAGTTGAAATATTTTTGGTCTCGTCGAAAACTAAATTAAAATCCTGTGAGGTAACTCCATCAACAGAAAAGGAAGGTACCAACTTGTATGTTGTATTTTGAGCAGGAATACTAAAAGTAAAAAAACCACTCGAAGTGACTGTCTTTGTTTCAATTAGGTTGTCCACTCCATTAATAACTCTAAACAAAGAAATTGTTGGATAAGTTGAAAGTGTAGGGACAGATATTGTACCCGAGATTGACCCCAAAGATACCTGATTAGTTACGTTGGCACTATAAAAGTCAGTAAATGTTTGTTGTTCAGGATTTGTCCAAGTACCAAATTCAACTACATAAGGATTAGACCAACTGGCATTACCTGGTAAGTCATTCCAACAACTACCTCCACCCCATTTAGTTACCGCAAAATCTTCATCACCAGCGTTGTTTGGCTCACCGACACACCAATTGTTATATTGACCCGCAATATTACCTGCGGTTTGTCCATTTTGAGTTTTAATTAAAGTTCCATTTTCAGGACCCGCATCAATTCTCCAATAACCCTCTTGTACCCTATCAGTAAGTGCAAACCAAATATTAGTCTGTGGTACATTTGATATAATAAACGCTTCCTCGTTAGCTGATGTTATTGTAACAAGATAACCTGTTTGTCCTTTGAAAGTTTGTGATGCGGAAAGTGCTTTTGCGTTATCATATGTTGCTGTTGTAGATATAGGTCTATAAAAGTGACCATTAATCGGATTGTAATAATATCCTACAGGATTAACTGTTGCAGTAACTGATATTTGAACATTTCCTAAGGTTGAACCTGTATTAACTTTGAGTGATGCCAAAGCATTGTTAATATTTGCCATCGTCCCTGTAAAACTAATTCGTGTAATATTTGACCAACTGTTATAACCTGTAGCAAAAGAAAGACCTGATGTGGTAGTAATAGAAAAGGTGGTCCCTGCAGGAGGATTAACAAAGCCTATTGATGCCAAAAGAACACTTGATGAATTAAATCCACTCAAAACAAATCCACTACCATCTTGATTTGACGTGTTGAATTGATATATCCTTGAGGGTGGTGAAGTAATACTCTGACCAAACAAAAACAAGGGAAGAAAAAATAATATTATAAAAAGGTATCTCATAAATTTATTTTACTACCAACCAAGAAAAATGAAAGGATTGGAAATTCTGGATTGGTACTCAGATTGGCTTTGTAATTAACGTTTATTTTAAATCTACGAGTGAATTGATAATCAAAACCTGAACCTAAAAATCCACTGAATGTTCTATCACTCACAGTTACTTTATCAAATGAAGAATAAACTAATGGTGTTGAAATTATATAAAGTTCAGGGGAAATTGTTAATTTTTTTCCTGATTGGAAAGGTCTTGTATAAAACGCAGTTATTGATGGACTTATGAATAAGTTTTTCTCATCTGTGACCTTAGTAATCATTCCACTTACGTTCATTCCTGTTATTCCCCATTTTCCAGCATTTAATATTGCACTATAACCAATAAAACTCATGTAGTTTCCATAAGAATAAAGTGCCGTTGCATTGATATTATGAACCCATTTGAGTTTACCATTACCGCTAAAATGAATTTTAGTATAACGTCCGTTAAGTGCAAATTGTTTGAAATTTAACCAAACCATTGAAGTTACGCCCCAACTTGCTGTACCCGTCATAGATGAACGAGAAGTACCTATGTTTATGATTCCTGTGAATGACTTGTCTAAATTTTGTGCACTTGTTAAATCTGAAGATATTACAATCGGATTGTTTCTTGCTGATTTGGAATTACTTCCACCACCTTTTTCATTCTTTGAATCGACGTTCATCTGAGTTTCCGCGGCTACTTCGGACCCTTCAGAGTTTTTACCTTTTGAATTGTTTGATGAACTCGTTTGTTGAGAGTTCTGAGACCCTGTCTGATTAGATGAAGATGAGCCACTGACGCCGCCACCGACAGGATTATTATTGTTTTGAGAATTCTGAGTATTGTTTTGATTGCTTCCACTAAGTCCGCCAGAAGTCCCACCGCTCCCAGTATTACTACTATTAGAAGAGGAACTGCTATTAGAATTATTACGATTTTCATTTTTTGACTTATTTTTTGTATTATTTGAAGTTTTTGGGTTGTCTATAACCAAACTTCCCGCAGTTTCAGATGCAATTGCTCCAGCAATACTTGAAACCACATTCCCTATAACTTGTGAGGTGATTTGATTTCTAATAACGTTGGTTGATTGAACTGAACAAGGGGATATCTTCCTATAATCAGAATAAACCTGATTAATCCAATTGGCAAATTCACCGCTAGCAACGTCTGCAGCAGTGAAAGTTCTGGTTTGACCAAAAAAATATATCACAGTACCTCCTTGTAGTGGTATTGTGAAAGTGGTTACAGATTTTGTGCAAGGGTCAACAAAAGAAGTGGTCATAGTTTGACCATCAACTTTCAAGCTGAGAAAGAAGATAAAGAATATACTTAAAAAAGTTCTTAATCTTTTGCACATTATCTCGGGAATTTACCCTTTTTGATTAATCTAACGAGTATTCTACCACAAGCAATATCTAATACTTACTTTGTAGTAATACCGATAGTTGATTGATTGAATTTAACATCACTCAAATTATCATCGTTGAGTAAGGTTAATTCTCTTACTGTTTTAGCTTCACCAAGACCACTCGCAGCAACTATTTCTCCTGTTTCTGCATCTGTGAATCTAACTTGTAGACCAAGTCTTGTGTTTACCGTATTTTTCACACCATCTTTCAGATTAACTGTTTCATCTTCAGATACAGAAAAATCATAAACCTCAATTGTTACAAAATAATGTGCAAGTCTAATTTTTCCTCTACCGTCAAGTTTGTCTTGAGAGATACCTGCTTGTGAAGCTTGGAATTGTTTTACCATCCTGTTTTTAATCTCAGTTTTATCTTCAGTAAAAGTAAATCTGTTGAGCTCTGAGAGATATTCCAAAACGATGTTTGCAACACCTAAACCAACCTTCTTTTCTTTGAGTTCAGGATATTGTTCATAAACTTCTTCACTAATTCCAATTGTGAGAATTTGAATTGGGATTTGAGGACCATCATAGTCCATAAGTGAATCTATGTTTATTTTAGTTTCAAAACTTGCTTTATATGATTCAGTTTTAGTTGTTCCTACAGTTTGAGCAGGAAGATTCGTTGCAATGAGAAACATAGTAATAAACCAAAGAACGGTTATAATCCAATATTTGTGTTTTGACCAAAAATTTTTCATATTAATCTTGTTTAATTAGACCACATTTAAGACACTCTTCTTCACCATCACCGTCTTTATCACCCCATACGTGTTCACACTGACGATGCTCGAAATACATGTCGATGATACCATCTCCGTCCTCATCAATACCGTCCATAACACCATCACCATCTTCATCGATTTCTACACCAACTTTTGGTGAAGCTTGTGGTATAATCTGAGGGACTATCTGAGAGGTCACTGAAGTTGATGATTGCATATCAGCAGTATTTGAAACTGAAACACCATCTTCCTCGTCCATTTTTTGAACTAACATCTTGTCTTTATCAGTATCACTGAACCAATAGTCAATGATTTTACCATAAGAACCGATGAAAGCACCAAGGAGTAAAAGAAGAAGTTCTTTCCATTCTCCACTGATATTACTTTGTTCGAAAATCGCCATAAAAATTGCTCCCATGATGATGACGAATCCACCCAACACAAGAGCGGTAATCCACCATCTTCTTTTCATCATGGAGTTAAGTAAATCTTTAAATCCTGTTGGTTGTTGCATAAATTACCATTTTGGTTCTTCAGAAAATTCTTTTTCTTTCTTTGGTTTAGCAGGTTCAGCTGGTTTAGCCGCCTCTGTAGTTTTTTCTTTAATGATTACGGTTTTAGCAGGAGCCGCCTGTTGTTGCTGTTGTTGAGTGTTGTTGATTATGATGTTTGGTGTTGCTTGTTGTGCGGGTTGTGCCGCTTCTTCTGCCCCACCACCGAATAATAGTGTACTTAACCATACACCACCACCAGCTACTACAGTACCTAAGGTACCTACGATTGTTTTTTTGAGACCAGACCATGTTCCGTCGTTCGTCTCTTGGATTTGTTCTTCAGACATTTTTTTAAATTTTAATAAATTGTTTAGTTGTTTTATTTCTGGAATCGAAAACTACCAATTGGTATACTCCATTAGAAAGACCTTGAACATTCAATCTTTTAGTGATTTTTATTCCCAAGTCATCTGATTGGATTTTACCTAAATTTAGTACTTCCTTACCGCCGATATCATAAATAGATGCGTATACGACAGTTTGACTTGGTAAATTAATTTCTAAGTTTAAGAAACCTTCAGTTGGGTTTGGAAATACTTTCATGGTTATTTTCTCTTCAGGTGATGGTGCTACGACCATCATGGCTCTATAGGTTAATACTGTAACATCTGATACAAGGCTAATATTGAAATGGTCACCATTTGAATTTGACGCATCCATAAGTTTTCTGACGTAGACTGATGTTGAAATGTCTTGATTTGGATTAATGGCTGTGAATTTTAAATTAAAAGGGGTCACTGCTCCGACCAGTGACCCTGTTTTTTGGTTGTTCATTCCTCCGAATCTAACAACACCTTTTTGAGGGTCGTGGTTAACATATTGTAACCACGGTCCCCCCAAATTGGATTGTATACCTTCGAATTTTACTTTACTAACGTCATAAGACATTTCAAACTGTAAACCTGTGTTTTGAAGCCCGTTAGTTTGAATTTTAAACGGAACATTTAAAGGTTGTCCCAAAACATATTGATTTGGAATCTCTACATTCATATTTCCTATGAAGTTGTATGCTAAAACTTCCCCACCTTGAGAGTCAAATACTGGTGAAGAGTGAGTTCTATCAACGTCTCCGAGTATGAAATATTTCAAGTCAAGAGTTAGGTTTGTTGTACCGACAGAGTCCGTTACGAATATACCTCTGTTTGAGTAGGAAGCCCAACTTGACCATGTAGTATTGGATAATACCAAACTATCATATTCACTCTTTTTGAAAACGTTAATTAATTTGTTCAAATCGATTGGTTTTAGACCTGATACTGATGCGTAAATCCCGTAAGGGTCACCAGCGTCCAAAGTTCCTGTAAGGTTAATATCACCAATTAAATAAGATAATGGATGTCTTAAAAACTGACGACCATATCCCTGATTAACATCTGTTGATGTAAATTCATTGAATGTTTTAACAGCATCAGTTATTGTAACTGCTCTGTCTCTGAGTAACGCTAAACTATCTTGAGGAAATCTTAACTCTATTTTATATCTTGTATTTTCCTCAATATTACTCAGAGTATAGTTTCCCGTTGCTGCGTTTGGTTGCGTTGAAGAAACTAACTGATTGGTGTTCAAATCATAACAATTTATGGTAGGTAACAAGCCTGATGATGTAACTGAACTTGGAAGGTGAACTTTACCTGATATGGTTAAGTTACCTAGTAATTTTACTGCCAACTTTTTGTAAGATAAGTTAGCCACGTTATCACCAATTGATGTACCATCCATTTTTATCATCCTCACCCAGTTTACGGTGATAGAGTCTGATACGTAGTTCGGAGCTACGTCGTTAATTTTGTACTTGTTATGAATTATGTAACCGTTGGAACTAACAGCACTACCATTGGATAAAACTAAGTAGTTTCTACCAATAGCCCATTCTGTGTTTGCCACATAGTTGTAATTCCCATTTGAATAAGAATCATACTTGTAGTCGTTCCAAGATTTGTAATCCACAACAGGTGAGTTCCCGTTAACTGCGGGGTCTACCGTGGTTGATAGATACGTGAATAGGGTTTTCTTGAACTGCCAGTCGACTTGGAAACCTCGGATGTCTACACCTGATGCTGGTTTATAATACCAGGCAACATCCAAAGTATCACCCCTTCTAACTGTTGCAAGTTGTTGAAAGTGACCTATTTCTGGGGTTTGTGCATAACTACTAATACCACATATTAATAGCAGCAACCCCAAAAGGGTTTTTTTCATTTTACTTGAAAAAGTTTTGGATTAATGTCTCTGAGGACTTTTTTATAACATTCGAAACGGATTGTTGATTGATTGTTCCTGCTTCAGATATGATAATTGTGGACATAGAAATTTCTGAAGACTTTCCTGTAGAAAGATATTCTTTAATTTTCTTACCCGTTGGGGAATAAAGTGTTCCCCTCATTCTTAAAATTGTTTCACTATTGTCTTTGTGAAAAACTGAAACACCAGTGTTGGTTTGCAGGATATCGAAGTATATTAATTCAACTTTTAATGAATAATCGGAATTGTTAAGAGAATCTGCAAGAGTATAGTCCATCTCTTGTAAACTTTCTAAAATGATATTTTTAACACCAAAAGTTAAATTACGATTTTTAACCATCGGTCCAATTTGAATCTTATTTTCAATAGGATATATAAAAATTCTCTTCGGTTCCTGTTTTTCGTGTGAAGGAACAAGCAATAATAAGGTCAGTATGAATGATAGGAATATCTTCATTTGATAAAGTATCTTGGTATCTATAAATACAGATTTTTGGATTAAAATAGTATTTATTAATAAAGAATTTTTGATGCCTATACTGAATGAAATAAGTAGAATACGTGCTGTTATGGGATTTCTTAAGGAAGAAGAAGAAATCGGTGGTCTGAAAATGAATGTTAATCTCAAAAGTTTTGTTGAAACTTTACAATTCCTCAAATTGTATTCGAACAAAATTGAAAGGATGTTAATGGATATCTCAGACTTTGCTAATAATCAAATTATTGATTTCGATATGATGAATAGAGGTCTGAGAAAAGTTCTACTCAAGAAAGGAGACAAAGGAAAAAATGTTGAGGACTATTTGGGTAAAATTATCACTTCTTTGAAATATAGAGAAAGAAGTGGTTATGGAACTGAGCCTGAAAGTGAAGACTACGAATTCGAAATTGAAGAACCATCTATTGTTCCAAAAAAGATATTCAAAAAAGAATTATACGAACTACAAATTGAACTTCTAAAGTTACAGGAGTGGTTAAATAAAACCAACAAAACTGTTATCATAGTTTTTGAGGGTAGAGATTCTGCTGGTAAGGGTTCAACAATCAAAAAATTCGTTGAAAATTTAAATCCAAGATACTATAACGTAATTGCATTGGGTATTCCAACACCTGATGAGAGGAAAGATTGGTGGAGTAGATACCGTAAACAAATTAAACCAGGAATGATAAATCTTTTCGACAGAAGTTGGTACAATAGAGGATTGATTGAACCTGTTATGGGTTATGGGTCGCCTGAAGAGTACGAAGACTTTATGGAGAATGTTGCAGACTTTGAAAACGATTTAGTGAAAGATGGTGATTATTTGTTCAAACTGTGGTTCTCAATCGACAAAGGTACTCAATCTAGAAGATTTAAAATGAGACAACAGTCCCCATTGAAATATTGGAAATATTCCCCCAATGATTCTAAAATGCAAGATTTATGGGACAGATTTACAGAGTTCAAAGAAAAGTTGTTTGATAAAACCTCCACTTTAAATCACCCTTGGGTTATTATAGATGCTGAAGATAAAAGAGTATCGGGGTTGAATGCCATAAGATACGTACTTCAAAATATTCCATATGAAGGAAAGAATGAAAAAGTATTAGATAAAGAATTCCCTGAAGTATTAGCAGTATTAAAACCAAATTCGTAAATTATGAGAAATCTAAAACAAATAATTAAAGAAGCACTCGAAAAAGAATTAAATAAAACCTTAATTCTGAAAGAAAATATAAAAATTTCTGAAGCACTTCAGTATCATATTGATAACAATTTGTCTCTAACAGACAACGTATTCAGAGTTTATTCTAAGGGTTATTTTGATTTGGTCAATGAGGTTAGAAACCTTTGGAAGGATGGTAAAATCCACCTAAATGAAGAGGATACTCTAATGGTTGAAAGTGATTTGGGACAGAGAGTAAAAATAGGTGAAGAGATTGTTTATTTGGATGCACCTTTTGAAGTTGAGGATGATGAAGTTTTGGAAGAAGCCAAACACAGAGGAAAAAACGTAAAATTAGGTAAACCATTTAGAACACCAGGTGGACCAAAGAAATTTGCGGTGTATGTAAAAAGTAAAAATGGTGGTGTTAAAAAAGTAACCTTTGGTGACCCAAAACTAAAAGTTAGGAATAGAAATAAAGGTGCCGCAAAGTCATTTAGAGCACGTCATAGATGTGACCAAAAGAAGGATAGAACTACAGCAGGATATTGGTCTTGTAATGTTGGTAGATATGCTAAACAACTTGGTCTATCGTCTTCAAATTCTTGGTAATGAACTTAGAAAGAATTAAGGGATTCTTACAGAATTACTTGGATACTGTCGTTTCACCTAAAGTTAATGAAAAACGAGAAAAACTGAAATTACAACCTGTTGAGTTTACCGTTTTTGAAATACTAAAAGGTAGTTATCAACCACCAATTATTCATGTGTTCCTACACACAGAACCTGAAATAAAAAAAACTTTATCATTAAAACCCCATGCTGTGATGCTGTTAGCAGAAGTTGAAAAGGATGTTGAGGGGTTCTTAAAAGTTTTTTCAATCAACAATAAAATCAAAGTTCATTGGAATAGAACACCAATTTTCAATAATGGTACCATACACACAAACGATTAATAACGGCAAAATCCTGAGAACTTTCACCCCTGATGTTGATTCCGAAGAATTGAAATGGCATCAGGATTTGAGTGATAGAAAAGTAACAATTTTGGAAGATGGTGGTTGGGAATTTCAAATGGAAGATTCTTTGCCAGTCAAATTAGAAAATGCGAAACAAATTGATATACCCAAATTTGTTTGGCACAGAGTTATAAAAGGAAAAGGAAATTTAGTAGTTGAAATAGAAGAGACACCATGATTTTAAATTCTGAACTTATACCACATGAAAACTTTCATAAAGGGTTTTGGTTGAGAACCAAAAATTGCCCTTGGTTTTTCTTTTATGAATCACCAAGAGAATTTAAACTACCAAACAACAAAGAATTTTATAATACTTTGGACGAAGATTTGAAAGGTATTGTAATGAATCTACATTCAAAAAAAATACCTACGACTCCATCATGTTCTGGTCATATCAAAAGTGATGAACATTACGATAAAATTTATAAAAATCTTGTTCACACAAAAAATTTAATTAAAAAAGACGGTGTTGAATTAGTCAACCCCGAAACTAATAGAAAGTTTTTTTACAAAAATCAAAATTATCAGTTACCATATACCAAAAATGACTTTCTAAGAAAACTTGGGAAGTATCAAACCAAAGGTGTTTTAGGTATGGTTGACGACGGTACAATATTTGAAAAATTGAAAGGTAAAACACCTCTAAAAAAATCAGATAACATTACATTGATTATGACTGAGGGTAAAACCCAAAAGGAAATATCGAATAAATGGAAGGAGATTGAAAAAATATTGAAAGACGTTTAGATTAAATCTTTGATGTCGAACTTTTCAATAAATTTAGGGAAGGCTTCTTTGTATGACTTTTGAGTCTCATCCGAAATCTTGTTTGTGAACTGCCAATTCCAATAGAATGTATCGTTTGGTTTGAAACCATAATAGAAGTGAACTCTTTTCTGAGTATCTACAACATCAATACCTTTCCAGTTTTGTCCAACACAAATAAATCCACTTTGGATGTCTTTAATGATATTAGATTCTCCAAACGTGGTATGTCTGTTTTCAAGCCATGTAAGTCTTTCAATTAATTTCTGATAAAACATATTTGCTTGTCCCCATCTTACCGACGAGAAAAATATAACAGCATCTGACTCCAATAGTTCTTTTGAAATTTTCCAAAGTTCATCATCTTTGTTATTAAGACTCGCCCAACATCTATGTTCACCAGATGGATTCTTAGTTTTGTCTTTCAACATAGCCTTTTTTATACCACAGGAATTACCCTCGGCTCTTGATACGTTACCTTCACACGGATAAATCTTTAATTCAGGTACGTCAATTAGGACTGATTTGTCTCCAAGATATTCATTGATTACTAAGGCTAAAATTGTGGACTTGGGAATGTCCATCTTATTCAAATCCCAATTATATCTATTAGAGCAAGGTAATAGTAATACTTTATCAAGTTTTTCAAGTTCCTCAATAGTTTTCATTAAAGACTTGAAATTACCCGACGAACCGTTTTTCTCGGATACGTTGTATTTGTCTAAAATTTCGTTTAGGGATTTCATCATTTGATAAATACTTGGGGAATCTAAATAAAAACCCACCAATTAGGTGGGTTCAATATTTTAAGCTCGTTCAGGAGATGGTTCGGTAAATACAGGTATTGCCGTCATAGTTCGTACATATCGTTGAGCCGCTTCTCTCAAAGCTTGATTTGGTTCATCTGGTGCTCTTTCTATTTCCGCAACCATTGGCACTTCTTGTGGTTGGTCTAGTGGTTCAGCAAGTTTCAATTCAAAATCAGGGATACATTCCTTATGTACTTGGTCCTGAATCTCATCCGAACATAAGGTTTTGTTTGTCGATTTAGATGAAAATATATTTTTAACAATTGAAAACATATAATTTTCAATTTCTACGTCCAAATAATCAATTCTACTATCATCGGCATTCCAAAAACTCATCTCTTTATCTTGTAAAGATTTATAACCAGCAAACTTGTAACCTGTTTTTTTGTTTATAAAATACACAAGGATACCTAACCTCCAATACCTCTCAAAGTAATTTTTTTCCCTTTGATATGTGGTACACCATCTTGTTCCTGCACCATATTTTGCTGATGCTGAGAAAGTAAGGGGTCTAACAACAACCCAAGTTTCATCTTCATACTCCTTTATTACTTGGTTAGCCATTTCTTTTGAAAATTCCTTGATTGATGCTAAAGTCACTGCACCTCGCATGTCGTCTATAGATGAGTAGGAAGTAACATCTTTATTATCAATTTGATTTTTATCCATATAATAGATAAAATCTCGCAAAGTAGTAAATGTTTCGCTATTGAATCGGTCCATCATTTGGTGAAACACAAATATTTGACTCTCAGTAAGATTATCCGTAGAAATACCTTTAGTCATAAACTGAGTTTGTAAATCTAACATAATTTGAGAATACTCATCAGGATGATAATGATTTTTTGGATTGTAACTCTTTGCGAAAAGTTTACAAATCAACGGAAGATATTTGTAGGACTTGGAAGTATCAAATCTCAACATTAAGTCGAACACCGTTAGGTTGAGTTCGGGATATTGTTTTTTCAATTCGTCTAAACGGGACATAATTATTTTTTCTTAAGGATAGAAGAAATATTCTTTTGAGTCAAATAAAAAAAGGTGGATAAGTTATCCACCTTTTGCGGAGGCTCAGGGATTCGAACCCCAGTTACAGTTTCCCGTAATTCAGTTTTCAAGACTGACGCATTCAACCGCTCTGCCAAACCTCCAATATTTTTTTATTCCCAACAAAAATACTATATTTGTGGTATGAAAACAATAATTACCACCATATTTTTATTTATCACAATTTTCTGTAAAGCACAGACAAGTGATTTCATGTGGGT